>OGYO01001500.1_pt1 | contig 12770 bp, 14 predicted proteins | sample 1576561 | NCBI WGS metagenome assembly OGYO01 (sample SAMEA3541507, study PRJEB24748) | human gut metagenome | biome: human gut; feature: human-associated habitat; material: faeces | place: China | collected 2012 | reverse complement strand
AGCTGCCGGAGCGGTGCTTAAGCCGCAAGGCGGGAATTGTGCGGTGTTGCCTAAACCAAACTCGGAAGAACAAGCCGAATAACCGCGCAAACGGAGGAAATACTACCATGGAACTGGAGCAGGCCCGCAAACGTGCAGCAGAACTGCGCGCTGTGATTGAAAAGAATAACCGTCTGTATTATGACCAGGACGCCCCGGAACTGGAAGATTACGAGTATGACCAGCTGACCCGCGAGCTGAAAACCATCGAAGCCCAATTCCCGCAGCTTGTCACGCCGGACAGCCCCACCCAGCATGTGGGCGGCACCCCCAGCGGCAAGTTCAGCAAGGTGGCCCACGCTGTTAAAATGGAAAGCCTGCAGGACGCTTTCTCGCTGGATGAACTGCGCGAGTTTGACCAGCGCGTGCGGGAAGCAGGCGTTACGCCGGAATATGTGGTAGAAATCAAAATCGACGGCCTTTCTGTCAGCCTGGAATACCGCAACGGCCGCCTGACCCGCGGCTCCACCCGCGGCGATGGCCTGGTGGGGGAGGACGTGACCGAAAACCTTGCTACCATCAAGTCTATCCCCAAAGAAATCCCCAATGCCCCCGATTTTCTGGAAGTGCGCGGCGAAGTTTACATGCCGCATGAAGCGTTTTTTGCCCTGAAGGAGCAGCAGGAGCTGGAGGATAAAACTCCGTTCAAGAACCCCCGCAACGCGGCGGCTGGCTCTCTGCGGCAGAAAGATGCCAAGATCACGGCAGCCCGCGGGCTTTCTATCTTTGTGTTCAACCTGCAGCAGGTGGAGGGCAAAACCTTTACCACCCACAGCGAAACGCTGGATTATATCAAGTCCCTCGGCTTCCCGGTATCCCCGCGCTATAACGTATATACCAACATTGAGGATGCCATTGCCGAGATCCAGCGCATTGGCGAAGCCCGCGGCACCCTTGATTTTGATATGGACGGCGCTGTTATCAAGGTCAACGATCTTACTGCGCGTCAGACCCTTGGCAGCACCAACAAGTTCCCGCGCTGGGCTATTGCATTCAAGTATCCGCCGGAAGTCAAGGAAAGCACCGTCCGTGATATCGAAGTCACTGTTGGCCGCACCGGCGTGCTGACTCCCACTGCGGTGTTTGACCCCATTTTTCTGGCGGGTACCAGCGTTTCCCGCGCCAACCTGCACAATGAGGATATCATCGAAGCGATGGACGTCCGTATTGGCGATACCATCCAGGTGCGCAAAGCGGGGGATATCATCCCGGAAGTCATCGGTGTGGCGCGCCACGGCGAAAACTCAGTGCCGTACCATATGCCGCGGGTCTGCCCGTCCTGCGGGGCACCGGTGGTACACCTGCAGGATGAAGCCGCCCTGCGGTGCGTCAACCCGGAATGCCCGGCCCAGAGCCTGCGAAACCTCATCCATTTTGCCTCCCGCACTGCCATGGCCATTGACGGCCTGGGCGAAGCAATCGCCCAGCAGCTGATTGACCGCCAGCTGGTGCACTCAGTAGCAGACCTGTACGACCTGACCAAAGATCAGCTGCTGACGCTGGATAAATTCAAAGCCAAGAGCGCTGAGAACCTGCTCAAAGCCATTGCTTCCTCTAAGCAGAACAACCTGGATAAACTGGTGTTCGGTCTTGGTATCCGCAATATTGGCGATAAAGCCGCCGCCCTGCTGGCTGAGCATTTTGGCAGTATGGACGCCCTGAGAAATGCCGCAGCGGAGGACATCAGCAGCATTGATGGTTTCGGCGGCGTGATGGCGCAGAGCGTGGTGGAGTTCTTTGCCAAAGACGGTACTGCGGATTTGCTGCACCGCCTGGCCGATGCGGGTGTAAATATGCAGTGGCACGGCGAAAAGAAGGGAACGGCCCTTGCCGGAATGACGATCGTTGTGACCGGCACACTGCCCACCCTTTCCCGCCAGGAAGCCGAGGCCATGATCGTGCAGAACGGCGGCAAGGCCAGCGGCTCTGTTTCCAAAAAGACAGCCTATGTTCTGGCCGGTGCCGCGGCAGGCTCCAAGCTGATCAAAGCCCAAACGCTCGGCATCCCCGTGATTGACGAAGCCGAGTTCCTGCGCATGGTAGCCCCCGCCCCGGCAGAACAGCCGGAACTGGAAGAAGAAACCTGATAAATCAATAAGCGATAAGCAAGAAAACTCCCTCGACAAGCAGTCCCGCATTACCGCGTGGAACGCTGCCGGGGGAGTTATTTTATATTTATCAATATCTGCCATCATCCCGCCGCGGAGAAACTTTGAAATCTGCTATGAACATTGCAACCAATTTGTAGGGAACGATGCTTGCATCGTTCTGCAAACGGGCTGCACCCAACATTCTACCCACCATACGGCAAATAACCTTTCCCATAGGCCATAATGGTCATCATTACCCCCATAAGCGACAAAAAGAAAAGCACCGTACCTGAACCAGATACGGTGCTTTTTGGTGGAGATTACCGGGATCGAACCGGTGACCTCTTGCATGCCATGCAAGCGCTCTCCCAGCTGAGCTAAACCCCCAGATGTGCTGCTGTCGCCTGACAACGTATTGTATTATAGCAACCAAAACAGCAGTTGTCAATAGATTTTGACAAAAAAGTTTGGGGAATTTTGAAAAAACTGCAAGACAGGGGAACTAAAGCAAAGAAACAAACAATAAACCACGAAAATACGCAAGATATAAAACAACAAAAAGCACCGCCAGGAAACAATCCTGGCAGTGCCCGGTCAAGGGTCAAAATAAATAATGAGAAAATAAAAAGCGGCTGAAATCAGTCCTTTGCCGCCTGTGCAGGGGCCTGCTCCTGCACATAGCGCACAAACGCATCGCGCTCTGTGGCGGTATCCAGGGTGGCAACATACATCTGGTTGCCCATGTCCAGCGAAAGCACATCCGGTACGCGGTCGCACATCTTCATCTGGCGGCCATACCGGGCCAGAATCTCCTCATGGCTGTGCTTGTAGGTGTGGCAGTCGCGGCGGCCTGCGTATACACAATAGTGGTGTGGCAGGTCCAGCTTTTCGTGGCGGAGCTCGTCATAGCATACCATGTCGGCCCAGATCTGGTAGCAGTCCACGCTGTTGGCATAGTTGATCAGGTCCGGGGTGTAGCCGCCGGCGGGGCGCATGTTCACTTCCAGCGCAACGTAATCGCCCTTTTGGCCAAGGCCCTCTTTGTCCTCGTTCAGGCGGAAAAACTCGCAGTGGAAAAAGCGGCTCTTTGCGCCGAATGCCTTGATGGTGCGAAACCCGACATCCCGCAGCTCCTCCGGCACGGTTTTCTGCGTCCAGTAGGAAAGATCGCCCAGCGAGTTCACAATGTCGATCATGGGGGTGGGGAATATGTTGGAGGTGTAGAACAGCGGTACACAGCGGCTGTCGGCTACGCCGTCAAAGCTCACAATGGTGCCGTTGATGAATTCTTCCATAATATAGGAAGTATCCGGCAGTTCCGCATAGAACGCTTCCAGTTCGGCATCGTTTTTTAGCTTATAGGTGGCCTCGGCACCACAGCCGTTGTCCGGCTTCACAATGACCGGGTAGCCGACCTGAGCCACAAAGGCGCGGGCATCGTCCAGGCCGTTTTCATGTACCATGTGGTGGCGGGCCACGGGTACCCCGGCAGCGATGTAGCTTTCCTTCATTTTGCTCTTGTACTTGATGCGGTCAATAAAGTCGTTCTGTGCGCCGGTGGTAATATTGAAATCGGTGCGCAGGGCGGCGTCCTGCTCCAGCCAGAATTCATTGTTGCTTTCCAGCCAGTCAATTTTGCCGTACTTAAAAGTGAAATACCCCATGGCGCGTACCATGGCATCATAATCCGCCATGGAATCCACACGGTAATACTCGGTCAGGCATTCTTTCAGCTCGTCCGGGATCTCGTCATAGCCGGAATCGCCAATGCCCAGCACATTTACCCCGTTGTGCTTGAGCCGGTCACAAAAATTCCAGTAGGTTTTGGGGAACTGCGGCGAAACAAAAACAAAGTTCAAAATATACTTTCCTCCCTTAAGGGCGCACCTGAAAAGCCGAAACCATCGCCTGTTTCTCCAAACGCAGCCGAATTTTGTGTTTGCGGAAGGGCCACCATTTGTGGAGCTTTCAGGCGTGCCTTGCGCAGCAAACAGCGCTGCGGTTTACCCAAAAAAACAGCACCTTACCCCTTGCGGGGCAAAGTGCCGTGCGAAAACATGTGGGTGTGATCAACACCGTTACACAAACTGGTTGCGGCTGGCGTTGTATTCATAGCCAACATCGGCCAGTTTTGCGCAAATGGCATCCTTATCGGCGTCCTGATCGGCACACAAGGCATCCAGGCTTGCGTAATGATCCCGCAGCTGGGTGTTGATATAACTGAGCAGGATGATGGGGTCAGCTGGCAGCATAGCAACCTCCTAAGGCGTATCTGATCAGATACATCCTGATAAAAATCAAAAAAGCACTGCCAAGGCAGCCCCTGACAGCAACGGGAACCCGCTTATAAAAAGCACGCAAAAATGCCGGCCACCAACTGTGACCGGCAATTTTTTGCGTCTTGATCAGACCGCGCGGGTAACCTTACCCGAACGCAGGCAGCGGGTGCAGGCGTAGATATACTTCGGGGAACCATCCACAACCGCTTTCACGCGCTTGACGTTGGGGTTCCAGGTACGATTGCTCCGACGATGGGAGTGGGAAACCTTGATGCCGAAAGTGACACCCTTGCCACAACATGCACATTTGGCCATTCTGCTTGCACCTCCTTTAACATAGCTGTACTATAATAGCAAATCTTAAGCCAAAATGCAATACCCTTTTTGAAAAAATCCGTAAAAAATCCGCAGAAACGGTACATTTTTTCAAAAACAGGCGCAAAGTGTCCCGCTGCCCTTGTTTTGGGGCGGATTGTACGGTATAATACTTTAAATAATTACCCGTATGTGCCTGTGTGGCCTGCTATGCGGTATGCTGAGGTTTTTATGAATCATTTTGCCCTCAATGGCGTGATCTCCCCGCAGGAGCTGTATTATTACGCTCTGCGCGCCGTGGCCATGCTGATCGTCATCCCGTTCCATGAATCCGCCCACGCGCTTATCAGCTGGAAATTGGGCGATTCCACCGCCAAGGATATGGGCCGCCTGTCCATGAATCCGCTGCGCCACTTTGACCCGCTGGGCGCTTTGTGCATGATTGCGGCCGGGGTCGGGTGGGCAAAGCCGGTTGGCATCAACCCCACGCGCTTCAAAAATCCCAAACGGGGGATGGCTGTTTCCGCCGCGGCGGGGCCGCTCTCCAACTTTTTGCTGGCCTATGCGGCCATGCTGCTCTATAAAGTGGTATATTATGCCTGCGGCGGCGCGGCGCCCCAGCTGGTGCTGGATTTCCTTTATGTTCTGATCAGCATGAACATCAGCCTTGGCGTGTTCAACCTGATCCCTGTACCGCCGTTTGACGGCAGCCGCATTGTGTTGCTGTTCTTGCCGCAAAAACTGTATTTTCAGGCCATGCGGTATGAAAAATACATCATGGGCGTTGTGCTGCTTCTGGTGTTCTTTGGCCTGCTTAACACCCCGCTCAATCTCTGCGTAAACGCGGCGTGGCGTTTGCTGCTGAACCTGACCGGCTTTGTGGAACTGCTGTTCGGCATTGCCTGATGGCACATCTCAATTTAAGTAAGGAACGATATCCGCTGTTTTATGGAAACACTTACCTTTAAGCTACAGGAAGATAATTTTGAAGGTCCGCTGGATTTGCTGCTCTATCTGGTTGGCAAAAATAAAATGAACCTCTATGATATCAATATCATGGAACTCATTGAGCAGTATACTGCCGCCATCCAGACCATGCAGGCCGATAAGCTGGAAGTCTCCAGCGAATTCATTGATATGGCCGCGCACCTGGTTCAGATGAAAAGCGCCCTGTTGCTGCCACGCAGCCCTGAAGCGGAACGCATGAAAGCGGAGCTGACCGGCCGTTTGATCGAGTACAGCACCTGCAAGCAGGTGGCGGCGGAGTTGGGCAGCCGTGCGCGGGATTTGTACACCGCGGTGCGCCAGCCCCAAAAACCGGAAGGCCCGGCGGAATATTCCCGCAAACAGGATCCCGACCGGCTGGTGCAGGCGTGGTTCAGCCTGATGGGCCGCAGCCAGCGCCGCAAAAAGCCCACCCAGGAGCGGTTTGAACCGTTGGTCACCGCGCCGTTCGTATCGGTGGCAAGCCGTGTGGCCCACATGCTGCGCGGTATGCTGAAAGGTACGCTGTGCCGCATGGGCCAGCTGTTCAGCCCGCAGGAAAGCCGCAGCACCAATGTGGCAACGTTCCTGGCGCTGCTGGAATTGATCCGCGCCGGGCGTGTGCGGCTGGATGAGACCGGAACCCTGACGATGGACCGCGCCCGCCGCCCGCGCAACAAACAAAACCAACCCACAGGAAAGGAGGCCGCAGCCGATGCCGATCACACAGCGCAATAAAATTGGCATGCTAGAAGCCATGCTGTTTGCCAACGCCGAACCGGTGGAAACCGACCGCCTGGCCGAAGCCATGCGCGCCGACCCGGCAGAGGTGCTGACCCTGCTGGAAAAGCTGCAAAAGCGCTATGATGAAACCGAAAGCGGCCTGATGCTGCTGCATTTTGACGGCGACCGCTGGCAGATGGCGACCCGCCCGTATTATGGCGAGGTGGTCAAGCGCATTTTGGATACCCGCCGCAACGCGCCGCTTTCGCCTGCTGCGCTGGAAGTTCTGGCTATTATCGCCTATAACCAGCCGGTCAGCCGCAGCTTCATCGAGCAGGTGCGCGGCGTAGATTCCTCTTCCACCGTGTCCAAGCTGATGGAACGCGGGCTGATTGAGGAAGCTGGCCGCCTGGATCTGCCCGGCAAGCCGGTGGCGTTCCGGGTGACGGATACCTTTTTGCGGGTGTTCGGCCTTGGCAGTCTGGCCGACCTGCCCCCGCTGCATGACGACCCCCAGAAAGAAGAAGAACTGCCGGTGCAGCAAACCCTGGAGGAACTGCAATGAGCGCCGTGTTGGCGGTTGTGCTGATGGTGCTAAAAATAATCGGCATGATTTTGCTGGCACTGCTTTTGCTTTTGCTGTTGGCGCTACTGCTGCCTGCGGGCATTCACTTCCGTTGGAGCCATATCGGCGGCCTGCGTTTACAGCTGTGTTACGGCCCGCTGCACTTTACCCTGTACCCGCGCAAAGCGGATGAAGAGGAAAAAAAGGCAGAACCGAAGGCAGAAACAAAACAGGGGAACACGCCCAAAACCGAGCCGACTTCCGCCGCACCGCCCAAGCCAACCCCGCCGCCCGCAAAAGCGCCGGAAGAACCCCAAAAAGCAGAACCGGCCCCGCCCGCTGAAAAGGAACAGGGAAAACCAAAAGCACCGGAAACATCCCCGCAGCCGGAACAGGCAGTACCAAAACCAAAAGCCAAATCTGCCCCGGCCAGCCAACCGGGAGCCGCTGCTGCCCATGCCCCGGCAGCGGAAACACCTGCCGCGGAACCACAGCCGGAAGAAGATACCGGCCTTGTGGACCGCATCAAAGCGGCAGTCAGGGCGGACCCTGTTGGCTATGTGCGGCATCTGTTCAGCGTGCTGCGCGCCAGTGTGGGGCCGCTGCTGCGCGGCTTCCGCGTCAGCAAGCTGAATGTGATCTGGACGATAACAGGGGAGACCGCCGCAGAAACGGCCATCCTGTACGGCCAGACGCTGACCACCCTCAACACCATCCTGGCAATCGCACAGGACCACATTAAAATACAGGCGGATCAGCTCTGGCTGGAGGCTGATTACACCGGCAGCGCCAAACAGCAGCGTGTGGTTTCGCTCAAACTGCTGCTCTGCCCGCTGCTGGCACTGGTTACAGTGGTGTGCTTTGTGTGGCATGCCCGGCATGACCCGCAGCTGCTGCCCCCAAAACACCCCAAATACAATACACCTGAAACAGAACAGGGAGGTAATTTATAATGGCAGAACATCCGATTGAAGGCATAATGGGCGTTACAATGGAAAAAATCCGCCAGCTGGTGGATGCCAATACCATCATTGGCGAACCGATCACGGTGGATGGAGCAACCATCATCCCCATTTCCCGCGTTACCTTTGGCTTTGCCTCCGGCGGCTCTGATGTTGGCGCAAAAACCAACAAGCAGATGTTTGGCGGCGGCACCGGCGCGGGCGTTTCCATTGCACCCATCGCGTTTTTGGTGATCAGCGGCGGCAATGTGCGCACCATCCAGCTGGTGGAACATGTCAGCCCGGTGGACAGCGCTATCAACGCTCTGCCGGACCTTGTGGATCGCATCAGCGCCCTAATCAAAAAGGACAAGCCCGAAACCCCGCAGGAATAAGCGGACAGATTTCATTTTTCCCCAACCGGAACCCGGCCCAAAGCGGGCTGTTCAACTGAAATGCCGGGAGGACATTCTCATATAAGCAAATCCACCCGGCGGATATTACCCTGATATTGGAAAGGAACACCATGGCAGAACAACGGATTCAAAAAGTACTCTCGGACCAGGGCGTGTGCTCCCGCCGCGCTGCAGAAAAATTGATTGATGAAGGCCGCGTCAAGGTCAACGGCCATCCGGTCACGCTGGGGGATAAGATGGACCCCGACTTTGATAAAGTCAGCATTGACGGCAAAAGCGTGCGCATTGTGCGCAAGCGCCAGTATACCTATCTGATGCTTAACAAGCCCCGCGGCTATATTACCACCGCATCGGACGAACGCGGCCGCAAGACCGTTATGGATCTGCTCGCCGGCGTGGACCGCCGTGTGTATCCCATCGGCCGTCTGGATAAAGACAGCGAAGGCTTGCTGCTGCTGACGGATGACGGCGCATTTGCCAACCTGCTCACTCATCCTTCCGGCGGCGTGGGCAAGCTGTACCGCGTTACTGTGCGCCCCCGCGCGACCGAGGAACAGGTTGTCAAAATGTCCAGCGGCGTTGTGCTGGACGATGGTGTAAAAACCCAGCCCGCCGTCATCCATGTTGTGGTGGATGAACCCGGCCGCACGGTGTTGGAGATCACCCTGCACGAGGGCCGCAACCGCCAGATCCGCCGCATGTGCGAAGCAGTCGGCCTGGAGGTCATCCGCCTGAAGCGCAGCGCTGAAGGCCCGGTCAAACTGGGCATGCTGCAGCCTGGCGAATACCGCGAACTGAAAAAATCCGAGATTAGTGCCCTGCGCAATGCCGCGCTCAAGGCTGCCCCGGCCCGCAAAGCCGCCCCTGCCGCCGCCCGCCGCCCCGGCCCCATCAAGCACGACTAAGCAAGCTGAATCACAACATTCTATGCAAACAAACCGCTCCGCAAGGGGCGGCTTTGTCATAATTTTGGGCAAACCGTGCAGAAAAAGCTGAAAAATAAGGCAAAACGCAAAACTTTTTGGCGCTTTCCACTTGTCTGCTTTTCGACGAAGTAGTATAATAAAGCCATATGGCATATGATAACCATCTTGCTCATTGAATAAACAGGAGGTCAATGTATGGCAGCTAATAAGCCAAGCAAGGAAGCAATCCTTGCAGCATTTTTTGATGAGGGGAACTATTCTCCTCTGTTTACTGACGGTGCCGTCAGCGCAGCGTTCGGCTGTGCCAACGGCCAAAGCGTTTATGCCGTTTACCAGAACGGGGAACCCGTTGGCGCGGCAGATCTGGATAAAACCACTCGCGTGCTGAAAATGGCCGCTGAGACCGGCAATCCCGTTGTAACGTTCTACAATTCTACCGGCGCTAAGCTGGAAGGCGGCTTGGAGCTGCTGAACGCAAACTCCCGCCTGACCGCTGAGATCGCCCGCATCTCCGGCGTTGTGCCTCAGGTTGCCGTTGTTACCGGTACCTGCGCCGGCACCAGCGCTGTGCAGGCCGCCGCAGCTGATGTCTGCATCATGGCAGCTGACGCTGAGCTGTTCCTGACCGCTCCCTTCAATGCAGAGGACAAGGTCAAGGCTGCCGGCTCTGCTGAGTTTGCCGCCAAGGCAGGCGTTGCCGCTATCGTGGAAGAAGATGCCGTCAAGGCAGCTTCCGCCGCTGCCCGCGTTGTGGGTATGTTGCCGGCCAACAACCTGGCTGGCCCCGCCGTGTTTGATTTCGAAGCTCCCACCGCTGCGCTCAACCTGGTCAAGTATGATGCCAAGAGCGCTGCCGAGGCTATTGCCGATGCAGGCAGCCTGACCGAGCTGTACGCTGGTTATGGCCGCAACATCTATACCGCACTTGGTTCCGTCAACGGCCAGGCTGTCGGTATCGTTGCTACCGCCAAGGGTACCCTGTGCCACAAGTGCACCGCTAAGGCAGCCCGTTTTGTGCGTCTGTGCGATGCTTACAGCATTCCCGTTGTGACTGTTGTCAACACTGAAGGCTTTGTCAAGAGCGAAGGCGATGACCAGGCTGGCGGCATCCGCCAGGCTGCCCGTATGGCTGGCGTTTATGCCGAAGCTACCACCGTTAAGGTCGCAATCCTTGCCGGTGAGGCTGTTGGCCCCATCTACACCGTCTTTGCAGCTTCCGCTGACTGGCGTATTGCTGTGGACGGCTGCACCGTTGCCCCGCTGGCACCGGAAACCGCCGCTACCGTTCTGTACAAGGACGAGATCTTTGCTTCTGACAACATCCAGCAGGCTACCAAGCAGAAGGCTGCTGCCTACAAGGCAGAGCAGTGCAGCGCGGTTGCCGCTGTTGCCAACGGCGCTGCCGATGCCGCTGTAAAGGCTGCCGATGTGCGTGCTGCTGCCGCACAGGCCCTGGATATGCTGGCCACCAAGCGTACCACCCGTTTGCCTAAGAAACACGGCAACATCACCCTGTAATATTTAAGGAGGATCCTTTTTATGAAAAACCTGACTGTTACCGTGAACGGCGTTGCTTACAACGTTACCGTTGAAGAAAACACCAACGGCGCTGCTCCTGTTGCTGCTGCCCCGGCTGCCGCTCCGGCTGCGGATGCTGCCGCACCCGCGGAGGAAGATCCGTTCGACAGCATCTTCAAGATCTTCAACTCCAAGTAAGCTTCATCATCTGTCCAAAACCGCCTTCGCTCCTTGTGAAGGCGGTTTTTGCATTCTGTGAGAGGAGGCAGTCGATTGAAAGACTGGCGCATTACCCGCGTCCTTACGACCATGGCGGACACGTTTCTCACCCGCCGCGTGACGCGCTCGGCGGCCGAGATCGCCTATTACATGGTTATGGCGCTGTTTCCGGTCATCATCTGTATGTACGACCTGCTTGCGCTCATCCTGCGCGACCCGACCGCCGTGCTGCGCATCGTGGAGACGCTCGTGCTCCCGCGCGAGACGCAGGCGCTCGTGTCGGAGTTTTTGAACTATGTGTCCGGCAACACGAGTCAGGTCATGTTCATCGCGGCGCTCTTTGTCATGATCACAAGCGCGTCGGCGGCGTTTCGCGCCATGGCCGCCATCGTCGGCGAGATCCATGGCGATCAGCGCTTCGGCATCGTGCGCAACACCGTCGTGAGCATCATCTTCTCGGTGACGTTTTTGCTGGTGCTGTACCTGTGCATCCTGCTCATGCTGACGGGCAAGCATTTTCTGCTCTGGCTCGACGCGCTTATGCCGCGCGTGAGCATCGTCTGGTCGTGGACTTGGCTGCGCTTTCTGGTGCTGTTCGCCATTTTGCTGATGATGATCCTTGTGCTCTACCGGCTCACCACGCCGCGCCGGACATCCCACCGGGTGCTTCCGGGCGCGCTGTTTTCGGCCGTCGGCATCGTGGTGATGAGTATCCTGCTCTCGTGGCTGATCGGCAGCAGCGCGAAGTATTCACTCGTATACGGGTCGCTCGCTTCGGTCGTGATCCTGCTGTTCTGGTTTCAGGTGTTCGGTCTGCTGCTCATTCTGGGCGTGGTGCTCAATCACGCGCTCGAGGTGACGGCGCCGCCGGATAAGGAAACGTAAAATCTGCTGAAAACGCAGTTTTTTATGGTTTGCGCGCTTTACAAACTGCCTGCAATCACGTAAAATATTCGTTTAAGAGGAAAGAAGTGCCGAAAAACGCACTTTTTTAGGGAAAGTTTTTCGGAAAACAGATTTTTATGCATTAAAATTCGTTTTCAGGCATTATACTCATGTGGGGTAATCGAATATGCAAAATGACGACAAACGCACAAGTGATATAGGTGCGTCCGATGGCCTACCACCGGACGAGAGCCTGATCCTGCGCATTGCGGAGGGGGATACCGCTGCGCTCGAGGTGCTGTATCGCCAAACGTCATCGTCCGTTTACGGTTTCGCTCTGTCGATCCTGCGCGACCCGACGGCGGCCGAGGATGTGATGCAGGACACGTTTGTGAGCGTGATGCAGTCGGCGTCGAGCTACCATCCGGCGGGCAAGCCGATGGCGTGGCTGCTGACGATCGCGCGCAATCTGGCGCTTATGCGCCTGCGCAAGGCGGAAAACAAGAATGTATCTTTTGATGAGCTGTTTCATGTGGAGGATCCGCACAACGCTTATCGGGAGACGGAAAATCATATGGTGCTTGATAAGGTGCTGCGCCTGCTCACGGACAGTGAGCGGGAGATCGTGATGCTGCACGCGCTCTCCGGACTCAAGCACAGAGAGGTGGCCGACCTGCTGAACATCCCGCAGGCGACGGCGATCTCACGCTATAACCGCGCGCTGGCAAAGCTGCGCGCATCGATGGGGGGTGACGGTCTTGACTGAACAGGAAAAGCGTGACGAACAGCTGCTGCAGCAGCTGCGCGAGGAAGTCGCAGCCGTGACACCGGTGACCTGATTGTTCTGCACGATGAACAATGTGCCGCTGG
>OGYO01001499.1_pt1 | contig 12773 bp, 9 predicted proteins | sample 1576561 | NCBI WGS metagenome assembly OGYO01 (sample SAMEA3541507, study PRJEB24748) | human gut metagenome | biome: human gut; feature: human-associated habitat; material: faeces | place: China | collected 2012 | reverse complement strand
GATCCACGGCCCGTGGACCCTGCCGGATGGCCGCAAGGTCTACTATGACCTGACCACCGGCATTATGCAGTACGGCAATGTGTCCATCAATGGCTCACTGTATTACTTTGACCCGGTTTACGGCACAATGAAAAGCGGTGCTTTGACCAACTTCTGGGTCACAGACGGCAACGGCAAGAGCTTCTGGTATGAAAGCTGGGTGCGCCAGGGCTGGCAGCCGGGCAGCAGCAATTACCGCGGCAAGGAGATTTACGACCCCACCAGCGGTGCCTGGTACTGGCTGGACAACGTACAGCAGGGTGCCAAGGCCACCAGCAAGGAAGTATACCAGGATTCCAACGGCGGCAAATGGGTGCGGTACGATGCCAACGGCCACATGATCAAGGGCTGGTACACCCAGGACGGTAAAACCTGGTATTACGACCTGACCACCGGCGCCATGTACAAAGGCTGGCACACCATTGAGGGTTCCACCTACCATTTTGATGAAACCACCGGCGTGAAGGGGTAAATCAGATACAAATATAAATAGTAAAACCGACCGCAGGGGCGAGCAGCATCGCCTTTGCGGTCGGTTTGGTTTTGGGGTGAAATGCACCCGCAGGGTGTGCGGCGGGTGATTGAATGAAATATTGGGCAAGGCCCGGCGTGCGGGACGATGCATCGCGCCCTACAGAGCGTTTATTGGTTGGTCGTGCACAACAAAATGCTCTGTAGGGAACGGTCTCGACCGTTCCGCAACTTTGCCGCATAGGCCATAATATTGCTTGGTACAAGCCGTATCCAAGAACGTCAAAATCGTTTTCAAATACGCCCTCCACTTACTTTACAAAACTACCCTCCAGCGCCAGGTACTGGTCAAACAGCATGCGGCTGACACGGTTGCCGTAAATCACGCTGGGGTGGTCGTTTACTTCCAGCTTGTTGGCAAAGTCGGTGCACATCATTACCAGAACATAATCCCCGTAAGGCGTGTGGACCAGGCCGCCGTCATTGCGGCAGGCATCCATGGAGCCGCTTTTGCTGGCTACATAGATCAGATCCGGATCCGCGTGGGATTCTTCGGGGTCGGTGTAATACGGGGGGATGCTGCCCGCCAGCATGGTGTTGTAGTGCTGCTGGCGGAACACATTACGCATGGCATCGCTGGCCTGGGGGCTGACCAGCTCGCCCTTTGCCAACACCGGTGTCTCGATCTGGCTGGACGACCTGTCCCGCTCCCGCATCGAGTCCGGCTCTCTGCAGGATCTCATCGCCAACAAGAACGTTGTCGGCGTGACCACCAACCCGTCCATCTTCCAGAAGGCTCTGCACGAGGTCGGCCCGTACGATCCGCAGCTGAAGGAACTGGGCAAGGTCGACGTTGAGACCGCCGTGCGCGAGCTCACCACCACCGACGTGCGCAACGCCACCGACATCTTCCGTGAGGTTGCCGAGAAGTCCGATTTCGTTGACGGCCGCGTCTCCATCGAAGTGGATCCGCGTCTGGCTCACGAGACCGAGGCCACCGAGAAGCAGGCCGAGGAACTCTGGGCCAAGGTGAACCGTCCGAACGCCATGATCAAGATTCCGGCCACCCTCGAAGGCCTGCCGGCAATCACCGCCACCCTGGCCAAGGGCATCTCCGTGAACGTCACCCTGATCTTCTCCCTGGAGCGTTACGAGCAGGTCATCGACGCCTACATCGAGGGCATCGCCCAGGCTGACGCCAACGGCCACGACCTGAAGCACATCGGCTCCGTCGCTTCCTTCTTCGTCTCCCGCGTGGACACCGCTGTGGACAAGCTGCTGGAAGCCAACGGCTCCGACGAAGCCAAGGCTCTCGAGGGCAAGGCCGCTGTGGCCAACGCTCGCCTGGCTTACGAGCTGTTCGAGAACAAGTTCGCCAACGATCCGCGTTGGGCTGCTCTTGAAGCCAAGGGCGCCAAGAAGCAGCGTCCGCTGTGGGCCTCCACCGGCACCAAGAACGCCGCCTACTCCGACTGCAAGTACGTCGACGAGCTCGTTGCTCCGTTCGTCGTCAACACCATGCCGGAGAAGACCCTGAACGCTCTCGCCGATCACGGCAATGGCGCTCCGTCCATCAAGGGCACCTACGAAGAGTCCCACGCCATCATGAACAAGCTCGCCGATCTGGGCATCAACATCAAGGATGTCACCGACAAGCTGGAAGCTGACGGCGTCGCAGCCTTCATCAAGTCCTGGGACACCGTCCTCGCCGACGTCCAGGCTGGCATCGACCGCGTCAACGGCTGAATCATTCGCTGATACAGCACCGTTAAACGGATAAAAGCCGAGAGGTCTCCATCTTTTGATGGAGACCTCTTTTTCGTATGCCGAAATAATACGCGCAGAAGACATACGGAAAGACAAAAAGGCCGCGATATCAGATCGCGGCCATAATCGAAAGAAAAGCGAACCGAAAATCAAGCCTGCCAATACGTGCTGAAGAAGTCGCCGATTTCGCCGATGGTCTCCTTCAACATGCTGATGCGAGGCAGATAGACCACACGGAAGTGGTCCGGTTCCTGCCAGTTGAACGCACCGCCGTGGCTGATGAGGATATGCTTGTCATGCAGCAGGTCAAGCGCGAACTGCTCATCGGAATGGATGTTGAACTTCTTCACATCGATCTTCGGGAAGATGTAGAACGCCGCTTTCGGTTTGACCGCGGTGATGCCTGGAATATCGTTGAGCATGTTGTACACCAACTCGCGCTGATCGTAGATGCGGCCGCCGGGCACCAGATAATCCTTGACGCTTTGATGGCCGCCCAATGCGGTCTGCACCACCGACTGCGCAGGCACGTTCGAGCACATACGCATGTTGGCCAGCATGTTCAGACCCTCGATGTAATCCTTGGCGAGACGCTTGTTGCCGCTCAGCACCATCCAGCCGACACGCCAGCCGGCGATCATATGGGACTTCGACAATCCGGAGAACGTCACGCAGAACAGGTCAGGCGCAAGGGACGCGATGGAGATGTGCTCCAACCCATCCATGACCAGACGGTCGTAGATCTCATCCGAGAAGATCATGAGCTGGTGCTCTCGCGCAAGATCGACAATCTGCTGAAGCACTTCCTTCGGATACAGCGCGCCGGTCGGATTGTTCGGATTGATGATGACGATCGCCTTGGTCTTGTCGGTAATCTTGGAACGCATGTCGTCGATGTCCGGATACCATTCGGAATCCTCATCGCAGACGTAATGCACCGCGGTTCCGCCGGCCAGATTCACGCAAGCTGTCCACAGCGGATAATCCGGCGACGGCACGAGTACCTCGTCGCCGTTGTCCAGCAACGCGGATAAGGACAGGTTGATAAGTTCGCTGACGCCGTTGCCGGTGTAGATGTCGTCGATGGACACGTTGGGGATGTTCTTCAGCTGCGCATACTGCATGATGGCTTTGCGCGCGGAGAACAGGCCCTTCGACGGCGAATAGCCTTCCGTGTCGGGCAGCTGCTGCGACATGTCGTAGACCACTTCATCCGGCGTGCGGAAGCCGAACGGTGCCGGATTGCCGATATTGAGTTTCAGGATGTGCGTGCCGGCGGCCTCCATGCGCGCGGCCTCGTCGGCGACCGGTCCACGGACGTCGTACAGCACGTTGTCGAGCTTGTGGGATTTCGTAAAAGTGCGCATGGTTCTTCCTTCTGTCGGTTGCTCGGATGCATCGTCAACATGGTCGGGCTGTTCACCGGCAAAATCCGGCAAAATCGCGGCATGCTCTTCCATGGGAACATCCTTGCCCATCAGCCAATCCTCGTTGACCCGCAGATACGCGGCAAGGAAATGCGCGATATCGGCACGGGGAACGGTTTTGCCACTGACGTATTGGCTCATATGGCTTTTGCCGAGCTTGATATTGAACTTTTCCGCAGCATGAACGAAATCAATCTGTTTAAGCTCGCGTAATGCCATGGCATCATTCAATCTGGTCGAGAATGATTCCGTCATGCCTATCCTTCCAGTTCAATTTAAACAAAAGCTAGTTCAAAGAATAGCACGACAGGGCACCAAGAAAGACAAAGAGTTCAATTTTGGTGGATGTGTTTCATGCCGCTGCATGAATGAGTTCAATTCCGTGAAAAGACTCCATGTGGGGGGGGGTCGGTCAAAGCAGATTGTTCTCAACCCATTGGGCCACGCCGTCATCATTGTTCGAAGGGCAGATCTCATCGGCGATTTTCAACACGTCGGGGTTCGCGTTGGCCACGGCCACTCCCCTGCCGGATTCACGAAGCATGGCGATGTCCACCAAATCGTCGCCGAATGAGACGGTCCGTGACAACGGCGTCGACATGCGATCGGCGAGGATGCTCAATGCATGCTCCTTATTGGCCTGCGGATTCATCAGCATCCACAGCGAGCCTTCGGAGATATGCACGTCGAAATCGTCGGGGATGAGCCGTCCCACACGCTTCCACTGCTCCTCGTTCGGGAACAGGATCAGCTTGTCCGCGGTGCCGTCCGGAACGTCATCGAAATCCGTGTATCGCCAGGTCTGCGTCTTCCAGTATTTCGTGACGTCGAAATTCGTGTACCTGACATCATCCATGACGATGCCCACTTCCATGCCAGGCAGTTCCTCCAGCAGGTACTTGCAGACCTCGCAGGCCCTTTTCGAAGAGAATCCGATCTTCTGCAGATGTCCGTCCTTCGGCAGTGTCGGTGAGGTGAGCATATCGTAATCGGACGAGACGGGGTTGAAATCCAACAGCGCCCCGTTGAGATAGGCGACGGCGTCAACCGGAAGCTTCTGCACGAACGAGTAGCCGGTGCTGACCGGTCGCGCGGTCTCCACCACGAATTTGATGCCGGCGTCGTGCATGCGGTTGATGCTGTCAATGGATCGTTGCGTCAGGAAACGGTCCTCGAAAGTCTTTCCGTCGTGCAGCAGTGTGCCGTCCAGATCGGCGACGACCATGGTCACGTCATCATAGGTGTTGTTTGTCGAAGTCATTTGAATCCTTTGCGGGAGCAATCTAGCCGGAGACAAGTTTGGCCCATGACCGTGAAGCCGGTCATGGGCCAAACCAAATTACGTCAATCAGATGAGGTTGAATTTCGTCATCAGACCGAGGGCGATGATGATGGCCACCCACAGCAGGGCGATGATGACGGTCCAACGGTTCAGGTTCTTTTCCGCGACACCGGAGGAACCCGCGTTCTGGGTGAGTCCGCCGCCGAACATGTCGGACAAGCCGCCGCCTTTACCCTTGTGCATAAGGATAAGCAAGGTGAGCAAGAGGCTGAGGATGACAAGAAGAATCTGCAGCACAAGCTTGACAGTAGCCATAGCGGACACGGGTGAACCTCCAGTTCGTAAACACTGTTTCTGATAATAGCGCATGGTGTTGAAAAAATCGAGCGTCCAACCATGCTTTTTAAAAGTTTTCAGGCGGTTGTTTCCAATGTCAGCTTGCAGATGCGTGTGAGTTCATCGACCTTCAACGCGGAGCCGCCGATCAGGAAGCCGTCCACATCCGGCTCGTTGATCAGTTCCACCGCGTTTTTCGAGGACACCGAACCGCCGTACAGGATTCGCACCGTTTCGCCGACCCGTGTTCCGAACGTATCGGACAGGTCGTTTCGGATCGCCCTGGCCGCGTCCTGTGCCGACTGAGGCGTAGCCACCATGCCGGTGCCGATCGCCCATACCGGCTCGTACGCCACAATCAGCTTCGCGGCCTCCTCATCGGACAGGTCCCGCGTCACGTCGTGCACCTGGCCGACCGCGAAATCGAGCTCTATGCCTTTGCGCCGTTCCTCGTAGCTTTCTCCGACGCAAAGTATCGGCTGCATGCCGGCAGCAAGCACGGCCCTCACCTGGTCGACGATGTTCGCGTCGTCTTCGGGATGGTATTTGCGTCGTTCCGAATGGCCGACGATCACGTACGAGCAGCCGAGATGGGCGATCATATCGGCGGAGACGTCGCCGGTGAACGCTCCCTGCGAGGTGACTGAGACGGCTTGGGCCCCGTAGCGGATTTTCAGATTGTCCGATTCGACGGCGACCTGCACGCTGCGGAGTGAGGTGAATGACGGCATCAATGCGATTTCGCAACGTTTGTAGTCGAAATGGACGGCCCGAAGATTCCATGCAAGCTGCTGTACGAAATACGTCGCTTCAAGATGATCGAAATTCATCTTCCAGTTTCCGGCCACCAAAGGAATCCGTTTCGGCCCCATAATATTCGTCGTCTCCCGTCCGTGCTCGTCAAAGCGAAAGGTCGTTCTTGTGACATTGTATGCGAAATACGCAAAAGGTGCTCCCCCACCCACTGATGAGGAAGCACCCCTTCATGATTCTGAGATCAGTCGAGCACCTTCAGGCCCGGCAGTTCCTTGCCCTCGAGGAACTCGAGGGAGGCGCCGCCACCGGTGGAGATGTGCGAGAAGCCATCCTCCGGGAAGCCGAGGTTGCGCACTGCGGAAGCGGAATCGCCACCACCGACGATGGTGAATGCGCCGGCAGCAGTGGCATCGACGAGAGCCTGGGCCACGGCCTTGGTGCCTTCAGCGAAGGTCGGGACCTCGAACACGCCCATCGGGCCGTTCCACACGACGGTCTTGGAATCGACGATCTTATCGTGGAAGAGCTTCTGGGATTCCGGACCGATGTCCAGACCCATCTTGTCGGCCGGAATGGCATCGGCGGCCACGACTTCCGGAGCGATGTCCTCATCGGATTTCGGGAAGACCGGGTTGATGACGACATCGGTCGGCAGCACGAGTTCGACGCCGTTCTTCTCGGCGCGCTCCATGTAGCCCTTGACGGTTTCGATCTGGTCCTCTTCCAGCAGGGAGGTGCCGACCTCGTAGCCCTTGGCCTTGAGGAAGGTGTACGCCATGCCACCGCCGATGACCAGACGGTTGGCCTTGTCCAGCAGGTTGTCGATCACGCCGAGTTTGTCGGAGACCTTGGAGCCGCCGAGCACGACGGTCAGCGGACGCTCCGGGTTCACGGTGGCGCGGGACAGTGCCTTGACTTCCTTCTCGACCAGCAGGCCAGCGGCGGCCGGCAGATCGGCGGCGACATCATAGTTGGAGCCCTGGGCGCGGTGCACGACACCGAAGCCGTCGGAGACGAAGACCTCACCGAGAGCGGCGATCTTCTTGGCGTATGCGGCACGCTCCTCCGGATCCTTGCTGGTCTCCTCCGGGTTGAAACGCACGTTCTGCAGCAGCACGACGTCGCCATCGTTCATAGCGGCGACCTTGGCCTGGGCGTCCTCACCATAGGTGTCGGCAGCCAGCGGAACGGTGATGCCGAGCAGCTCGCCGAGACGGGCGGCGACCGGAGCCAGGGACAGTTCCGGAACGACCTTGCCCTTCGGACGGCCGAGATGAGCCATCAGAATGACCTTCGCACCCTGTTCGCGCAGAGCCTTGATGGTCGGCAGGGCGGCCTTGATACGACCATCATCGGTGATCGTGGTGCCGTCCAGCGGAACGTTGAAATCGGCGCGAACCAGAACGCGCTTGCCCTTGAGATCTCCAAGATCCTTGAGTGTCTTCATGTATATCCTTTCCTAGCCGCTTGTAAGCGTGGAATGGCCATATTGCCACTTACGCATAATACAAGCCCAAACGAACAAAAAACACCATACGACGGAAAAGTCGCATGGTGTTTTGTTTCCGGAAACGAAAATCAAGCCGCTTGACGGCGTGCCTTCTCCGTTTTCTCAGCCAATTGCAGCAGTCGACGGATACGTCCGGCGATCGCGTCCTTGGTGATTGGCGGGTCGGCGAGACGGCCCAGCTGCTCAAGGGACGCGTCGGCATGGTCGAGTCGGAGCTGGCCGGCGGATTTAAGATTGTCCGGAACGTCGTCGCCGAGGATTTCAAAGGCCTGGCGGACCTTATCGCAGGCTTCCGCGGCGGCCTTGGCGCTACGGCGCATGTTGGCGTCATCGAAGTTCGCCAGACGGTTCGCCTTGCCTTGGGCCTCTCCGTCGGAACGCTTTCCGGTCCATTCGCGGGCGGAATGAGGGGCGCCCATGAGGATGAGCATGCGTTCGATGGCATCGGGGTCGCGCAACGTCACACGTTCGGAGCTGCGCAGCTTACGCGGCTTGGCGGTGATGCCGAGACGACGCGCGGTGGAGACCAGCGCCAGCGCGGCCTCATGATTCGGACATACGATTTCGAGATAGCTGGCCTTGCCCGGGTCGGACAGGTGTCCGCCTGCGAGGAACGCGCCACGCCAGGCGGCCTTGATCTGGGCGATCTTGCCGTTGATGATGTCGCCCGGCAGACCCAGCACCATGTTTTTGGTGTAACGGCTGTACAGGCCGGTCTGCAGCACCAGAGCCGCGCTGCCCTTGGGGACGCGGACTATGAAGCGCTGCACCACGCCGGTCGGCGTCTGCCTGGAAACGGGGGTAAGCGTGGCTTCGTGGCCGTACAGATTTCTGATGGTGTCCTGCAGCCATATGGCCGCGTCTTGGGAATCAAGCTGCGCCTGCACGAGAATGTGGTGATCCACCGAGTGCAAACCATTGCCGAATCGAATCATCGCAGTCGCCTGTGCCTTTTTGGCGATGGGCAACTCGTTGTCGATTGCGGCCAGCTCGCTTTTGACGTCATCCAGAAGAGCCAAGAGCCAACCTCCTACTTTCCTGTTCTTCCCTATAATTTCAGGCGAGTCGCGGACTCGACCCGCACTGCTACCGGCTTACTGTGATACCGAATAACTTGGACAAAGCCGGCAGCTTTTCTTTGTATTTGGATACTGTCTTCTCACAATGCGGTCATCAATCGGCCGAACGCTTGTCCAGCTCGCGGGCCGATACGGAGACCGTGAGACCACGCGCACGCAGGCGCTTGGCCAAGGCCTCGCTCATGGCCACGGAACGGTGCTGGCCGCCGGTGCATCCGAACGCGATGGTCACATAGTGCTTGTCTTCCTGCGCATAACCTTCGATGGCGATGGCGATGGCTTTCTCGTAGGCGTCAAGGAACTCCTCCGCGCCCTCGCTGGAGAGCACGTAGTCGCTGACCGGTTTGTCCTTGCCCGTCAGCGAACGAAGCTCCGGCACCCAGAACGGGTTGGGAAGGAACCGGACGTCCGCCACGAAATCGGCGTCTATCGGAATGCCGTATTTGAATCCGAAACTGAAGATATGCACGGAAACCGTGGTCGGTCCGGAACCAAGCAGACCCTCGTACAGTTTCGTGGACAGCTGATGGATGCTCAATGCCGAGGTGTCGATGACGATGTCGGCGTGCTCTTTGAGGTTCTTCAGCAGGTCGCGTTCCTCAAGGATGCCGTCGATCAGACGATTGCCCTGCTGCAGCGGATGGGGCCTGCGCACGGATTCGTAGCGCTTGATGAGCACCTCGTTGCTGGCGTCGAGGAACAGGATGCGGGTCTTCACCCCAAGATCGTCCAGATGGCTCAGCACGGCGGACAGGTCGTCGAAATAGTCACGTGACCTCACGTCGATGACCGCGGCGAGTTTGTGGATGTTCGAACCGGAGCTGGTCATCATGTCCACCAGCGGGACAAGCAGTTTCGGCGGCATGTTGTCGACCACATACCAGCCCATGTCCTCGATGCTGTTGGCCGCGTGGGACCGGCCCGCGCCGCTCATGCCGGTGATGAGCAGCACTTCGAAGCCTGCGGCCGGAGAAGGCGCGCTCGTATGTCTGCCTGCCTGGTTGACGGCGTTGTTCTTTTCGTTCATCACAGGGCCTCCTTAAGCGCGGAGCGCATGGCATGCTCCAATGCTTCGACTTTCTGATGGCTGGTGGGCTCGGTCGGCGGATCGTTGTCCCATATGCCGGTCATCAGCCAGACTTGAATCATGGCTTGGTACAGCAGCATCTCCTCGCCGCCGATGGCGGTGCCGCCGCATGACCTCCAGGCCTGCATGAGCTTGGTCGGGCGGGGATCATAGACCACGTCGAGTAGCGTGCCATTCGTGACTATGCCGGCTGAGGCAAACGCCTCGGCGATCGGATCGGCGGCAAGGCCGGGGATGGTGTTGATGACGACGTCCGCATGGGACAGCAGATTCGCCGCATGGTCCATGGCGACGATGCTTATGGAGCCGACGCCCATATGGCTTTCCGCCAATGGTTCAAGCGCCTCGTTCTTATCGGGATGGCGTGCCACGACGGTGACATGTCCAATGTGGGGCATCTCGGTGCAGGCCGCCAAAGCCGAGGTGGCGGTGTTGCCATTGCCGATGATCACCGCCTCGCCGTCTTGTCCAGAATCCATCCGCATGCCACGTGCCCGATACGAGTGCTCGAAGGCGAGCTCAATTCCCTTCACATCCGTGTTGTAGAGCCTGATCGCAGGGATGGCGGCGTTCTTATCGTTCGCGCCAGACCAGTCGAAGACGGCGGTGTTGGCCACCTTCAGCTCTTTCGCCCACGCGTTGCATGGCACGCCATATGGCTGGATGGTCTTCTTCAACGGCATGGTCAGGCTCAGTCCCGCCCAGCTGGAATCAAGCGACTCCAAAAAATCCTCAAGCTCCGTCTCGCCGACCTCGTGCCTACCATACGACCAGCTGTCAAGTCCTAGAGCTCGATAGGCCGCATTATGCAATACAGGGGAAAGCGAATGCGCGATGGGTTTGCCAAGGACCGCGCACCGATGGTCCACCTCGGTCATGTTCCCTCCCTTACTCTCACCATTCATCATGCTAGCAACGCAGAAGCGATTGCTCGTTACAGATTCTATTTCTTTTCATCTTTCGGACTGTTTCCATCCGATTTCACTGTTCGGAGGGCATCCTCCGCCTTCGAAGCAATGTCAACGGACGAATGCAATGCCTGGTAAATGTTCTCGGCCTTGGCATGGCCGATGCCTTTGACCTGTTCGAAATCCTCCACGCTCGCCTCACGCATGGCGCGTACGGAGCCGAAATGGTTGAGAAGCCGTTTCTGATAGGCTTCGCCGATGCCGGGAATGTCGTCCAAAGCGGAACGCAAAGCTCCTTTGCGTCTGGTCTGACGATGGTAGGTGATGGCGAAACGATGCGATTCGTCACGCACCCGCTGCAGCAGATACATGCCTTCGGATTGTCGCTTGAGGATGATCGGATAGTCGTCATCCGGCACCCAAACCTCCTCAAGACGCTTCGCCAATCCGCAGACGGCCACATCGTCCACGCCGCAGTCGGCAAGCGCCTCGGCCGCCGCCATCACCTGCGGTTTGCCGCCATCGACCACGACCAGATTCGGCTTATAGGCGAAATGGCGACGGTTGGTGTTCTGCTGCACGGCATCCGTTTCAGGACCATTCGTGCCATCCGACCTATCATTTTGCGTGGCCATCCGACGCTCGTTGTCCATGCTTTCCCCGGAATCGCCGGCGATGTTGCCATGGCGGAAACGACGGGTCAACGTCTCATACAATGCGCTCAAATCATCCAACGCGCCCTGCCCGTCCGCACCTCGGATGGCGAAACGGCGGTACTCCGACTTTTTCGCGATCGCGTCTTCGAACACCACCATGGACGCTACCTGGAATGCGCCGCCGACTGTGTTGGAAATGTCGTAGCATTCAATGCGCAACGGCGCCTGTTCAAGCCCAAGAGCCTTCGCCACATCGTTCATCGCATCGGAACGTGCGCCCATATCGCTGATACGGCTCATCTTGCTGCGTGCCAACGCCTGCTTGGCATTGTCGTTGGCACGGTCCATAAGCTGTTTCTTGTCGCCTCTGCTGGCTACACGGATGGTGACGGCCGCTCCACGCAATCCGCTTAGCCATTGCTCAAGCCCTGCGCTGCGCGACGGTTCGATTGGAACGATCACCTCACGGGGAACAGGCGCGATTGGAGCCAGCAGGTCGGCACGTCCCGTCTGCTCCTGACGTTCGTTGCGTTCCTTCGTGGCCTGCGCACGGGCGATAGCATCCGTTGCGGTCACGATCTGTGTCGAACCGATCGCATTGCGCTGCTCGGTCACGACGGTCGAATCGGAGACGGCCGCGCTCTCCCCCGTGGTTTCCGAATATACCTGAGTGATCAGATCGGCGATCAACTCCGCGTCGCTCACATCTTCGACTCGCTCCACACTCCAGTTACGTTCGCCGCGAATTGATCCGGACCGCACGAAGAACGCGTGCACGCTGGCTTCAAGCTCGTCGGACGCGATGCCGAACACGTCGGCGTCGACATCCGAATCGAACACGACGGCGTTCTGCTGGACCACGGTCCCGAGCATTTTGATCTGATCGCGCAGCCGGGCCGCCTTCTCGAATTCCAGTTCGGCGCTCGCCTGCTTCATGTCGCGGGTCAGTTGGGCGATATACGATTTGCCGATTCGGCCAGTCATCACGCCGACAAGCTGCTCGCACATCCTGCGATGCTCGTCAGCGCCGATACGGTTCACGCATGGAGCGGAGCATTTGCCGATCGATGCCAACAGGCATGGACGGCCCGTCAACTGCGCCTTGTGGAACACGTTCTTCGAGCATGTGCGCACGGGAAACGTCTTCAGCAACGCGTCGAGGCTGTGCCGAAGATCCCATACCTTGGCGTACGGGCCGAAATATCTGGTATCGCGACGTTTGCGGCTGCGAGTCACCCATACGCGTGGGATGCGTTCGCCTGATGAGATGGCCAGATACGGGTAGGTCTTGTCATCGCGGAACACCACGTTGAATCGTGGGTCGAACTCCTTGATCCACGTGTATTCGAGTGTGAGCGACTCCAGTTCCGTACCCACTACCGTCCATTCGAGGCTGCGAGGTGCGTTGAACTCCAGATGCTTCTTGTTCCGCGTTCCGACACAAGTGATGCAGAT
>OGYO01001497.1_pt1 | contig 12779 bp, 10 predicted proteins | sample 1576561 | NCBI WGS metagenome assembly OGYO01 (sample SAMEA3541507, study PRJEB24748) | human gut metagenome | biome: human gut; feature: human-associated habitat; material: faeces | place: China | collected 2012 | reverse complement strand
CGCGCGATCATGCTGCGCTTGCCCGGCGCTTCTTCCACCCGAATGAAATAGAGTATACTCGCCGCGGCGGAACGGAGGCGTTCTATTCCGTTTGGACGGCAAAGGAAAGCTATGTCAAGCTGCTCGGCACGGGTATAGGGGGCAGCCTTTCGCATTTCAGCGTTGTTGAGCGCGGTGAAATATCGGGCGATCGGCTCTTTGCCCGCTTCACGTCCATCCCCGTGCGGGAAGGGTACTCGCTCACGCTCTGCCGGTGGGACGATGAGTGAAAATCCGGCAAAATTCGATTTACCGTATGCCGATATACATACCAAATAAAAGGAGACTACACCCATGAAAATGCGCAGAATGGACAGACTGGTGAGCGATAGAGCAAGAATAGGGCGGATAATAGCCGATTCCGCCGTTTGCCGCGTGGCTGTTAAGGACGAAGAGGGGCTTTACATAGTGCCGCTGAGCTTCGGATACGTTTACGAAGGCGATTCGCTCACTCTGTATTTCCACAGCGCGAAGGAAGGCCGCAAGATACGCGCCGTCGGCAGCGGATGCGAAGCCGCGTTTGAAATGGACAGCATGAGCCGCGTTACCGAAGGACCAATTCCCTGCAACTATTCCTGCCTGTATTCAAGCATAACCGGCACCGGCAGAGCAAGCATGGTTGAGGATATTGAAGAAAAGAAGCTTGCGCTCTCGCTCATAACCGAGCATACCGCCGGCCGCCGCTTTAAGTTCAGCGATGCGCAGGCCGATAGCGTTGCAATAATAAAGCTGAACGCGGATACATTCAGCGCAAAGGAGAAGGCGCAATGAGTAAAGACCTTAAAACCGCATCCCCGCGCGAGGTGCGCGCGCTTATACGCGCGGGCGAGATAACCTCCCCCACCGCCGGCATGGCCGCGGGCTATGCGCAGGCCAATTTGGTAATACTGCCCGCCGAATACGCCGCGGACTTTGCCGAATATGCCCGCATCAATCCCGCTCCCTGCCCCATGCTGGAAACGCTTAAAGCTTCGCCGTATACCCGCCTTATGGCGGCGGACGGCAATATATTGACAGACATTCCCAAATACCGCATATATCGTAACGGCGCGCTTGACGCGGAAGTGACCGACGCAAGCGAATATTATCAAAGCGGCATGGTGGGCTTCCTTATAGGGTGCAGCTTTTCATTCGAGGAGGCGCTTATGCGCGCGGGCATAGAGGTGCGCCATATTGCAATGGGCCGCAACGTGCCCATGTATAAAACCAATATTATGACCAGGCCCTGCGGCCCGTTCTCCGGCCCTACGGTATGCTCCATGCGGCCCATGACGCGCGAGCAGGCCGACCTTGCCTATAAAATAACCGCCGCCATGCCAAACGTACACGGCGCGCCCGTACACATAGGCGACCCTAAGGACATAGGCATTGCAGACATTATGCGGCCCGATTACGGCGACAGCGTGGAGATACGCGAAGGCGAAGTATGCGTATTCTGGCCCTGCGGCGTTACCCCGCAGGCTGCGATAGAAAACGCCAAGCCGCCCATAGTAATAACCCACAGCCCCGGGCATATGTTCATAACGGACATATTGAACAGCGAGCTAAACGATTTTCTTGAAGCGCACAAGGGCGAATAAGTAAAAAAGTGGCCGTGAGCCACTTTTTTGTTATGTCAGTGCGGCTATTTCATCCGCCACCTTTTCTATGCTTTTGCTGTCCGTTTGTATTTTTATTGTTGAAAGCTTAACGTAGCGCGGTATGCGCGCAATGCTTCTTTCAATTATATCCGGCGTTCTTATGCCGCAGGCAATGTCATTATTCAGCCGCTCCGTCAGGCTTTTTTCATTGCACATGAGCGATATCGCCTTTATGCGGCAATTTTCCTTATCAATGCCGGAAAGTATGCTGTCTATAATGCTCTGCTCGTGCATTACCCAACAGAAAATTATATTGTCATATTCCGTGCAGCGTATGAATTGGTTGAGCAGGAAGCATATGTTTTCAAGCACCATGCGCTTCGTTTCGTCCGTCACCTTAAACGGGTGTGCATCCCAGCACCAGTCCCCGTCAAGAAACACGCTGTTATCAAGCTTTGTTTTAAGGCATCGGCCAACGCTTGTTTTGCCCGCGCCCATGGTTCCGCCTATCATGTATAGCGTTTTGCGGCCCTGCATGGGGTGCTAATCCTGCTTTCTCAGCTTCGGGCCGGGGTCGCCCTGCTTCCAATGCCTGCGGCAAAGGCTTATGTATTTATCCTCCGCCCCCAGCACCACCTGCTCGCCCTGCTTGGTTATGCCGCCCTTGCCGTCAAGGCGGGCGTTGCAGGTTGCCTTGCGGCCGCACCAGCATATTGTTTTAACCTCCTCTATGCTGTCCGCCCAGGCAAGCAGCCACTTGCTCCCTTCAAAAAGCTCCCCGCGGAAGTCCGCGCGCAGCCCGTAGCATATCACAGGCACATTGTATTCATCCACAATATCCGTCAGCAGCTCCACCTCCGCCTTGGTAAGGAACTGCGATTCGTCCACTATTATGCAGTCGTACTCCTTCCGCTTAACGGCTTCCCAGTCCATTTCGTCAAACAGCGTGCATTCATCCATAACGCCGCTGCGGCTTTTCATTATATGCACGCCGTCGCGCGTATCGGTGCGCGGCTTAACGAGCAGCGCCTTCTGCCCCTGCTCTCCGTAATTATACTTTACCATTATGGCGTTTGCGGTCTTGCTGGAGCTCATCGCCCCGTAGCGGAAATATAGCTTTGCCATTTAGGGATATCCTTTCATATATGAGCTGATGGATATATTGTATCAGACATAGTGAAGAATATAAAGTACAAAAACCGCGCATATTATGATAGAATATATTTAATCATAACTAACTTCAGGAGGAACCTATAATGGCAATAAGCGTATTTCAGGTACAAAGCCCGCTTTCTCAGGTAACGCGGGAACGCACGAACGAATATCTTAAAACCGTGGGCAGCGCCGTTGGCGAGGAGCTTGTGCGCGTTGGTCTGGACGAATTTGAAAAGGCGCCCTTCGCGCTGGTATTCGTGGCCTCCGGCGGAAGCGAAGGCATATTCAAGGAAGGCTATGAGCGCATATGCAAAAAGCCCTGCTATATACTTACCAGCGGCGAAAGCAACTCCCTTGCCGCCAGCATGGAAATACTTTCCTTCCTAAAGCAGCAGGGCAAGCGCGGCGAAATACTGCACGGCAGCGTTGAGGACGTGGCAAGGCGCATAAACGCGCTGAAGATGGCCTACGCCGGAATAGAAAAGCTGAAGGGCATGCGGCTTGGCGTTATAGGCGCGCCCTCCGATTGGCTTATCGCAAGCGATACCGACGGCGCGGCGTATCAGGCTAAGCTTGGACTTACGCTTGTGCATATCCCCATAAGCGAACTGATAGAAGAAGCCAAGAAGGGAGGCTACGAGCCGAATCAATATACTCAGCTTCTCATGGCGCAGGGCTACGACAAGGCGGAAATGGAAAAGAGCCTTAATGTATACGGCGCGCTCAAGCGCATAATTGCCAAGTACGATCTTCGCGCGGTCACCGTGCGCTGCTTCGATCTTCTCAATACCGTGTTCACCACGGGCTGCCTCGGCCTTGCCATACTCAATGCGGAAGGTATATACGCCGGCTGCGAAGGCGATATCCCCGCCGCCGTATCCATGGCAATACTCGGCGCGGTATCCGGACAGGATGTGTTCCTGTGCAACCCCAGCCGCATAGATACCGCCGCGGGCGAAATGGTGCTTGCGCACTGCACGCTGCCCGTAACCATGCCGCGCAGCATCCGCCTTACCACGCATTATGAATCCGACATCGGCGTTGCCATAGCCGGCGAAATTCCCGAAGGCCCCTGCACAATATTCAAGGCCGCGGGCGATCTTTCCCGCTTCTTCGCAAAGCGCGGCGAGATAACCGAAAACCTACATGAATCCTGCCTCTGCCGCACGCAGATAAAGCTTAAGCTTGACGATTTCTCATACTTCCTCACCAATCCCATCAACAACCATCATCTGGTCTGCTGCGGGGATTATGCGGACGCGCTGAACGAATTCTTCGCGCTTATAGGCTGACAATAGGCCCGTATAACGCGCGAGCATGGCATGAAAAAAGCGTATATCAAAAATATATCTTTTATTTCATGCATATTTTTGATAGAATATATATAATCATGCGGATATATAATACGCATGGTCAAAAATAAACGGAGGATAAGACATAATGAAAAAATTTGCTGCTTTGATGCTGGCCTTGGCGCTTGCCATAGCCGCTATCGGCTGCTCCGCTCCCGCGGATCAGAACGTGGACAAGCCCGCCAACACCAATGCGGGTCAGACCGATCCCGCGCCTGCCAATACCGATGCGGGCCAGACCGACGCCACTCCCACCGACGACAATAAGAAGCCCTATCGCGTAGCCATGGTTACCGATACCGGCGGAATCAACGACCAGTCCTTCAACGCTTCCGCGTGGGCCGGTTTGCAGAGGGCTCAGGAGGAGCTTGGCTGCGAGGTTAAGTACTTCGAATCCAAGACCGACGCCGACTATGCTCCCAACCTTGAAACCGCCGTTGACGAGGGCTACGACCTTATACTGTGCATCGGCTTCCTTATGGCCGATACTCTGGCTGAGGTTTCCGCCAACTATCCCGACCAGGCGTTTGCAATAGTTGACAATTCCAGCGTTGGCGCCAACGTCGTGGGCGTTAACTTTGCCACCGAGCAGTGCTCCTATCTGGTAGGCGTTGCCGCCGCCACCATGACCCAGACCAACAACGTTGGCTTCGTTATCGGCATGGTCAGCCCCGTCATGAACACCTTCGGCTACGGTTTCTATGCCGGTGTGCGTGACACTAACCCCGATTGCCAGGTGCAGTGCTACAATGCCAACAGCTTCGGCGATGCCGCGGGCGGTAAGGCTGCCACCATCAATATGTACACCAACGGCGCGGACGTGGTTTACCATGCCGCGGGCGCAACCGGCCTTGGCGTAATCGAAGCCGGCAAGGAGCAGGGCAAGCTGGTAATAGGCGTTGACCAGGATCAGGCTCCCCTCGCCCCCGAAGCCGTGCTGACCAGCGCCGTAAAGCGCGTTGACAACGGCGTGTTCGCCCTGTGCAAGGACGGCGTTGAGGGCAAGCTGACGCTCGGCTCCGACGTCAACTACGATATCACCTCCGGTGCTGTTGACGTAGCCCCCACCGATACCCTGATGAGCGACGAGTGCAAGGCCGCCGTTGCCGAGGCAAGGGCAAAGATCCTCTCCGGCGAAATCAAGGTTCCCGCAACTACCGAAGCCTTTGATGCCGCCTACGGTTCCGATTACTACACCCTGGATGACTAATAGCTGAATAAGCGCATCCCTGCCCGAAGCATATCGGGCAGGGATTTGTTATAACAAATCCATTATCACATCACGCAAACACATATTTTTTATTTTAAGGAGGTGAGCCGGCTTGGAGGAAAACGGGCGCATAGAGATGAGCCGTCCCACGGTTGAAATGAAGAACATAGTTAAAATGTTCGGCTCCTTCAAAGCAAACGACGGGATTAACCTGACCGTTCACAAGGGCGAGATACACGCCATATTGGGCGAAAACGGCGCGGGCAAATCCACGCTTATGAACATATTATACGGGCTGTATCATCCCACATCCGGCCAAATATTCATAAACGGCAAAGAGGTTTCCATATCCGGCCCCAATAAGGCGATAGAGCTGGGCATAGGCATGGTGCATCAGCACTTTATGCTCGTGCAGCCGTTCACCGTGGCCGAAAACATAATACTCGGCATGGAACCCATGCTCCCCGGCGGGCGGGTGAACATGAAGGCGGCGCGTGCGAAGGTGAACGAAATATCCGCCCGCTACGGCCTGCAGGTGAATGACGATGCCAAGATTGAGGACATATCCGTAGGCATGCAGCAACGGGCAGAAATACTGAAGGTGCTGTACCGCGGCGCAGATATATTGATACTGGATGAGCCCACGGCCTCCCTTACCCCGCAGGAGATAGAAGAACTTATCGAAATAATGCATAACCTTGCGCGCGAAGGGAAAACCGTTATACTCATAACCCACAAGCTGAAGGAAATAAAAGCCGCTGCGGATTACTGCACGATCATCCGCCAGGGCAAATATATAAACACCGTAAGCGTTGCGGATACCACGGAGCAGCAGCTTGCCGCCATGATGGTCGGCCGCAGCGTTGAGTTCAAGGTGGACAAGGCCGCCATAGAACCGGGCGAAGTGGCGCTGGAGGTACACGATCTGCACGCCAAGGATTACAGGAACGTTGAAGTTCTCCGCGGGCTTGACTTAACCGTAAGAAAAGGCGAAATAGTCGGCATAGCGGGCATAGACGGCAACGGCCAAACCGAACTGGTGGAAATACTTACCGGCCTAAAGAAAGCAACTCACGGCGCAATCACCATGAACGGCCATGACGCTTACAATAAAACGCCGCGCCAGCTTTTCGACATGGGAATTTCAAGCATTCCTGCGGACAGGCATAAGCACGGGCTGGTGCTGGATTTCTCGGTTGAGGATAATCTTATTCTGCAAAACGCGGACGAAAAGCCGTATTCCAATCACGGCGCGCTCAATTTCAAGGCCATTGACGAGCACGCCAGGGAGCTTATTGAAAAATACGATATTCGCCCCCGCGGCTGCGAGCATGAACCGGCGGGCGACCTTTCCGGCGGCAACCAGCAAAAGGTGATAATTGCAAGGGAGGTTACAAACGACAAGGATTTGCTTATCGCCGTTAACCCCACGCGCGGGCTTGACGTTGGTGCGATTGAGTATGTGCATAAGTACATTGTGGATCAGCGCAACAAGCACAAGGCCGTGCTGCTGGTAAGCTTTGAGTTGGACGAGGTTATGAGCCTTTCTGACAGGATAGACGTTATATTCGAAGGCAAAATAGTCGGCAGCATGAGCGGAAGCGAAGCGGACGAAAAGCAGCTTGGATTGATGATGGCGGGAGGATCGGCGCATGAAGAATAGCATAAACACAAAGCGCTTTATTGAAAAGCTGCAGGAAAGCGCGTTCACCTATACGCTGATTTCCATAATAATCGGCTTCATAGTGGGCGCTATCGCCCTGCTTATCGCCGGCTATAACCCCATTGAATCCTACGGCAAGCTGTTCGGCGTTATATTCCGCTCCTCAAAGAATATTTCGTATAGCTTCATTGAATATTCCGTGCCGTATATACTCACCGGCCTTTCCGTCGCCTTCGCATTCAAAACAGGCGTGTTCAATATAGGTGCGGAAGGTCAATACGTTATGGGCAGCGTTGCTGCAATGCTGGTTGGCGCGTTTGTTAAGGCCCCCGCGTATATACACATTCCCCTCTGCATAATCGCCGCGCTTGCTGCGGGCGCGCTCTGGGGCGGACTGGTAGGCTTTTTGAAAATCCGTTTCGGCGCGCACGAAGTGCTGTGCATGATAATGTTTAACTGGATAGCCTACTATTTTTCAAACTTTATCGTAAATCTTGACGGCGTGAACGTCGGCGACGGCAAAACCTGGTCCGTACCCATTGCGGATACGGCAAAGATAACCATATCCGATTGGCTGCCCGGCCTTTCGCCCAAAGCGCATTTCGGCGTGTTCATCGCACTTATATGCGTTGTGGTGATCTATTATATAATCAACCGCACAACGCTTGGCTTCAAGCTTAAGGCGGTCGGCTTCAATCGCTCCGCCGCGGAATATGCGGGCATAAACGCCAACGGTTCCGTACTTACGGCGCTGAGCATATCCGGCATGCTCGCTTCCCTTGCGGGCGCGCTGCAGGTTATGGGCGTAACGTATAAGGTCAGTCAGTTTGCCGGGCAGGAAGGCTACGGCTTCCAGGGCATAACCGTTGCGCTTATAGGCGGCACCAATCCTTTCGGCGTGCTGCTGGGCGCGGAGTTCTTCGGCGCGATGAAGTTCGGCGGCACGCGCTTTGATGCCCCGAGCGAGATAGTTGACATAATAATGGGCTGCATAGTGCTGTGCATCGCCATATCAAGCCTGCTCAGGATGATGATAAGCAGCAACAAAAAGAATAAGGGAGGCGTATAACATGGACCAGTTGCTTAAAACGCTCGGCATTGTGCTTAATGCCACGCTTATGTATACTCCCCCGCTGCTGTTTGCGGCGCTCGGCTCCTGCTGCTCCGAAAAATCCGGCGTTATAAACATCGGTATAGAGGGCATGATGACAATAGGCGCCTTCACCGGCGCTGCCGTGGGCTATTTTTCCGGCGATCCTTGGCTGGCGTTCCTTTGCGCGGGCCTTGCGGGCATGGTTTTTGCGCTGATACACGGCTTTGCCTGCATAACCTGCAAGGCGGACCAAACCATATCCGGCACGGCAATAAACTTCCTTGCCAGCGGCATTGCCGTTTACGTTTGCCGCCTGCTTTTTGCCGGCAATACGGAAACGCACCCCGTGCCCAATAAGCTCCCCCGCATATTCAACGGCCTTTTTGAATGGTGCAACGCCAACCTTGGCGGCAAATGGGGCGAAGCGTTTGCAAAGAACGGCTTTCTTGACAACGTGTTCAACACATACGCTTCCGCGTATATAGCGTTCATATTGGTGCTTGTGATATGGTTCGTATTCTATAAAACGCGCTTCGGGCTCAGGCTCCGCGCCGTGGGCGAGCATCCGCAGGCGGCGGATACGCTGGGCGTAAACGTGTCGCTCGTGCGCTATATCTGCGTTGCGCTTTCCGGCTTCCTTGCGGGCCTTGGCGGGGCGAGCATAACGCTTGCAACGGTTTCCGTGTATCGCCCGTCCATAGTTATAGGCCAGGGCTTCATAGCCATTGCCGCGGTAATATTCGGCAAGTTCAAGCCGCAGGGCGCTATGCTTGGCTGCATACTGTTCGGCTTCTGCAACGGGCTGAAGGTAGTCGTCGGCTCAAGCGGCTCCATACCGGTGAACATAATATCCATGATACCGTATGTTGTCACAATAATCGCGCTTATACTCTTCGTTGGCAAGGCGCATGTTCCCGCCGCGAACGGCAAGCCGTACATCAAATCAAAATAATCAAAAACTACACGGCGGGCGCAGCAGCCATAGGAACCGCTTTACCATAATGTAACCCTTCAATATCAAAAGGGCGAGCCTTTTCGGTTCGCCCTTCTTTTATACTGCAAAGATTTAGCTGCGCCTGCGGCTGCGCGCTGCAACAAACGCCGCGGCGGCCATTACGCAAAGCGCTATGCCCGTATATGCCGTGCCGGAATCGCCGGTCTGCGGGGGCAGTGGCTTGGCGGGAGGAATCACGGGAACGTAGTCATGGTAATCATAATAGTAGCTGTTGGTTACGGCAACGCTCGCTGTGCCGTTTTCGCCCGTGCTGACATATATTCCGTTTGTCCTCGGCAGATCGTACCCGGCCACGGCCCTGCCGGTGCTTACGGCGGAATAATTCGCCCCGGTGAACACATAGCCGCTCAGGTTCGGGTTCTGCTCCGTCACTTCATATACGTTATAGCCAACCTCTATCGTTGCGGAATAGGTATTGTCGCTGTTGCGGTTAAGCACAACGGCCATTGCGCTGCCCAGCGTCATGCCGTCCTCGTTCATGGGGCGCACATACACGGTGAAGCTGCGGGGCAGGTCGTAAGCGTAAACGCCGCGGAAGCTCTTGGTTATGGTCAGCTTGCCGTTCTGGGGCTTCTGCTCGGCATACCTGTTGGTTATTTCAACATGGCCCTCCGCCATGTTCTCAAGCTCTATTTCCTGCGTAGTCTGGCCGTTTATGGTTATGGTGGTGGCTTCGCAGTAGTAGCCGTTTATTTTGGTGCAGCCCTTCTCCTCTATGGTGTATTTGCCGGGGGCCACTTCAATATCAAGCCTGAACCCATTAGCCTTGTTCAGCTTGTGCTCGGTGCCGTTCACGGCAACGGTAACCTCGTAGCCTTCGGGTATATCCACGCCCTCAACGGTTTTCTTGATGGTCAATTCCGCCTTAGGCTCTTGCTTTTTGGAGTAGGTATTGGTCACGGTAACGGTAACGGTTTTCTCGCCGCCCTCGGCAAGCGTTATGCCGTTATTCGCGTCAAGATTGCTGTACTCGGTCTTTACGAGGTCGTAACCATCTATGTTGGATTTAGCAGTCTCGCGCACGGTGTAAGTGCCCGCGTCAAGCTCTATTGTCCTGCTGAGCTCGCCCTTTTTCAGGGTTATGGTCTGATTGCCTACGGTTACGGTAACTTTGTAATCATCGGGCAGTTCAACGCCGTTCTCAAGGCCCTCGACCTTCTTTATCACGGTCAGCTTGGCCTTTGGGGGAACGCGCTCGTATTTGTTGATGATGGTGATAACGGCTTCGCTGTTATCCGATACGTCCATTCTGAATATTTTGTCTATACCGGTTCCATCGTAGGTACGGCTTTCCTGCGTATCCATGCCCGTGAGCTGATAACCGCTTATATCGGTGAAACCAGCTTCCTTTATGTAGTAACGGCCTTCTTCTTCAAGCTTAAGCGTATGGGAGAAGCTGTTTTCCTTGTTCAGCTTTATGTTTTCATTCACCGTCTTATCCGCGTTAAACACATTCACGGTAACTTCGTAATTATCGGGAACGTCAACGCCTTCAACGGTCTTCTTTATGGTAAGCTTACCGGGCTTTATTACCGTGCCATGCTTGACATATTTATTTGTGATAATAATAGTCCTGCCGTCGTCGTCCTCATCAAATGTTATCTTGAAGCCATTGGCTATATCCCGCTCCCAAATCGTTGCTTTTACGAAATCGTAATTTGGAATATCGGACTTATAGGTTTCGCTTATAGTATATTCCTTGCCAACCTCAACCTCGAACTCTACCTCCATAAGGTTCGCTATGCTCATGGTCTTTTCTTCGTCGCCGACCTTCACATTTATAGTGTAATTCTCCGGAAGCTCTCTTATGCCGTCGCCATCTATGGCCTTACATATTTTAATCTTTATCTTCCCCGGTTCGGGAGTGGGGGTAGGCGTGGTGTCGATTTCCCACTTGGCGACAAGCTTTGCGTGGGTGTATACATTCAGGTTCTGTCTTTCGCCTATGTTGCTGCTCGTGCCCACCTGCTCGGAGAAGGTCAGCTCATTGCCGTTCCTTGTGCATTTTGCATAATAGGTTACTTCCCAGCCGAGGAACTTTACTTTCCAGTTGGCAACAGCCGCCTTCACCTCGGTAGTCACTCTGTTGGTGGTATGCTTCCAGTTCTGTATGTCCGATGCCTCGGAATAGTTGTATGCGAACTTGGTATTGGCAACAAAGTTGCCCGCACCCGTGCCGTATGCGTTGCCGCTGCCCTCGGTTGTCCACCATTTGCTGTCTTTAAGCGCTTGGGCAAGCTTGTTATTATCCCCGCACAGGGTCAGCACATTGCCGTAGTCGTATTCAACATAAACGGGCTTCGGTATGGGCGCAACCTGAATAAGTATGTAGTAACCATGGTTGCTGCCATTGCTACTGTGGCAGAAATTCTTGCTGTTAAGCTGAGTGGACAGCTTGAACGTGCCGTCATTCTGCTTTACGGACTGAGCAAGGCTGAAGGGAACGTCATAGGCGTTGCCCGCGCTCCATGTATTGCAGCTGTACGGGCTCCGGCCATGCGGGTCTATGCAGGCCACAACTATTCCGGATACATAGTAGCCCTTCTCCGCAGTTATGGCAAGCTCCACGCTCTGCTCGTTCCGGTTGCTTGCGGAAGTATAATAGCTGCTCAGCGCCGCGCCGCTGGCTGCGCCTGTTGTGTTGGAATCCTGCCACGTAACGGCGGTGCCGTTCAGCGTTACCGCGGTCACGCCAGCGCCGTTATTGCCGGGTTTTGTAGTCCCGCTACCCGTAAACGTATCCCAAACGACCTTTATGTTGCTATTCCATCTTTCTTGATTTAGGTAGCCGCCCTGCTGACCGCCGCCGCCGGGATTACCGCCGCCGGGTCCCCAGCCGCCACCGCCATGGCCGCCGTCCCAGCCGCCCTTATCCGCAAGCGCAGCGCCCGGGATAAGCGCAAGCGCCATTATCAGCGCCAGTGCAAACGCCAAATACTTTTTCATTTTTTCCTCCTGTTTTCTATGTTTTTTCACCACTCACACGCATCCGTGTTTTTCTGTACCGGCATACATGGATACGCGTGTGTATATTATAGCATGGCTCCTCAAGCATGTTCAATATAACAATTTTTATTCAATCATTATATATTTTTAGTTCGATTAATCAAACAAGCGCATGGCATAGCACCATGCGCCCGTGTGTCTCGCTTTTTTCAGCCTTCCATCTGCTTCCCCAGGAAGTTCGCCGCCGTTTCCGTGGCCTTTTGCTCCGCGCGGCCTATGGATGCGTTCTCGTCGCGGCTGAGCAGCATCACCGCGCCTATCGGATCCCCGGCGCAGATTATCGTGGCTATCGCCGCCGCGGCAAACGGCTGCGCTTCATCCGCGGTAATGTGCGGCGCCGTGCCGCCGTCCGCCCCAACGCACAGCCTGCCGCGCCTGTCCATCAGCTCCTCAAGGTCGCTGTGTATGGGCTTATCCATCAGCTCCTTGCGGCATGGCCCGCTCGCAGCTATCACCGTGTCCTTGTCGCACACGGCCGCCGTCATCCCAAGCGCCAGCTGCAGCGATTCCGCGTATTCCTTCGCAAAATCCCCCAGCTCCCCTATCGGCGAATACTTTTTCAGTATCACTTCGCCCTCGCGGTCGGTAAATATCTCCAGCGGGTCGCCGTTACTGATAACATTGACACGGAAAACCTTGTCCTCATGGTTTTTGGAGGACTGAATC
>OGYO01001492.1_pt1 | contig 12809 bp, 10 predicted proteins | sample 1576561 | NCBI WGS metagenome assembly OGYO01 (sample SAMEA3541507, study PRJEB24748) | human gut metagenome | biome: human gut; feature: human-associated habitat; material: faeces | place: China | collected 2012 | reverse complement strand
GCCGAACTTCGTGCTCAAGGAGCTGCGGCACATTTCCGACTCCTCGGATGTATTTTCAACGTTTGCAGTCCAGTCTCGCATAGCTTCGTTTACGGCATCTTTTAAAGTGCGGGTACCGCTTTTTACGCCCGTTACTTTTGCGCCAAGTAAATTCATACGATATACGTTTAATGCTTGACGCTCCATATCTTCTTCACCCATATACACTTCGCATTCCATGCCGAACAGAGCAGCCACCGTAGCAGTTGCAACTCCGTGCTGACCGGCTCCTGTTTCGGCAATTAAACGTTTTTTGCCCATTTTTTTTGCCAATAATGCCTGCCCCAATACATTGTTGATTTTATGGGAACCTGTATGGTTTAAATCTTCCCGTTTGATATAAATTTTAGCTCCGCCTAAATCTTTGGTCATTTTTTCTGCATAGTAAAGCATGGAAGGTCTGCCTGCATAGTTGTGATACAGGTCTGTTAATTCTTTTTGAAATTGTGGGTCATTTTTATAAAAATCATATGCTTGTTCCAATTCGTGAACAGCATTCATAACGGTTTCGGGTACATATTGTCCTCCGAAATCTCCGAATCTGCCTACTTTTTTGCTCATGGATGTACCTCATTTCTGTTTAACAATTTCTAACCAGTTCTATGATTCGTGCAATTTTATTTCTGTCTTTGCAGCCATCTGTTTCAATGCCGCCGGATAAATCAACACCGTACGGCTGTACTGTTTTTATGCCTTCTACAATATTTTGCGATGTAAGGCCTCCGGCAAGAAAAAACGGTTTTTCTATTTTTGCTGTTTGTATTATCTTCCAGTTGGCAACTTTGCCGCTGCCTCCGTAAGCAACTGCTGTAAAGCTGTCCAACAACAGTTTATCCGCTTGAAATTGATTTACCATTCGTATTGTATCTTCATCTTTTACACGAACGGCTTTCCATATCTCATATGACAGATTTTCCTGTTTTAGCGTTTCATGTAATTTATCCATATAGGAGCAATCTTCGTCCCCATGTAGCTGCAGTACATCTAATTGCGCTGTTTGGGCTGTTTGTATCAGTTTATCTATGGGTTCGTTTACAAACACGCCTACACGTTTGATATCCGGATGCAGTTCCTGTTCCAGTGCCATAGCGACGGCAGGAGACACTTGACGTCTGCTTGGTGCAAATACAAAACCTACATAATCGGGCATGAATTCATTCATATATGTCACGTCTTCTAAACGGCGGATACCGCAAAACTTTATTTTGCATTGTTGTTTCATACTTGCTTCCTCAATGCTGCCATGGTTTCTGCAATATGGCTGCTTCTCATCAGTGTTTCTCCAATCAGAACGGCATCGGCACCGTGACTGCGTACTGTTTTCATATCCTGATTGGTGGTAATACCGCTTTCTGAGACAATGACGCATTCGTTTGGTATATAAGAAGCGAGCTGTGCGGTTGTTTCTAAAGAGACATCAAACGTTTTTAAATTGCGATTGTTGATGCCTACAATTTGAAATCCAACTTCCAATACGCGGTTAAGCTCTTCTTGATTGTGAACCTCTGCCAAGCATTCCAACCCTAAACCGTGAGCGATAGAACGAAATTGCGCTAAGGTTTCTGTGTCTAAAATGGCAGCGATGAGCAGTATTGCATCTGCCCCAATACATTTTGCCTCGTATATCTGATACGGTTCGATGATAAAGTCTTTTCTTAAGATAGGAATAGAAGCAATTTGCTGACGAATTGCAGTTAAATATTGACTGCTGCCCTGAAAATAATGTTCCTCTGTCAATACGGAAATTGCATTGGTTCCCGCTTTTTTATATTGTAAGGCAATGGATACAGGCTCAAAATCTTGACAAATGAGTCCTTTTGAAGGAGATGCTTTTTTTACTTCGGAAATAACAGAAAGCGTATCCTGTTTCAGTGCGTCATAAAGTGAGATACAAGTTCTTGAATCCTGCATTGCAAGTGCTTTCATTTCTTCAAAACCAATTGCGGATTGTTCTTTGAGAAGCTGTTGTCTACGTTTTTCTACAATCTGATTTAATATCATCATAAACTCCTTTCTATGAAAATAGATTCATTATTTACAAATACTGTGCGGTGACTTGTTTTAATTCTTCCAGTTTTTCCAATGCGTTTCCGCTATCAATTGATTCTTGTGCCAGACGAATACCTTCTGCCAAAGAGGAGGCTTTGCCTGCTGTGTATAAAGCGCAAGCGGCATTCATTACAACAATATCGCGTTGAGGTCCCTGCTTGCCATTTAACACCGCCAATGTGATTTTTGCATTTTCTTCTGCGGTTCCTCCAATGACTTCGTTTAAATCAACAATAGGAATGTGATAATCTTCAGGGGTAATTTCATATTTGATTAATTTATTTTCTTGAATTTCGCAAACCGTGGTGTGGCTGGAAATGGTAACCTCATCCAATCCATCATTGCCATGTACAATCATAGCGCCTTTAATGCCTAAATTCATAAGCACCTTTGCCATAGGTTCCATCAGTGCTTCATCATATACGCCAAGTACAATATAATTGGTAAGCGCAGGATTGGCCAAAGGACCAAGAATGTTAAACACTGTACGTACACCCACTTCTCGACGGGAAGGCGCTGCAAATTTCATAGAGCCGTGAAATTTTTGTGCAAACAGAAAACAGATTCCACATTGGTCCAAACAAGCAGCTGCCTGTTCCGGAGTAAGTGAAATGTTTACACCAAGTTGTTCCAGTACGTCTGCGCTTCCGCTTTTGCTGGAAACACTGCGATTTCCGTGTTTTGCTACTTTTACTCCCGCGCCTGCAACCACAAAAGATGTGGTTGTAGAAATATTAAATGTATTTGCCATATCTCCGCCTGTTCCCACAATATCAATTGCATCTGTTCCATTTTCAATGGTAGCGGCCTTTTGACGCATGACTTTTGCAAATCCGGTCAATTCGGAAATGGTTTCTCCTTTCATACGCAATGCAGTGGTAAAGGAGCCAATTTGCGCATCTGTTGCGCCGCCGTTCATAATGCAGTCCATTGCGTCATAAGCTTCTGCTTCTGTTAAATCCGTACCTTCTATAATTTTAAAGATATAAGGTTTTAAGGCATTTCGTTGGGCAGGAGGTAATAGATTTTTCTCTGTATGAAGCGGTGTGATTTTCACTTTTGCAACATAATAGAGAAAATTTTCAATGATTTGCATGCCGTCTTTTGTCAAGATGGATTCGGGATGGAATTGTACGCCATAGGTCGGGTGAGATGTATGGGCAATTGCCATAATTTGCTTTGTGTCATCTCTCGCGGTGATTTCAAGGCAAGAGGGAAGGGTGTTCTCATCTACAATTAAAGAATGGTATCTGGCAACCGTAATATCATCAGACAGATGTTTAAAAACAGGACACTGATTGTTTACCGTAATGGTGCTTGCTTTTCCGTGCATCAGTTGTTTGGCATGTATAACATCTCCGCCAAATGCTTGTGCAATGGATTGGTGGCCGAGGCATACGCCTAAAATTGGAATGGTTCCGCTGAATTTCTCGATAACGGCAACAGAGATGCCTGCATCTTTTGGGTAACCGGGGCCGGGAGAGATGATAATTGCTTCCGGCTGCATGTTTTGTATTTGTTCAATGGTAAGTTTGTCATTGCGTATGACAGTAATATCTTCATACAACTGTCCGATTGCCTGATAGAGATTGTAGGTAAAAGAGTCATAGTTATCTATTAAAAGAATCATCCTGTATCCCTCCTATTCAAATTTGACTTGCATCTTTGATTGCATTGATGACAGCCAACGCTTTCTTTTGTGTTTCTTCATACTCTTTTTTCGGGATAGAGTCGGCTACAATTCCGGCGCCTGCCTGAACATAAGCTTTCTTGTTTTTAAATAGTACGGTGCGGATGGCAATGCAGGTGTCAATGTTTCCGTCAAATCCCAAATAACCGACGGTGCCTCCGTATAATCCACGCCGTTTGTTTTCTAATTGGTCTATGAGCTGCATAGCGCGGACTTTCGGGGCACCTGACAACGTACCTGCCGGCAGAACTGCCAATAATGCATCTAATGCAGTTTTGTCGTCCCTGAGCAATCCCTTCACATCACTGACCAAATGCATGACTTTGGAGTAGCGCTCAACATGCATAAATCCTGTGACTTCCACGGTGCCGAATTTTGAAACTTTGCCAACATCGTTGCGTCCCAAATCAACCAGCATGGTATGTTCGGCACGCTCTTTGGGGTCGTTGAGAAGCTGTTGTTCCAGTTTTTTATCTTCTTCCTCTAAAATGCTTCTTCCAATAGTGCCTGCAATTGGTTTTGTGGATACAATTCCTTTTGTGACGTTTACCAACATTTCAGGAGATGCACCTGCAATTTGGTAGTCTTTATGTTTAAAGTAATAGAGATAGGGAGAAGGATTGGCAGCACGAAGCATGCGGTAAACATCAAAAGGTTCCGGTGGATTTTCCACTTCAAAACGCTGTGACAGTACAATTTGAAAAATATCTCCGTTTACAATGTGTTCTTTTGCCTTTACAACCATATCAGTAAATTCTGCTTCCGTTACATTGGATGTAACTGTAATATCTTTTTTCTCACCACGCGGCTTTGGTATGGGGATATAGCTGCGAATGATTTCCGCGATTTCGTCAGCACGTTTTTGGCACGCTTCATATTGCACCGCAGCGTCTCCTTTTTGTGAGATATTTAAAATAATTACCACTTTGTTGCTTAAGTGGTCAAAAGCAACAATCTCATCGTATAAGAACAAATGGCAATCGGGCATATCTAAGTCATCTTCAGGAGAGCTGGACACAGTTTGCTCCATATAACGAACCGTATCATATGCAAAATATCCGATTAATCCGCCGGTCAGTTTGGGTTTGTTTGGAAAGTTGGGGGAACGATGCTCCTCCATGATATGAGATAAATAAGAAATAGGATTTTCCATATACAGCGTCGCAGTGCTCGTACCTTGCGTATGTGTAATAGTTCCGTTTTTTACCTTAATTTCTGCTTTGGGATGAATACCAATAAAAGAATAACGACCCCATTGCTGAGAATTATCAACGCTTTCTAACATAAAACAGTTTTCTTCTTTGCTTTCCAGCGCATTGTAAATATGAATTGGGGTACATGTGTCTGAGAGAACTTCACAAAACACAGGTGTCACTTTATATTCGTTTAGTAATTCCGTTACTTCATTTAAGGTTGGATATAACATAATAAATTCTCCTTCTTTACTGAAAGATTTTGAAATGATAAAAATAAAAAGAGCCTATCATCCCATATCAAAAGGGACGATAGACTCGTGGTGCCACCCAAATTTAAAACATGCAATAAAAATCATGTTTCCTCATTACAGATACGCAGCAAATAATATTTGCCTGAATATCCTTTCCTTTAACGCAGGAGATACGGCGATAACTACTAAGGAAATTCCGTTTCATTATGCTCCTCACAAACCCATTCGCACATAGCGTGTGTGCCGACATTCCACCAGCCGCCGGCTCTCTGAACCACCGTATTATGTGTTACTTACTTTTGCTCTCAGGATTTTACTATTTAGTTATGTTCTATTTTTTATTTTACATGATTTTTTTATAATGTCAATAAAAAATTTTATTTAGGAACTGTTTTGTGTGAATATGTTTGTATGAATAAAAGCAATAGATATCTTTTTAGCAATAAGAAGTTTACAAAAAACAATCGTTAATGATAAAATAGGAGAAAACAAAAAGATGATATTGAGGTTTTTATGAAAAAAATTGAGTTTACCAAGGCAAAGAGAAGCGATATTGATGAAATTGTGGATATGTTCCGGTATACCATAAAAGAGATGAATGCAAATGGAATTCCTCAGTGGGATGAAATCTATCCATGCCGTGATGATTTACTGCATGACATGGAACAACAAGAATTATATGTAGGAAAAATAGAGGGAAAAGCAGCGGTAGCATATGTGTTGAACCAAGAATGCGATGATGAATATCAAAATGGAATGTGGCTATATCCCGATGCGAATTATTATGTAATACATCGGCTATGCGTAAGTTCACATTTTCAAAAACAGGGAATTGGGACAAGAACGGTTCAGCATATTGAGGAACAAGCCAAAAATATGGGTGCAGAAACCATTCGTCTGGATGCATTTACATTAAATCCTCATGCCTTAAATTTATATGAAAAGCTTGGATACAGAGAGGTGGGAATTGCCAATTTCAGAAAAGGAAAATTCTATTTAATGGAGAAAAAACTTTCTGAATAAATTACTTTTGGTATAATGATTATTAATTTTACCAATAGGAATATTTAATCTTTGTTTCAATATAGCCTCCGGAAAACATTTATGTTCAGATAGAATGTGTGAAAGGACAGATAAGATGAATCATAAAGAATCTATCGTTCACCTTTGGTTTACAATGTGGCTGCAAAAAAACGATTTAGGAATTCAGGAGATATTTTCAAAAGATGCAGTATACATAGAAAGCTGGGGCCCCGAATATAGAGGGAATGAAAAAATTAAACTTTGGTTTGAAGAATGGAATACTCGCGGAAGTGTCTTGCAATGGGATATCAAACAATATTTTCATAAAGAAAATCAAACTATGGTGGAATGGTTTTTTAAGAACCAGATGAAAAACGGTACGATAGAAATGTTTGATGGAGTTTCTCTTATTCAATGGACACAGGAAAATAAAATTGAGTTTTTAAAAGAATTTGGCTGTAATGTAAATCGTTATGACCCATATCAGAAAGATGTATCCTCATCTTTGAGAAGAGAAAATTCGCGATGGTTTTAATTTGCTGTGTTTTATGATGCAAGAAGAATCCCCTCCTGTATTGTTATCATACAGGAGGGGATTGCATATATCACAATATGATTATGCTTTTGCTAAAATTTGTTCCAAATCTTTTTCCGCAGTGGAAATGGGATGGATTTGATAATTTTCCACTAAGAAGTTTAATACATTTGGAGATACAAAGGCAGGAAGTGTAGGACCAAGATAAATATTTTTTATACCTAAGTGCAGCAAAGTCAGTAAAATACATACTGCTTTTTGCTCATACCAGGATAAGACTAAGGTGAGAGGCAATTCGTTTACATCACATGCAAATGCTTCGGACAGTGCCAATGCCACACGAATTGCACCGTAAGCATCATTGCATTGTCCCATATCCAAAATACGTGGCAAACCTCCAATTTCTCCAATATTAAGGTCGTTAAAACGATATTTTCCACAGGCCAAAGTCAGAATCATAGTGTCTTTTGGCGCTTTCTCTACAAACTCTGTATAGTAATTGCGTCCCGTACGCGCACCGTCGCAGCCGCCTACCAGGAAGAAATGCTGAATGGCACCGTCTTTTACAGCGTCAATTACTTTATCCGCTACAGATAAAATGGTATTCCAGCCAAATCCTGTGGTTACGGTTGTGCCGCCGTTGATACCTGTCATGTGCTGTGTTTCTTCATAGCCACCCAATTCCAATGCTTTTTCAATGACAGGGGTAAAATCTTTTTCAGCTCCTATGTGAACCATTTCCGGATAAGCAACAACAGAAGTGGTAAAGATACGGTCTGCATAGCTTTCTTTGACAGGCATAATACAATTCGTTGTAAATAGAACAGGACCGGGGATATTTTTAAATTCTTTTTGCTGATTCTGCCATGCAGTACCAAAGTTGCCTTTTAAATGAGGATACTCTTTTAATTTTGGATATGCATGGCAAGGCAGCATTTCACCATGGGTATAAATGTTAATACCTTTGTCTTTTGTTTGCTCTAACAGTAATGCAAGGTCATGCAAATCATGTCCGGAAACTACAATGAACGGTCCGGGTTCAATAGATAACGGAACTGTTGTAGGTACTGGATTGCCATATGTTTCACGATTGGCACGGTCAAGCAGCTCCATACAAGTTAGGTTGACCTCACCGGTTTCCATCACAATCGGCAGCAATTCTTCCATGCTAAAATCCAAGCTGATGGTTCTTAATGCTTTCAGCATAAAGCGATTTACTGTATCATCTGTATATCCCAATACCATAGCGTGATAAGCGTATGCTGCTATACCGCGAATACCAAACAAAATTAAGGACTTTAAGGAGCGGATATCTTCATCAGGCTCATTCCAAATTTCCTCTAAGTCATAATCTTTGCCCATACTATGAGCAGCGCAGCAGCCGCATTGGGGCAAAAGAGATAAGGTTGCTTCATGTGTTTTGTCAATTTGACGTTGTACTTGTTCATTGTCAAAGCTGACGTTGGTAACGGTAATAAATAGTCCTTCCAATACAAGCTGATTCAGTTCAGGTGTTACTTTATGCTCTTTTCCTTTTGCGGCAAGAGCAAGGTTTATCAATGCACCGGTTAGTTCATCTTGCAATTGTGCAGTATCTGGTTGCTTGCCACATACTCCTACTTTGGTACAGCCATTACAACCGGCTGTTTGTTCACATTGAAAACAAAACATAGACATCATTCATTTCTCCTTTTTTATCATTTATCGTTAAGCAATCAGTTGGCCGTCTGTAGAGACAACAGCCACTTGCCATGGAATCATTTTTCCGCTTTTCAGCAGAGCGGTTTTTACTGCATTTACAATTCCGCCGCAACAAGGTACCTCCATGCGTACAACAGTTATACTTTGAATTTGATGTTGTTGTATAATTGCTGTCAATTTATCTGTGTAATCCCCTTCATCTAATTTAGGACATCCAATGAGGCAGATTTTCTTTTTCATAAAGTCTGCGTGAAAATTTCCATAAGCAAATGCAGTACAATCAGCTGCAATTAACAAATGTGCTTGATGAAAGTAAGGTGCATTAACCGGAACTAATTTTATTTGTACCGGCCATTGTTGCAGCTGCGAAGGGACGGAAGTGTGCATCGGCTGAACAAATTGTTCTAAAGGTTTTACCGTTTTTACTTGAGAACCTGGACAACCGCAAGGGGTAGAAGAGATTGCTTTTTGTTTCGCTTGTTGTGCGGCGACTACAGCAGCTTCGTTGTAAGGCAGTGCTTCACGTTCTTCAAATGTAATGGCTCCTGTCGGACAGGCAGGCAAGCAGTCGCCCAAACCGTCGCAGTAATCATCTCGAAGTAGTTTTGCTTTTCCATTAATCATTCCGATAGCGCCTTCATGACAAGCGGATACACATAATGCGCATCCTGTACAAAGCGCTTCTTCTATTTTAATAATTTTTCGTTTCATACCTGGTTTGCTCCTGCTAAATTTATTTTGACTTTCTAATGGCATTGTACTATACTGATAGCAATAAATCTGTTGCATTTGCAACATGGAGATGATTTTATGCAAAAATATATTCCATTATTAAAAAAGGTTACACTATTTGAAAATATAGAAGATTCTGATATGTTGGTTATGTTAAAATGTCTGGGAGCCAGAATTCATTCTTATAAAAAGGGTGAAATGCCTCTCATGGCAGGAGATACGGTTTCTTCTGTCGGAATTGTATTAAGTGGTCAAGCTCATGTTGTTCGTGAGGATGTTGATGGAAACCAAATGATTATAACAGAATTGAAGGGATGCGACTTGTTTGGAGAAACATTTGCTTGTATCGAGACCAAACATTGTCCGGTCACTGTAGAGGCAATTACTGATTGTAATATTATGTGGATTGATTATCATAGAGTAATTACTTCTTGTTCATCAGCTTGCAGTTTTCATACCAGGTTAATTGGGAATATGCTCCGTATCATTGCATTTAAAAATTTGAGGTTGAATCGTAGATTGGAAATATTAGCAAAACGTTCTATCCGTGAGCGATTGTTGGCATATTTAGAATTACAAGCAGAAAATAATGGAAGCAGAAGTTTTTTGATTCCGTTTGATCGTAACAAATTAGCGGATTATCTCTGTACAGACCGAAGTGCTATGTCGCGTGAATTGGGTAAAATGCGAGATGAAGGAATTTTGAAATTTGAAAAAAATAAATTTACATTACTATAAAAATTAGGGCTATCCGTACGGATAGCCCTTAATTTTTTCTTATATCAGTTTGATTTTTGTTTCCAATAAATTTACGTTCCAATAGTTTATCTGAAACACATCTGTTGTTCGTTTTGTACGGATTTCACATGATATAGTAATTTTTAGAGAAGATGTAAATTAATAGAAAATTCACCTTCTTACAACTATGACGTCAAAAGTTGGAATATTATATTATTATGAAAAGGAGAAAGAAGAAATGAACAGTCCTTATATGGGAAGATTCCAAATTACCCAGGCCTTTACCTCCGAACATGATGGATTGGATTTGGTCGGTCTGGACAGCAAACAGATACACAGTACAGTAAACGGAACTGTAATTCATGCCGGCTGGGAAAACCCATCCAATCATTCTCAAGGCTTCGGTTTGTATGTTTGTATTCGAGTAGGTAACCAAGATTATTACTATGGTCATATGTCACAGATTTATGTTTCTGTAGGCCAAACTGTTAAAATTACGGATATCATCGGTTTGGAGGGTTCTACCGGCTATTCTACAGGCAGTCATTGTCATTATTGCTGCCGTGTTGCAGGAACAATGACACCATTGGATATTAATGCTATCAGTGGTATTCCCAATGTAGTTGGCGGTGTTTATGATGACGGCGCTTCCGGCGGAACCATTCCGGGAGGCGGCGGTATATCCGGAGGCACTCCAAATGGTGGAATTTTAAGCGACGCTTTTCAATTGTCTTATCTAAACGGTGGAAGTTGGACAATCTTTACAAATCAAGCAATGTCGAATATGGATGGTATCAAAATCCAAGCGACAAGAGTACGCCCATACTACCTTACCTATCGTACACGGAATCAAGGTCAGGGTGATTTTTATCCATATGTCACAAGCTCACAAGATGATTATGCAGGCTCTAATGGAAAACCCATGCAACTACTGCAAATTCAAGCATTTGATAATAATGGAACGAAGTTAACTACAGGTGTAGTAGTCATGTATCGTGTACATGTTGGCGGTAGATGGCTGCCATGGGTAAGTAATGCCGACCCGGAATGGATGCAAAGTGTATTTGATAAACATCACTTAGACGGATCATTGGATACAACTTCAGCTGACGCAGGACTTCCCGGACAAAATATTGATGGTGTGGACATTCGCGTTTATGAATGTAATTCTCAAACCGGCGGTAGTTTAGGTGGTTTAATTGATGGTGAGGTCGCGCCCGGTATCGGTTATATGATAGATGGTGGTTGGGAGGATATGGGTACCGGTGTACTTGCAGATCATATAGATGGTTTGAAAATTACAACAAATCCCAGCAAACCATATTATCTATCCTATCAAACATGGAACCAAGGTCAAAGCGGTTTTTATCCGGCCGTCAGCAGCTTGGAAAATGACTATGCGGGCTCTGCCGGAAAACCAATTCAATTAGTAAGTATTAGAGCTTTTAGTAAAGATGGCACAAAGTTAACATCCGGTGTAATTGTCATGTACCGTGCATTTGTCGGTGGCAGATGGCTGCCGTGGGTAAGCAATGCTGATCCGCAATGGATGCAAAATGTTAAAAATAAATTCAGTTTGGACGGTACATTGGATACAACCGGATATTATGCAGGATTGGATGGACAAAACATTTCCGGTTTGGAAATTCATGTTTTTGAAGATAGTTCCTCCAATCCGGGTTCAGGTGACTTTTCAGGCTCAGAAATTCGTTTGGCAACCAGCTATATGTTCGACAATTTATCAAACTGGAATACATTTGATAAAACAGTGACAGCAGACCATATAGATGGTGTGAAAATTCAAACAGATTCTACCCATGGTTTCTATTTGACATATCAAACATGGAATCAGGGGCAAGGTGGATTCTATCCTGAAGTAACCAGCTTGCAGAATGATTATGCAGGCTCTGCAGGTAAGCCAATTCAGCTGCTGAGCATTCGCGCATACAAAAGCGATGGAACCAAGCTAACATCAGGTGTTGTGATTATGTACCGTGCTTTGGTAAATGGTCGTTGGTTGCCATGGGTAAGTAATGCTGACCCACAATGGATGGACAGTGTAAAAAGTCAATACAATTTAGACGGTACACTTGATTATACTTCTTACTATGCAGGTATTGACGGACAAAACATCAGCGGTCTTGAAATTCGTGCATTTGTAGGTACTACCAATGATACACCGATTGAAGGATTGGTTGGACAAGAAGCCCCTCCGACCTTAAGTTATATGGTAGACAACAATTGGACCAACTTTGATAAGAGTGTGATTCCCGGTCGTTTGGATGGTTTGAAAATTCAGACAGATGCAAGCAAACCGTATTATATTACATACCGTACACATAACCAAGGACAAGGAACTTATTATCCGTTTGTAACAAGCCGTGAAAACGATTACGCAGGTTCTGCCGGCAAACCAATTCAGCTGCTAAGTTTGTATGCATATAAAAATGACGGTACGAAGTTAGTCACTGGTGTTGTAGTAATGTATCGCGCCTATGTAGAAGGCAGATGGCTGCCATGGGTAAGTAATGCAAATCCGGAATGGATGAGAAGTGTACAGGCGAAATATAACTTAGATGGGTTACTGGACGAAAAAGCTTACTATGCAGGTATTGATGGAAAAAACATTAGTGGCATTGAAGTACGTATTTTTGAGGAAAACAATACGGATATTCCTGATACTCCTCAAACACCATCAGGTCAATCTAAAATTATAGACGCACCATTTATTTCGCAGATGCCCAATTATCCAACTGGCTGCGAAAGTGTGGCCACGGTTATGGCACTGCAGTATGCTGGAAAAAATATTTCTGTTGATACTTTTATTGACCAATATTTGCCAATTGAACCACTTA
>OGYO01001488.1_pt1 | contig 12816 bp, 9 predicted proteins | sample 1576561 | NCBI WGS metagenome assembly OGYO01 (sample SAMEA3541507, study PRJEB24748) | human gut metagenome | biome: human gut; feature: human-associated habitat; material: faeces | place: China | collected 2012 | reverse complement strand
CTACGGCGGTTGCGCTCCGACACGCGCCTGCGGGCGCAGCCCCGCAGGGGAAGGCTCATAAGATTCACGCGTCAAACTTCTCAAAGAACTGCTCATGCCACGTTAAGAACGTATAGGCAGTCCAGATTTTGCGGCGCTCGTGCTTGGGGTCGTTCAGCATGGCGACCAGCTTGTCCTGATCGAAATACTCGGCTGCTACATCGCTGGTAAAGCTCTTGCGCACCTTGGCGGAAAACGCCGGATCCTCGAGCCACTTGGCAATCGGCACCGGGAAACCCTTCTTCGTGCGGTTGGCCCAGGCGTCGGGCAGCGTCTTGTTGGCGGCGGTGCGCAGCACGGCCTTGGTATCGCCGCGCAGCTTGTAGCTGTCGGGGTAGGTCTGGGCCTCGCGCAGGACCTCACGGTCCAGATAGGGCACGCGCAGCTCCAGACTATGGGCCATGCTCATCTTGTCGGCCTTCAAAAGAATATCGCCGGGCAGCCAGAGGTTCAGATCGAGGTACTGCTTCTTTTCCAGCTCGCTCAGATCCTTCACGCGGTCATAGATCGGCGCGGCGACCTCGCGGGCGGTGGGGCCGACACGGTACTTAGGTCTAAGGATGTCATAGGCATCCTTCTCCTCAAAGACGTGCGCCTGACCGATGAACCAGTCCTCCGGGCGGCCGCTGCCCTTGATGATAAAGTCGTGCCCCTTGAAGTAGGGCAGCTGCTGGCTCACATCGCTGGCCAGATGGCGCAGCGGTGCGGGCAGGCGCTTGTACTTCTGCATCAGCGGGGTGTCGGCGTACCACTCGTAGCCGGCGTAGATCTCATCAGCGCCCTCGCCGGAGAGAACGACCGTGACATGCTGGCGGGCCAGCTGGCACAGGAAGTAGAGCGGCACGCTGGACGGGTTGGACTGCGGCTCGTCCATGTGATACTGAATATCCGCAAAGGCGTCAAGGCACTGCTCCTTGGTCAGCATCTCGCGGTAGTTCTTGATGCCGAGCTTGTCAGAAAGCTCCCCGGCCTCGGTCGTTTCGTCAAATTTGTGGGTGCCGTCCGGGCTGGCAAAGCCGACCGAGAAGGTCTCATCGGGCATCAGGCAGGCCGTGATATAGCTGGAATCCACGCCGCCGGACAGGAAGGAGCCGACCTTGACATCGCTGATGCGGTGGGCGGCCACGCTCTCCCGCACGCGGGCGTCGATCTGATCGGCGCACTGCTCATAAGATAGGGTCGTGGGGTGGCGGAAATCGGCGTCCCAGTACCGCTCAATCTGCATTTTGCCGTCCTTGTAGGTGAACCAGTGGGCGGGGGGCAGCTTGTAGGTGCCCTTGAAGAAGGTCTCGTTCATGGCGCTGTACTGGAAGGTCAGGTAGGGGCGCAGCGCCTCGGCGTTGACCTCCCGGCGGAAACCGGGATGCTCCAGCAGGCTCTTGATTTCGCTGCCGAACAGCAGCTCACCTGCCTCGGTCTGGGTGTAGTAGAACGGTTTGATGCCGAAGATGTCGCGTGCGCCGTACATCTCGTTGGTTTTCGTATCCCACACGACAAAGGCGAACATGCCGCGCAGCATACCGGCCAGCTTTGTGCCGTACTCCTCATAGCCGTGCAGGATGACCTCGGTGTCGCAGTGGGTCTGGAAGATGTGGCCCTTGGCCTGCAGCTCGGTGCGCAGCTCCATAAAATTGTAGATCTCGCCGTTGAACACGCAGACAACGGTGCCGTCCTCATTGTACATGGGCTGTTTGCCTGCGGCCAGATCGATGATGCTCAGACGGCGGAAGCCCAGCGCGATCGCGCTGCGGGGGTCATTGCCGCTGATATGGTAGCCCTCCATATCGGGGCCGCGGTGGATGATGCGGTCTGCCATTCTGTGCAGGATGGCCTCGCGCTGTTCACGCAGGCCGGTAAAGCCAACAAAGCCACACATGGTAATTTCCCTTTCGTTTTATCTATAGAACAATTAGACAGAATTTTACTTATATATTTGTATATTGTACCACAGATGCAGGGAAAAGAAAAGTATGCCCGTAAAATATTCAGCAAAACATAGGGGCGGGGCTCTGCTCCGCCCGGTAAGCTGCCGCAGCCACCATGTTTGCGGGTCGTCGGGGACGCCGACCCCTACAACCGTAGGGGCGCATTCCATATGCGCCCGAAAAGTTCACCCTGCCGCAAGCGGGCACGGGCGGAGCAGAGCCCCGCCCCTACAGATATACAACAAAACCCCGCAGCAAAGCACAAGTGGCTTGCTGCGGGGTTATCATGAAATTTTACTCTTTATCCTCGGTCGTAACCTTATCGGTTTTGCCCTCGCCGTCCAGCGCTTCCTCCAGCGTATGCCAGGCAAGCACCGCGCACTTGACGCGGGCGGGGACATGGGCGATGCCCTGCAGGGCGGCCACATCCTCCAGATCGTCCAGCTCCTCGGGGGTGATCTTGCCCTTGATCATCTGGAAATACAGGCTGATTAAGCGGTGCGCATCCTCCACGGTGCGGTCCTTCACAAGGTCGATCATCAGCGAGGCGGAGGCCTGCGAGATCGCACAGCCGCTGCCGATAAAGCCGGCGTCCTCGATCTTGCCGTCCTTCACGCGCAGCTGCAGCGTGATGTCGTCACCGCAGCTGGGGTTCACGCCCTCCAGACTGTGGGTCGCCCCCTCGACAGGGTGGCGGTTCTCCTTGCTGCGGCTGTTTTCGGTAATGATCTGGGTATACAGTTCGTTCAGGTTCACAGGCCCATCACCTTTCTGACATTTTCAAGATTTTCCAGCAGGGCATCCACATCCTCGGCGGTGTTGTAGATGGCTACGCTGGCGCGGCAGCAGCTGCCGATGCCCAAAAACTCCATCAGGGGCTGGGCGCAGTGATGCCCGGCGCGGACAGCCACGCCGCCCGCATCAAGGATGGTGGCCACATCGTGAGGATGGACCTCGTTGACATTGAAGCTGACAACGCCGTAGCGGCCGTCTGCCACAGGCTCGCCATAGACGGTCAGCCACGGCATAGCGCGCATACCGGCCAACATACGATCCAGCAGCGCATGCTCATGCGCTTCCATTGCCTGCCAGCCGATACCGTTCATGTAGTCGATGGCGGCGGCAAAGCCGACCTCACCGCCGACGTTACGGGTGCCGGCTTCAAACTTGCGCGGGCCGTCGGCCCAGGTGGCGCCGCTCTCATGCACAGCGGCGATCATATCGCCGCCGCTCAGGAAGGGCGGCATTTTTTCCAGCAGCTCGGCGCGGGCGTACAGCGCACCGACGCCCATGGGGGCATACAGCTTATGGGCGGAGCAGGCGGCAAAATCTACGTCCAGCTTCTTGACATCCACGGGGGTGTGGGGGGCGCTCTGTGCGCAGTCCAGCACCACCACAGCACCCACGGCGTGGGCGCGCTTGACGATCTCCTCCACGGGGGCGCGCAGGCCCAGCACATTGGAGACCATTGCCACGGCAACGACCTTGGTTTTGGGGGTGATCTTTCTGTCCAGCTCCTCGGTCGTCAGGCGGCCGTTCTCGCCGGGATACATATAGACGAGCTTTGCGCCGGTGGCCTTGGCCACGCGCTGCCACGGCACCATGTTGGAGTGATGCTCTGCCACAGAGACAACGATCTCATCGCCCTCATGCAGGAAATTCATGCCGTAGCTGTAGGCAATCAGGTTCAGGCTCTCGGTCGTGTTCTGGGTAAAGACGATCTCATCGTCCTCGGCGTTGAAGAACTGCGCCACGGTATGGCGGGCCCCTTCATGGGCGTCGGTGTCGGACTGGCCGGAAAGGTAGAGGATATGGTGCGTGACATGGATCTGGATGTTAAGGTTGCCGTGATGGGATGTGTTGTCAACGGACCGGGAGAGGCAAGAGAAGCAGATATCGGTATTGCCGGAGGCAAGGGTGAAGGTCTTCTGATCAAGAAGGGTGAGGTAATCAAAAAACTGCCGGAGGATCAGCTTCTGAATGCACTTCATGATGAGTTAATGAAAATGCAGAAGTAAAGACGTATGAGGTGATAAGGAATGGAACAGACATTATTGGATACATTTGAAGGGCTCAAGATGACGGATCGTCAGAAGAACCTTTTTGCGGATGTGGTAGTGGACCGTGTCCGGCTGTTCCGTGGCAAGAAGATGATGTGTGTGGAGCTGAAAAGCAGCCACATCATTCCTTATCGGGAGATCCGCCTGATCCGTCACAATCTTGAAGCGGTGATGGGACCGGTGGGCTTTGATGTAAAGGTGGACGATCATTACAATCTGTCAGAGCAGTATCGTCCGGAGGACTTCTGGAAGGAATATCAGGACAGTGTGCTGGATATTCTGAAGGAGGATAATATTCTTGATTTCAATATCCTGTATCGTGGTCAGATCCGGATGGAGGGATCTGTATTGTCGGTAAGCTGTGAGGATGACTCTATGTACCGGGCAAGACAGGACAAGCTGATCCACAAGCTGCAGGATATTTTTGCCCGTAAAGCAGGCTTTGATATTGATGTGGTCGTAGAGTATACGGAGCCGCCATCTTTAGAGGCACCATCCAAAGAGTACGAATATGTGCGTCTGGAGAACCGTCCGGCATCGGCGAAAGCGCAGGCTTCAGGGAATGCACCGGAGCATAATGCAGAGGTTCCATGGGATGCTCCGGAGGGAAAGAAAGCTTCTGAAGCCGGAGCAAATCATGCGGATGAAGAGGCCGCTGCGGCTGCTGCGGCTGCTTTTGCCGCAGGGCACACCATCCGGGCGGCGGTTTATACCGAAGAATCCGGTTCCGGGCGCGAAGAGTAAGAGACCTTGCACCATAACGCAGAATTTAGCCCGCTAAAGTGCGGCGCGGAAGAATTTTACAAAATTCAGCGTGCTGTTATGGTTATCCTGCTGACTTTTATTTAGATGTTGCCAAAACGGCGTTTTTTGGTTGACAGAAATTGAAAATTGCGATATTATAACATAGTTATTGGTGACATTTGTTTGCGGTGAGGGAACACCGCAAATGCGGAAAGGCTTAAGCCTTTCTTTATTTAACACTCCTTTTGGTAGTGTTAAAATTGCCGCCATTACCAAAATGATTTGGGAGGTTATACAAACATGAAAAACACCAAGCAAGTGCTTGCACTGGCCATGGCTGTTGCAATGGCTGCGGGCCTGCTGGCTGGCTGCGGTTCTTCCGCTTCCAGCAGCGCTGAGTCTGTTGCTTCCAGCGAGGCTACCAGCGAAGCCGCTGCTACCGATACCGGCAGCAGCGATGGCACCCTGGTTCTGGCAGATACCGGCTTTGAGGGCAAGTTCAGCCCGTTCTTCGCCGCTTCTTCCGCTGACCAGCACGTTATCGACCTGACCAACATTGCCCTGCTGGGCGCTGACCGTAAGGGCGAAATGATCCTGAAGGGCATCGAGGGTGAGACCCGCGAGTACAACGGCACCGATTACACCTACTATGGCCCCGCTGACTGCGAAGTGACCGAGAATGCTGACGGCACCGTTACCTATGCCATCAACATGCGCGATGACCTGGTCTTCTCTGACGGCACCCCCATCACCATTGATGACGTCATCTTCAACCTGTATGTTTACATGGACCCGACCTATGACGGTTCCGCCACCCTGTACTCCATGCCCATTGCCGGCCTGGATGATTACCGCAACAGCATGACCACCCTGTCCAAGCTGATTGCTGAGGCAGGCGAGGACAACACTGATAACAGCCTGTTCACCGCTGAGCAGCAGAAGGCTTTCTGGGATGCTGTTAACGAAGGCGGCACTGCATTTGCACAGGAGATCGTTGATAACTGCGTTGCTGCCGGTTACGCTGACGAAGGCAACGTTGCCGCTGCTGCTTCCGCTTGGGGCTTTGACGGCCTGGCCGCTGACGCTACCGCAAAGGATTTCTTCCTGGCTATCGCAGAAAAATATGACTGGAACTTTGCTTCCATGGAAGCTGAGACCGCAGGTTCTGCTCTGTCTGACCTGATTCCGGCTGATGTTTATGCTTACTCCACCACCGGTGTTGCCACCGGCGCTGACGTTGACACCGTTTCCGGCATCGTCAAGACCGGCGACTACAGCATGACCATCACCACCACCGAGCTGTCCAACTCCATGATCTACCAGCTGCAGCTGCCTATCGCCTCCCTGGATTACTATGGCGACCGCAGCCTGTATGATTACGACAACCACTCCTACGGCTTCAAGAAGGGCGACCTGAGCAAGGTTCGTTCTGTCACCAGCGCTCCCATGGGTGCCGGTGTCTACACCTTCAACAAGTACAGCGACGGTGTCATCTACCTGGATGCTAACCCGAACTACTACGAAGGCGAAGCCCTGATCAAGCACGTCAACATGAAGGAGACCCAGGAAGCCGATAAGATCACCGGTGTTCAGGCCGGCACCATCGACATTTCCGATCCTTCTTACTCTCTGGAAGCTGCCAACCAGATCGCTACCATCAATGGTGGTAATTCTGACCTCGACGGCTCTGTCATCACCACCCGTCTGAAGGACTTCCGCGGCTACGGCTACATTGCCCTGAGCGCTGAGAACGTCAAGGTTGGCAACGACCCGGCTTCTGAAGAGTCCAAGGACCTGCGCAAGGCCATCATGACCGTGATCGCAGCTTACCGTGATGAGGGCATCAACTCTTACTACGGCGACACCGCAACCATCATCAACTACCCCATGTCCAACACTTCCTGGGCAGCTCCTTCCGTTACCGACGACGGCTACAAGATCGCTTACTCTACCGACGTTGACGGCAACGAGATCTACACCAGCGATATGAGCGGCGACACCAAGTATGCTGCTGCTCTGCAGGCCGCCCTCGGCTACTTCGAAGCAGCCGGCTACACCGTTGAAAACGGCCAGGTCACCGCAGCTCCGGCTGGCGCCAAGATGGAATACACCGTCAACATCGGTGCTTCCGGCAACGGCGACCACCCCTCTTTCCAGGTTCTGACCAATGCAGCCGCTGCTCTCAAGACCATCGGCTTCACCCTGACCGTCAACGACCTGGCAAACGCTTCTGACCTGTACAGCTCTTATCAGTCCGGCGTTGCCGAAGGCTGGGTTGCTGCATGGCAGTCCACCAACGACCCCGATATGTACCAGCTGTACGACAGCAACGGTTCCACCAACTACTACAAGATCAACGATTCTGATCTGGACGAACTGATCGAGGCTGCACGCCAGACCACCGATCAGGATGCCCGTAAGGCCATGTACAAGGAAGCTATGGAGATCATCCTGGATTGGGGTGTTGAACTGCCGGTTTACCAGCGCAGCGAAGCTACCATCTTCTCCAGCGAGCGTGTCGACACCACTACTATCCCCAACGATATGACCCCGTACTGGACTTATCAGTCTGAGATCAACAAGATTGCTCTGAAGTAATTTTTTTCAGCGCAGCCTGTTGTTGAATTTATGGTGAGCAACCGCTCTCTGTACCGATCCGGTTAAGGGGGCGGTTGCTTGCTGTGGTAAAAGCAACGGTACATTTGCAGCCCAAATGTGGCCGTCCCATTCCCCCGGACAGTTCCCTCTGTCCGAGGGAGGGGGATGCCCATATTCGGTATCAAAGTAATGAGGTGTATCTGAAAACAAAGAAAATGACGGATGTTTCGCAAACATGAGGCGAATTTAAGGCAAAAAGCTGCAGGAATCCTTTGTGGATTCCAAGGCTTTTTAACGCAAAATTCAGTCGTGTTTGTAGAAACAGGCTAAGGCAACCCCGCACGATTCCCGCCTGACGGCTTAAGCACCGCTCCGGCGGCTGCGGCACGGCATCTGCGTTGCCAAAATGCTCGATAAGACATCCAGTATTATCTGCGCTTTTGGCTTAGCATCTGCCGCACCTCGCTCGCCGTATCGGCACTTAGAATTATGCGGTATTGCCCTAAATTTTCGACTTTTTAGGTACACCATAGGCGAAGCTACAAGGCCCCGGCTCATGTGTATTTTGGAGCCATGCGGCGCAGCCATTAAAAACGCGGCCTCCCTGCCCGCGAAGGAAGGAACGATTTTTCAAGTGCGAAACTACGTCATCAAGCGTATCCTGCTTTCTTTTGTGATCCTGTTTTGCGTTACCTTCATCATCTATGTGATGATGCGCAGCCTGCCCAGCTCTTTTGCCGAGAACATGGCCATGCAGCTGTCCCAGGCACCGGGCGCAAAACCGTATCAGGAATGGCTGGATCAGCTCAACGCAGCCTATGGTCTGGATAAGGGCATCCTGCCCGGCTTCATGACCTGGCTGTCCAGCGCAGTGCGCGGTCAGTTCGGTGACAGCTGGAAGTGGAACGTCCCTGTTGTTCAAAAATTCCAGGAAGTTATTGGTCTGTCTGTTGTCATGGGCGGCATCTCCTTTGTGGTGTCCATGATCATCGCTGTGCCCCTGGGCATCCTGGCTGCTACCAAACAGTATTCCCGTACCGATTACGTCATCACCGCTGTGGCTCTGGTGGGCATCTCTCTGCCCAGCTTCTTCTTTGCCACGCTGCTCAAGCTGCTGTTCTCTGTCAAGCTTGGCTGGTTTGACCTGTACGGCCTGGTCGGGCGTGATTATGCCCAGCTCAGCTCGTGGGGCCAGTTCTGTGACCGCGCCAACCATCTGGTGCTGCCCATCGTCACGCTGGTCATTGTTTCCATCGGCTCTACCATGCGTTACACCCGCACCAACATGCTGGAAGTGCTGAACGCCGACTATATCCGTACCGCCCGCGCCAAGGGCCTTTCGGAGCATGTGGTCATCTATAAGCACGCATTCCGCAACACCCTGATCCCGCTGGTTACCATCATCGGCGGTTCCCTGCCCGGCCTGTTCAGCGGTGCCTTGATCACGGAGACTCTGTTCTCCATCCCCGGCATCGGCTACATCTCTTACCAGTCCATGGTTGCGGGCGATATCCCGTTCACCATGTTCTACCTGTCCTTTATGGCGGTGCTTACCCTGGTCAGCAACCTGCTGACTGATATCATGTACGCAGTGGTTGACCCGCGCGTGCGCATTTCTTAAAGAAAGGAGACTGCACCCATGAGTGAGAATACCCAGAACAACACCCCCAAAAAGGAGCAGTACTCCCTGAACGACGACCGCCGCGTTAAGGTGCTTTCGCCCGGCGCGCTGGTTGCCAAGCGGTTCTTCCGCAACCGTCTGGCCGTTGTGGGCCTGACGATGCTGCTTGCCATGTTCGTCTTTTCCTTCATTGGCGGCGTGGTCAGCCCTTACGGCCAGGACCAGCAGTTCTACACCTACACCCAGATGTCCAAAGAGTATGTGGGTGTGACCCGCAACGATAAACTGCGCTTTGTTGTTGCCGATGGCCAGGAGTTCGGCTCCATTGCCCAGAGCAAGGGCAGCGAGGCCATCAAGAAAGGTGAAGAGACCTTTACCTATAAAGATAACGATTACGAAGTGGAAACCCTGAACGAGGACCTGTACGTCTTCCGCCAGGGCCGCACTGTGCTGGCTTATGCCTCTAAGGATATGGTCACCGCAGCGGACGGCGTAGCCGAGCTGAGCTTTGATGCCAAGCTGGCCGCCCTGACTGCCCAGGCAGCAGGGGAGACCACCTTTACTGCCGATGGCCAGGATTATGAACTGGACGCTGACGGCAATATTATCCAGAGCGGCAGCGAAGTTGCCTATATCGGCCGCTTTGTTGTTTCCGCTGCCGATGCCAGCGTGGTCATCAGCCGTGACTTCCGCGACCGCCTGGAAGAAGCCATTGACGATAATATTACCGAGTTCAACTACACCGATGCCGACGGCAACGAAGCCGAGTATGACATCGTGTACGATGCCAGCACCGGCGTTTGGAGCGTGAAGCAGATGACGGAAACCTATGTGTTTGACCGTTACGCAAGCCCCAACAAGGAGCACTGGCTGGGCACCGATACCAACGGTATGGACATGCTGACCCGCCTGATGTACGGCGGCCGCGTTTCCCTGATCATCGGCTTCATCGTTGTTGCGATTGAAGGCTCCATCGGTATTGTCATGGGCGGTATCTCCGGCTACTTCGGTGGCTGGGTGGATAACCTCATCATGCGTATCGTGGACGTGTTCTACTGCCTGCCCTCCATGCCCATCATCATCATTCTGGGCGCTGCCATGGACGCTATGCGCATTGATTCCTGGACCCGTATGATGTACCTGATGCTGATCCTCGGCTTCCTGGGCTGGCCCGGCATTGCCCGCCTGGTCCGCGGCCAGATCCTCTCCCTGCGCGAGCAGGAGTTCATGACGGCAGCTGAAGCCTGCGGCATCAGCGCATGGCACCGCATCTTCCGCCACCTGATCCCCAACGTTATCCCGCAGCTGATTGTTACCTGCACCATGAGCCTTGGCTCCACCATCCTGACGGAAGCCACCCTGTCTTTCCTGGGTCTGGGCGTTAAATACCCGTTTGCATCCTGGGGCAACATCATCAACGATGTCAACAACGCTTATGTTATGACCAACTATCTGTTCATCTGGGTCCCGGCCGGCATCTGCCTGCTGATCACGGTTCTGGGCTTCAACTTTGTGGGCGATGGCCTGCGCGACGCCTTTGACCCCAAGATGAAACGCTGATGAAAGGAGACACACACGATGGCTAAACAACAGGACGGTTACCTTTCCGCCAAGGAGTCGCGGCGTATCTCCAAAGAAAACCGCCGCATTACGGACCAGTACGAAAAACAGCGCAAGCGCAAGAATGTGCCGGAATCTGAGTATCTGACCCAGATGAAAAACCCGGAAAACGCTGTTGAATTTGATAACCTGCACACCTATTTCTTTACCGATACCGGCGTGGTAAAAAGCGTGGACGGTGTTTCGTTTGAAGTTCCTGTGGGCAAAACTGTGGGCGTTGTGGGCGAATCCGGCTGCGGCAAATCCGTTACCAGCCTTTCGCTGATGCAGCTGCTGCAGCGCCCCCAGGGCCAGATCGTTCAGGGCGAGATCCGCCTGAACCTGGGTAATGGCAAAGCCTATGATGTTGCCAAAACTCCCGGCACGGTCATGCAGCACCTGCGCGGCAACTATATTTCGATGATCTTCCAGGAGCCGATGACCAGCCTGAACCCGGTGTTCCGCATCGGTGCTCAGATCGATGAAGTCATTGCTCTGCATGACGGCGAAGGCAAGAGCAAAGAGGACATCAAAAAGCGTACCGTTGAAATGCTGGAGATGGTTGGCATCGCCAACAGCCAGGGTGTATATGAGATGTACCCGCATGAGTTGTCCGGCGGTATGCGCCAGCGTGTCATGATCGCCATGGCATTGGCCTGCAACCCCAAGGTTATCATCGCCGACGAACCCACCACCGCACTGGACGTGACGATTCAGGCCCAGATCCTGGACCTGTTGCGCAGCCTGAAGGACCGCATTAACTCCTCCATCATGCTGATCACCCATGACCTGGGTGTGATTGCCGAGATGGCAGATTACGTTGTTGTTATGTACGCAGGCCGCGTGGTGGAAAAGGGCACCGCTCAGGAGATTTTCGCAAACCCGGCTCACCCCTATACCATCGGCCTGATGGCTTCCAAACCGATCGTGGGCAAAAAGGTGGACCGACTGTACTCCATCCCTGGCAAGGTGCCCAACCCGGTCAATATGCCCAACTACTGTTACTTTAAGGATCGCTGCGAGATGGCTCTGCCCTGCTGCGATGGTGAATATCCCTGCGAGATCAGCCTGTCCCCCACGCACAAGGTCAGCTGCTACCGCTACTATGAAAATAATCGAAAGGCGGGTGAGTGACGATGGCACAGGCAGAAAACGCAAAAAAGCTGGACTATACCCCCGTCACCTATGATGATCAGTATATTCTGATGGTCAACCAGCTTAAAAAATACTTCCCCATCAAGGGCGGCCTGATGTCCCAGACCGTGGGTCATGTCAAGGCTGTCGATGGCGTTACCTTCAACCTCAAGCGCGGCCATACCATGGGTCTGGTCGGCGAATCCGGCTGCGGCAAATCCACCACCGGCCGTACAATCCTGCGCCTTGCCGGCGAAAAAACCGGCGGTCAGGTACTGTTCAACGGCAAAGAAGTGTACGATATGACCGGCAGGGAGCTGCGTAACCTGCGTACCAAGATGCAGATCATCTTCCAGGACCCGTTCTCCAGCCTGTCCCCGCGTCTGCCCGTCGGCGAGATCATCGGCGAGGCCGTGCGCGAGCACAACCTTGTGCCGAAGAACGAGTTCGACGACTATATCGACCAAGTCATGGACGACTGCGGCCTGCAGCCCTACCACAAGACCCGCTACCCGCACGAGTTCTCCGGCGGCCAGCGCCAGCGTATCTGCATTGCCCGTGCGCTGGCCCTGAACCCCGAGTTCGTCGTCTGCGATGAGCCGGTCTCCGCGCTGGACGTCTCCATTCAGGCGCAGATCATCAACCTGCTGAAATCCTTGCAGGAAAAGCGCAACCTGACGTATCTTTTCATCTCCCACGATCTGTCCGTCGTCGAGCATATCTCCGACACTGTCGGCGTTATGTACCTGGGCAATCTGGTGGAGTACGGCGAGACCGACGACATTTTTGCCCACCCGCTGCACCCCTACACCAAGGCGCTGTTCTCGGCCATTCCCATCCCGGACCCGACCGTCAAGCGCGAGCGCGTGGTGCTGCAGGGCTCCATCCCGTCCCCGGCCAACCCGCCGTCCGGCTGCAAGTTCCACACCCGCTGCCCCTATGCCACGGAGCGCTGCAAGACCGAAGCGCCGAAGCAGCGTGAGGTCGAGCCGGGCCATTACGTGGTCTGCCATCTGTACGAAAAATGAGGAAGCGCGACGACTTCGAGGACGATGGCCGCACCATCGCCGATATGAGCGGCATCGGCCCTGCGCCG
>OGYO01001478.1_pt1 | contig 12843 bp, 11 predicted proteins | sample 1576561 | NCBI WGS metagenome assembly OGYO01 (sample SAMEA3541507, study PRJEB24748) | human gut metagenome | biome: human gut; feature: human-associated habitat; material: faeces | place: China | collected 2012 | reverse complement strand
GTAACCACAGAGGCAGGCAACAGTAACAGTGCCGTGATCGGTATTCTGCCGGACACAGAGGTGATCCGCCAAAAGTTCTGTTTCGACCGCAGAGTCGTTTTAAATTCATTCTCCATCAGCTTTGGTTCCTTCAAAAAGAACAAGGTCGGAGATACGCTTCACATTCAGGTGATGGACGGCAACAATGACGTTGTATTCAGCGAGGATGTTGACGTGAAGGATATCACGCCGAACGCAGAATTTGTTGTTAATATGGATCATGCCGTTGTCATTCCAAAAGGAGTTACATGCTGTATCCGTATGACCTGCAGCAGCGAGAATACACCATATGCACTGATTCCAACCGTCAATACGACCAACCGGACAGATCCGAATACCTATATGTCGACGTTGAAGATGCAGACGCATGCCAAGTCCATGAATATCTCATATTCCTACAGCTACCGTCAGCTTTTCCCGATGGTGGTCTTTGTACTTGAGATCCTTGTGCTGTTTGTGATTGTCTTCGAGCGTATGACAGAGTATTCCACACGATACTACAAGATGCGTCAGAAGGAGCTTAAACACAGCAAAAAGCATAAGCGTACCACGAGAAAGTCACCGCGTAATTTTGTCAAATGGGTTCTGAGTGAGCCGAAGGTTTTACTGACAGCGCGAATACTGATCATTATTTTTAATCCGTTATTCCTGGCATCCATGCTGGAAATGATGAACGGCACGTTCTTAACGATTCTGCCGAATGTATGGCTGTTTACATGGCTGCTTTTAGGCGCGGTTGAATTGTTGTTTACAGCATTGATCGGTAACGTCGGCATTGCCATGCTGGTGATGGATCTTTTGCTGTTCCCGATCGGACTTGCCAATCTGTTCATTATGAATGTCCGCGGAACACCGTTTCTTCCGGCAGATATCCTTGGTGTAGCGACAGCGACAGAGGTAGCTTCCACCTACACCTTCTCGCTTACACCGGCACAGTTTGTAGTGCTTCCTGCATTTGCAATATGGTGTATCTTAATCTTCCGGACACGCAGGAAGGGAATAAAACGCCCGATTCCAAAGAAACTGATCCGCTTTTCCGCTACGGTTGTACCGGGCATCAGAGTAAAACGAAAGAGGCATACAATCCTCACACTAATGTTATACTGTCAAATAAAAAAACGTTTTTCATCTAAAAATATCGTTGTTTTTCGTTATTATCATGTTTCCGTAAAAAGGGAAATAAATCCCATAAATAAAATGTCCCTCCTTCTTGTCCGGTTCCCCTTAAAAGATTATCTTTGCTAAAAATAAAGCGGCATGGGAAAATTTATCAATCCGTTTACGGACGTGGGTTTCAAGAAGATATTCGGCCAGGAGGTCAGCAAGGATTTGCTCATAGACTTCCTGAACGACCTGTTGGTGGGTGAGAGGTCCATAAAAGACATCACTTTTCTGGATAAAGAACTGTTGCCCGAATACATGGGTGACCGGGGTGTTATTTATGACATCTATTGCACCACGGAGGCAGGGGAGCATATCATCGTGGAGATGCAGAACCGGCAGCAGACGAACTTTAAGGAGCGTGCGTTGTTCTATCTTTCACATACCATTACGCGTCAGGGTGAGAAGGGAGCCCGCTGGGAGTTTGACCTGAAGGCCGTTTACGGTGTCTTCTTCATGAACTTCCGTCTGGAGGACACTCCCCACAAGCTCCGCACGGACATTGTCCTTTCGGACCGTGATACGCACGAAGTGTTTTCGGACAAGCTGCGGTTTATTTTTATCGAGCTTCCTTCTTTCAACAAGGAGGAAGAGGAATGCGAGACGGATTTTGAACGTTGGATATATATACTCAAGAATATGGAAACGCTGAACAGACTTCCTTTCAAAGCGCGCAAAGCCGTCTTTGAAAAACTGGAGAAGATTGTGGATATCGCTTCCCTGAGTAAAGAGGAGCGTATGAAGTATGATGAGAGCATCAAAGTATACAGGGATAATCTGGCAACGATTTCTTTTGCTAAAAATCAGGGGAAAGAGGAAGGGTTGAAGGAAGGAATCGAAAAAGGAAGAAAAGAAGGAAGAAAAGAAGGGCGCAAAGAAGGCATTCTTTCCGTAGCCCGCAATTTAAGGTCCGGTGGAATGTCCGTTGAAGCCATTGCTGCTGCAACCGGATTAAGCATCGAAGAAATAGAACAGTTAGACTGACCGGATATATCCTTTTATTTAACATAATAAGGCGGAAGAGAAGCATGAAGCTTTCTTCCGCCTTGTTTTATTTCCCGCCATAAAATCAAGTCTTTGTCAAGATTGCTTCTGCCATAATCTATAACCAAGATTATGAATGCTTATATGGAATCTATACAAAATAAGGGATAAATCCCGAATTACCTCTCTTTCTCAAATATAACTGATAATCAACGAAATATCCTCTTATTGCAACCGGCACGAATACTACCTACCTGTCGAATGTCGTCAATCATTACTTTAAATGCAACTTTAAGACATTGGTGAACAGATGTCGGGTGGAGTATGCCAAACTCCTTCTACGAAAGGAAAAGCGCACGGCTGATGAATTGATAAAGCTTTGCGGGTTTACATCCAGAAGTGTCTTCTATTCCGCCTTTATCAGAGAAGTCGGTGTGGTTCCTTCACGGTATCCCGGGAATACGCTCCCGTTTCTCTCTGAATACGATTAAGTCCTTTATAAAATAATAAACAAAAAACAAATCAAGTTTTTAAATTTATAAATTTAAAGTTTTTCTATTATGAACAAAAAATTTTTAAGTGTAGTCCTGTTCGGAGCTCTTATGGTCGGCTCTTCAGTGACTTTCACGGGATGTATCGACAACGATGAACCCGCAGGTATCGAAAATCTTCGCGGTGCCAAGGCTGAACTGTTGAAAGCCAAAGCTGCTGTAGAAACAGCGAAGGCTGATTATGTAACAATGCAAGCCAGATTAGTAGAAGCTAACGTTAAAGCTAAAGAAATTGAGAACCAGATGCAAGAATTGGAATTGCAGAAAAAACAAGCTAAGACTGAAGCTGAAATTGCAGAAATTAATGCTTTATTGGAAGTTCAAAAGCTACAATGGGAAAAATTATTAGTTGAAGCAAAGCAAGAATTGGCGTGGACTCAAAAGTCATATGAAGATGCTTTGAAAGCTATCGAATTGGCTGAAACTGTAGTAAGTGAAAGTGAACAAAAGATCTTGCACAGTGCGAAAGTATACTTGGTTGCAGCAGCAGAAGATATGAATAATAAGCATGATGCAATGATTACTGCTCAAAAAAACTTATCTAATGCTTATTTGAACTATGATGAAGAAGCTGTAAAGGCAGAGATAAATGGCAATATTGCTTTAGCAGAAATCAACAAGTCAGCTCAAGAAAGAACTGTTAAAAACTTGGAAGAACGTTTGGCTAAAGATTACGGAACTGCTGATTGGGAAAAAGAAGTAAAAGAATTAACTGACTCTATTGATGTTTTAAATAAAGAGAAACAAGGAAAAGCATTAGAAAAAGATAGAATCGTAAATTCAGACGAGTATAAAACAGCAGAAAAGAATCTTAACAAAGCATGGGATAATCTACAGTTAGCTACTATTCCTGCTGATTTTTCTTATGAAGTTCCGGCAGCTATTGTAGGTAAAATTGATGCAGCTGGTGGTTATTTCATAACAGAAGGTGACAAGACATTCTTCAAGTTATCTAAAGATTCAGAAAAGGCCCAAGGTACTTTAACCGATATTATTGCACCGTTGATTAAAGAAATTGATGAAGATATGAAGGCCTTTACTGCCGAATGGGAAGCAAACCAGGAAAATGCTGTAAAGAAAGCTGAAGACGAATTGAAAGATGCAAAAGAAAAACATACAGAGGCTGTAAAAAAATGGAAGGAAAAGTTGGCTAAATATGAGGAATTAGGAAATTATGCAGTTGCCACTGACCAAAAAATTGTTAATAAAGTAATCGATGCCAACTTTACAAAGGCTTCAGCTGTATTAGTTGGAGGCGCTTCTGAAATAGAAAAAGCAGCACAGACTGCAGCGCGTAATGCCATTGCTACTGCTTTACACAAGTATTATACAGATGTAAATGCAAAAGTTGGATTAGAAACTGAAAAGTTTAAAATCAATATGGGAGTTGTTGGAGATGTAGAAAAAACATTGGTAGACTGGTTGTCTGATACAACCCTTAATGGTACTTACTTGAATGAAATACTAGACAAAACCGGGGGTTGGGGTACTATAGAGTCTTTTAAAAGTGCATTAGTTCTCGGGGAAAATACAGCTTTCATTACTGAAATCGGTAAAAATACAACAAAAGAAGACTTAAAACAAGCTTCTTTAGATGCTTTCGGTCCTGCTTACTTATATCTTGAAGGTGCTGAGTATTTAACAGTTCAACCTAGCGAAGCTGATATTACAAGTGCATATGAAAAAGCTGTAATAGATGCTGAAAAAGCAAATACTGCATTTAAAGTTATTGATGCTGAACAAGCATTAGCAGATGCTAAGTTAATGCCTGAAATGAAGCCGGCTTACGAAGCATTCAAGAAAGCATTGGTTGAAGAACAAACTGTTATCGAAAAGCATATTGCTGGCCTAACAGAAGCTCACAAGGAAGCAGAGGCTGCATTTAATAAACAAAAAGAATCTATCGAAACCATCGATGCTGAAATTGTAGCATTGGGCGAAAGTATGGCAGCTATCACTAAAGTTAAGGCTGCATTGGAAGAATTGCTTAAAGAAAGTCTTGGTGGCTCTACAACAGAAGCTGAATACAAAGAAGCTATCAGTAAAGAACTTGAAGTGGCAAAAGCAGCAGTAACTGCATCTGAAAAGACTATTAATAGCTATAAGAAACAGCTTGCACAAATCGAAGAAGGTACTTATACCGATCAGATGTATATCGAATACAAGAAAGTACTTTTGGATGAAGCTACCAAAGCTTATGAAGCAGCGAAAGTTGTTTATGAAGACGCTCAGGCCAGATTGCAGGCAGTTATCGAAAAACTGACTAAAGCTTCCGCAGAATAATTAAGTAAAAACGTAATTATACGATGATCAAGAAACTATGCACATTACTGATGCTCACTATCCTCTCTGCGCCTTTACTGGCGCAGACTGTGGGCAGTGAGAGTGATGGCGTGTTGTTTGCTCCCAAGAAAGGCCAGTGGCAAGTGTCTGTCCTGCTGGGCGGAGGTAACAATTTCTACAATGAAAATACCTCTTACCTGCTTCCCCAAAACACGCATACCGGAGGAGAAGTCGGACTTCCCAACGGCGGCGATGCCAATTCGGGCGACCTGAACAGATATCTGAACATTGACGGTCTGAATAACAATAGTCTGACCAATATTCTGGGTGTTGAAGGTAAATATTTCATTTCCGACTGCTGGGATATCAATTTCCAGTTCGCAATGAATATCAATCTTACCCCCAAGAAGGACTATGTGGAAGGAGACGGCAGCGTACCCGATATGGTTATTCCTGCACAGAAATATATTAATGCGCAGGCAACGAACAACTGGTATGTTTCAGTCGGTTCCAACCGTTATTTCAAGGTGAACAATCCACGTATCCATCCCTATCTGGGCAGCTCTTTGGGTTTCCAGATGCCCGACAAGTTCGCGTTTGGTGTAAGAATCGGGCGTGTGGTGGATGCGTGTAGACCTGTAAAGGGCTGCGTCAGGAAGTAGCTTTATCCGATCCTCCCATGCGGTGGTCATCAGGACGTAGGGCTCCTCTGCCAGCTCATGGTCAAAGCTTGCGCGGACGCGGACGATCTCATCGGTCACAAAGCAGACCTTGACATCAGCGTTATCAGTATGCAGCAGGAAAGCGCCGTTCTTGCGCTCCATGCCGGTAAAACGGGAGCAGATCTCCATGGCTTTTACTCCTCTCAGTTGATTTTTGATAAAAAATGCCCCCATTCCCCTTTAGATGCAGGATATCTTCAGAGAAATGGGGGCAACGTATTCGTTGCTTTACCCGGAACAGTCAGGGATTAGAACACCCAGCAGCACCAGTGTACTGGTCGCGCGCGGTGGCCTACCTTCAGACCCATTATCAGGACCCGACCCTTACCACCGCGCAGCTGGCGCAAGAGCTTTACGCCAGCCGGGAGCACCTTTCCCGTGCGTTCAAGGAGTGCACCATGGAGAGTATCCACAACTACCTGATCTATCTGCAGATGCAGCACTGCCGCAAGGCGCTGGAAGAGGGCGTTTCCGTCCTGAATGCCTGCACCGAAAGCGGCTTTCCGGATTACAGCAGCTTCCTGAAAACCTTCCGCCGTCTGTACGGCATCACCCCTGCCGCATACCGCGCACAGCACCGGACAATGGTGCGTTAAAAGCTGCGGCAGGAGAATACGAAAATTTTTCTCAAAAAGGGTTGACATTCTACCCGCTCTGTGGTATTATACTTGAGCAGTCAGCGAGAGCCGCTGAAAAGCGAAAAAGTAAATATCGCGGGGTGGAGCAGTCTGGTAGCTCGTCGGGCTCATAACCCGAAGGTCGTTGGTTCAAATCCGGCCCCCGCAACCACCAAGCAGGTTGAATTTTTTAAATTCAACCTGCTTTTTTGTGTTCACATCAAAGTGGGAAGCGCCGCCGCTGTTGCACATTGTGCAGCGTGAACAGTGTAGAATATTATTATAACTTTTTATATTTGATCAGTGTGCAAAAAGAAACTGTCCTACGTTAAATGTTCACATCGTTCGGGTTGAACATTGTGGGTGCGGAATGCTGTGTTTCCAGGTCTGAATGCCCACATTGTTCAAAACTCTGTGGGTCATAGGCGCAGCCCGCTGCGGCTTGAACAGTGTAGCCCGCTGCGGGCAGCGCAGCCGAAGTCAGTATGTGTTTGTCATGCATTTATCATACTGCTTTTGCTTTGGAAGAGTTAGAAGATCTTCAAGGTAAAAACGGTCATTTTTGCAATTTTGCGCGATTGCGTCTGCACTGCATCCAGAAGATATCGTGCTTGTTGCCCGGCAAAAAGAATAAAACTTTCCCCTTTTATAATAAGAACGTTCTGGCAAAGACCGTCTTTTTCTGTTATACTCTAGCCAATGAATACAGCTGTAACAGGAGGATGTTATGGAAAAGAATGTACTGAACACCGATCTCACCGGCAAGGTGGCTGTCGTCACCGGCGCAAGCGGCACGCTGTGCTCCATTTTTGCCAAGGCGCTGGCCCGGGCGGGCGCAAAGGTGGCGCTGCTGGGCCGCAACATGGATAAGCTCAAGGAGCTTGCGGACGAGATCGAGGCCGAAGGCGGCACCGCCAAGGGCTACACCTGCAACGTGATGAACAAGGCCAACTGTCTGCAGGTAGCCGAGGATGTGCTGGCAGACTTTGGCCCCTGCGATATCCTTGTGAATGGTGCAGGCGGCAACAACGCCCGCGCCAATACGGACAAGGAATATTTTGAGATGGCCGATCTGGAAAGCGACACCGTCACCTTTTTTGATCTGGACGAGAGCGGCGTGGAGATGGTGTTCAACCTGAACTTTATCGGCACGCTGCTGCCCACGCAGGCCTTTGCACGGCAGATGGTAGGGCGCGAGGGCTGCAACATTCTGAACATTTCCAGCATGAACGCCTACCTGCCCCTGACCAAGATCCCTGCCTACTCCGGCTCCAAGGCTGCTGTGACCAACTTTACCCAGTGGCTGGCGGTGCACTTCAGCAAGGTGGGCATCCGGGTCAACGCCATTGCCCCGGGCTTTTTTGCCAGCGAGCAGAACGCAAAGCTGCTCTTCAACGAGGACGGCACCCCCACCGACCGCACCAAAAAGATCCTTGCCGCCACCCCCATGGGACACTTCGGCGACAGCGAGAAAGACCTTGTGGGCGCACTGCTGTTTTTGCTGAACAATGATGCAGCCGGTTTCATCACCGGCATCTGCCTGCCGGTGGACGGCGGCTTCTCGGCTTATTCCGGCGTGTAATAAGTACTGCAAAATATACAAAACCACCCCTGCCTCCCGGTGCAGTAGCCCGGCGGGACAGGGGTGGTCGTTTTCTCAACAGGGTTGAACAAAAGCCTTCCCCCTTTGGGGGAAGGTGGCGCGTTAGCGCCGGATGAGGGGAGATCAGGGGGAAAGGCTGCTATCCTGCGCCCTCATCAGTCACCTACGGTGACAGATTTCCCCAGCCCGGGGGAAGCCTTTATGCGGAAAAATGAATTTCTATGGGGTCACTTCTTCGGGTGCTTTTTGCGCCATGCAAGCGCTACGGCAACAGCAGCACACGCCAGCACTGCCAGCGGCCAGACAGAGGCCAGCGCCACCACAAATTGCTGCAAGCCATTCACAAAGTTGCCCCAGCCGGAGACAAGGGCCGTGCCGATGCGGGAGAAGAAGCCCTCGTCAACAGGCGTGTAGGTCTGCACCTCGTTCAGGTCGATATACACGGTGCACTGCTGCACCTGATCGCTGTACCAGTCCAGCTGGCTCTGCCAGCTTTCGATCTGGGACTGCACCTCGGTGAGGGAGTCCTCGATCTGCAGCAAGTCCGAAAGAGTTTCGGCCTGTGCCTGCAGCTGCTGTAAGCGGGTGCGCTGTGCCTGCAGGTTAGAAAGCCGCGCGGATACGTCCATATACTGAGTGGTCACATCATCGGCCTGCTGGCTGCGATAGGTCACATTACCGGCAGCGGCCACAGCATCCAGAAAGCTCTGGTAGTTGGCCTGCGGCACCCGGTAGGTCAGGCTTACGGAGCGGCTGGAACCGGTGCGCGTGTACTCGCTGCTGGATTCCAGATAGCCGCCCGCCTCGGCGAGGGCGCTGTCCAGTGCACTGCGGGCCGCTTCGTAATCCTTGCTTTCCAGCGTCAGATTGGCGGTGTAGATGATCTTGGCACTGTCCACCGCAGGCGCAGCAGCCTCGGTGTTGCCGGCGCCGCTGTACTCCGTTTCCAGAGAGCGGTCGTCTGCATCCAGACTGTAATTCACCGCCTCGGGGGTGCTGTCCAGTGCGGCGTGCTGGAGATCAAACCCGCCCGCTGCCACAGAGGCAGCGGAGCTGTCGGCAGCGCCCTCGGCTGCGTACAGAGCGGGTGCGCTGCTTTTTGCGTTGCCCATTCCGATGCCCAGATGCAGGGTGCTGTAACCCAGCACGCACACGGCCAGACAGGCAGCCAGCGTGCCCAGCTGCTTTACCGGGAAGTGGATGGGCTTTTTCTTCTTGGCTTCGGTGTTCAGGGGTGCTGCGGGTGCAGCGGTCTGCGGGGCAGGGGCAGCCATCATGGGCTCGGCCTTTTCCTCCGCAGTCAGGGTGTCGGTCATGGCCAGCAGTTTTGCCTTCAGATCGTCCGGGGCAGCAAGGTCATCGACCTCCATCTTATATTCATACCACCTCATCTTCGATCTCCTCCTTCAGCATCGTATGTAACTGTGCCCGTGCGCGCCGCAGCCAGCTTAGTACCGTGTTTGTGGGCACCGCCATCATCCGCCCGATCTCTGCCGCAGTGTATCCTTCGTAGTAATGCAGATAGATGGCATTGCGGTAGTTTTCCGGCAGGGTGCGGATGGCATCCAGCACGCTGCCGTCCTCCTCCAGAACATCGGGGGCAGGCAGGTTCTCGTCCAGCTCGGTATCCTTTTGGTGGGCGGCGCGGGTCAGGTCCCGGCAGCGGTTGATGGCCACCCGCAGCAGCCATGCTTTGAGATGCTCCTCACTCTCAAAGATGCCGTTGTAGTGCAGCAGTTTTTCAAATACATCCTGCACCACATCCTCAGCATCGGCTGTGCAGCGGCAATTATGTACCGCAGTGCGGTAGACGGTGTCGCTGTAACGCTGCACCGCCAAGGTAAATACTTCGTTTCTGGTCAGCTGTCCCATTGTATAAACTCTCCTTGGATGCCCGGAAGCGGGCTTCTCGATGGAATGTTTGTGGTTCTCACGGGGACGTTCACTCAATATACGGCTCAGCATCCCCGATTATTGCAGAACAAAACCCGGATCCTTCCATTTTTTGTGTACCGGACGCACCGGACCGCAAGGTGTGTCCACGTTCTCCGACAGAGGTTGGATATCCTGCCGGTTTACCGGTCAGTATACCACGGAATCGCAGAAAGTAAAAGAGGGGAGGGTGCTCCTTCTTTATTTATAGACCCTTTGCAGCAGCGCCAGCCGCTCGGAGAGAAAGGTCTCGGCCTTGGGGTGGTGCAACCAGCATTTGCCATCGGTGCTGTGCACCAGCTTGTGCGCCAGTGCGGCGGGGGCGGTGTCGATGGCTACCACGTCCTGCATGGTCAATTGCAGGGTGAGCGCCGCCGGAACATCCGGCAGCGGCGGCAGCGGGTCCTCCCACACAAAGGGCGGCAGCAGCTGCACCGCCACGGTCAGGCGGGTACATTCCTCGGTCAGCAAAAGGGCGGCGGGGGTGCCGTCCGGCTGCACCTGCAAGCTGCTGTATAAAAGCTGCATCCGGGCAGGGGAGAGCAGCCGGGTCAGGCCCTCTGCCGGAGCAGCCGCAAGCTGCAGATACCCGGCGGCTTCCTCCCGGTAGATGCGCCGGGCAGGGGCTTGCAGCCCTGCGTAGAGGGCGGGCAGCATAAAGCTGCCGCTTTTTTCCAGCGCCTGCTGCGCCAACAGATAGAACTCGGTCAGCGGGTACGCAGCATCCGGCTGCGGCATCCCGAAATCCGGCCGCGATACATGACCTCCACCCATGGGAACCTCCGTGTTTTTCTTGACATTTCGTACAAAATAGGCTATACTACAAATAGAAAGGGTGCTGGCTGCAAGGGTCAGTTTCCTTCGGCTAAGTAGTCAATAAGAATGACCGCTCAGTGTTTGTGAGACTGTGGGCGGTCATTTTTATTTTAACATACTTTCCACAGTATTACAATCAAAATTCTGATTGTAAACCCTTTGCAAACTTTTCAGTTGACCTGCGGCGCACCGGTGCGGTATACTCGGGCACAGATGCCTTACAAAACGAAAAAACAGAGGGGAAACTGACCATGAAAGACAAAAAACTGACTACCTACCAGATGGCTGTCACTGCGGTGATGGCTGCCGTGCTGTGCGTGCTGGGCCCGCTGACCGTGCCCATCGGAGCCGTGCCCATCTCACTGGCAAACTTTGTTATCTGCCTGACCGCATGGCTGCTTGGACCGAAGTTCGGCACCCTGAGCGTGGTCATCTATCTGGTACTGGGCGCCATCGGTATTCCGGTGTTCTCCGGCTACGGTGCCGGCCTTGCCAAGCTGGCAGGCCCTACCGGCGGCTATCTGGTGGGCTATCTGCTGCTGGCTTTCATCGGCGGGATGTTCATTGAAAAGAGCAAGGGCAACCCGGTGATCTCCGCTGTGGGTCTGGTGCTGGGTGATGCCGCCTGCTATGTGTTGGGCACGGCATGGTTCGTGTTCCAGATGCAGTGCGAGCTGGGCTATGCGCTGACGGTGTGTGTCTACCCCTTTATTGCGCTGGATCTTGCAAAGATCGTGGTGTCCTGCATCGTGGGTGCGCTGCTGCGTAAGCGCCTGACGCAGGCAGGCGTGCTGAAGCTGCAGAATGCAGTTTCGGAATGATCGCTAAGCGGAAAATTATTTTTAGATAGAATAAGCCCGGAGGGTCTGCGAACCTTCCGGGCTTATCTCTTTATTCCTGATATCCCAAGGTGGCTGCCATGACCGCCTTGATGGTGTGCATCCGGTTCTCGGCCTCGTCAAACACGATGCTCTGTGGGCCTTCGAACACCTCGTCGGTCACCTCCATGGCGTCGCGGCCAAAGCGCTCGCCCATCTCCTTGCCCACGGTGGTCTTGTGGTCGTGGTAGGCGGGCAGGCAGTGCATGAACACGGCGGTGCCCTTGGCCTTCGCCATCAGCTCGGCGTTGACCTGATAGGGGGACAGGGCGTTGATGCGCTCCTCCCAGACCTCGACAGGCTCACCCATGCTGACCCAGACGTCGGTGTAGACGACATCCGCACCGGCCACGGCGTCGGTGTCCTCGCTCAGCGTGATGCTGCCGCCGCTGACGCGGGCGAACTCTTTGCACTTTTCCACCAGCGCGGGGTCCGGCCAGTAGGCTTTGGGGGCACAGGCCACAAAATGTAGGCCCATCTTGGCGCAGCCTATCATCAGGCTGTTGCCCATGTTGTAGCGGGCGTCGCCCATGTAGGCGAATTTCAGCCCCTGCAGCTTGCCGAAATGCTCACGCAGCGTTAAAAAATCGGCCAGGATCTGGGTGGGATGGTACTCGTTCGTCAGGCCGTTCCAGACGGGCACGTTGGCGTATTTGGCCAGCTCCTCAACGATGGCCTGGCCGTAGCCGCGGTACTCAATGCCCTCGAACATGCCGGACAGCACCTGCGCGGTGTCCGCGATGGACTCTTTCTTGCCAATCTGGCTGCCCGTGGGGTCCAGATAGGTCGTGCCCATGCCAAGGTCGTGCGCGGCGACCTCGAACGAGCAGCGGGTGCGGGTGGAGGTTTTCTCAAAGATCAGCGCCACATTCTTGCCGCGCAGCGTGTCGTGCGGAATGCCCGCCCTTTTCTTGGCCTTCAGCTCGGCTGCCAGATCCAGCAGATAACCGATTTCCGCGGGGGTAAAGTCCAACAGCGTCAAAAAATCATGCCCTACGAGGTCCATAGTAAAGCTCCTTTTTAAATATACAGTTTATTTGTATAAATATACATACATTATAGCACGTTTGGGGATGATATGCAAGTGCGGGTTTTTGTGGTATAATGGGCTTGCCGCGATTGCCCATTTGCCGTTGAACGGCTTTGTAGGGGCCGGGCATGCCCGGCCCGGAGGTGCAGGGCGGGCGGTAGTCCATGGAAAAGCCGCGGGCCGGACATGTCCGGCCCCTACAGGGCGGCTTACCTTTTAAGCGTCTG
>OGYO01001474.1_pt1 | contig 12858 bp, 9 predicted proteins | sample 1576561 | NCBI WGS metagenome assembly OGYO01 (sample SAMEA3541507, study PRJEB24748) | human gut metagenome | biome: human gut; feature: human-associated habitat; material: faeces | place: China | collected 2012 | reverse complement strand
TTTAACGAATTTTTTTTAAATCATAAACTAAAAATTTTAAGTAAAAATAAAGAATCGGATCGATGATGGATGCGTCCGTATTCAGGGAACCCTGGCCGATCACGCCGACCGAATTGTTCTTGATGATGCCATTGACGTCCATCCAAGTAGCGGCAGCTGCAGTGCCGACGAACACCAGAGTCGCGGCGATTGCCGCGGCGACTGCGGTCCTGACGTGATGCTGCACGCGATATCCCAGGCTGTGACGTGGTTTCGCATCCTGAAGACCATTGATGTTAGGAAGCTTATTGCCGGTTGATGACGTTGCCACGGTGTTGCCTTCCTGATTGAGATGCGCGTTTGACGCAATGCTTTTAGAACCTACCACTATCCAAATGGGCAATTATAGGGTTAATGGCCGATTTTCACCGATTCTGCGACTGTAGACCCCAGATTGGGCTGAACTTTAGCATGGATTTTCTGAAATATAGGCATTGACACGGGGAAACTTGACAAAATTACATTGCGTGTGTGTAATTTGAAGCGGTGTGAAAGTATGCGCATAAAAGGTGCGCACACAATTATGGGAGGACTCATGTGGGGCGTGACTGATGAGTCTTCTGAGAATCCGCTTGCTGAACTGTGGGGTTTGTTCAAGCGGGATGATGACGTGTCTTGGCAGCACAAAGCGCTGTGCTCGCAGACCGATCCCGAAGCATTCTTCCCGGAAAAAGGCGGTTCCACCAGGGATGCGAAGAGGGTTTGCGCCCAGTGTGAAGTCCGTGAACAGTGTCTGAAATGGGCCATCGACCATGATGAGCGTTTCGGTATCTGGGGCGGTATGAGCGAGCGTGAGCGTCGTCGCTACAAAAAAGAGCACAAGGAACGGGCTTGAAGGCACGGTGCGTCCCGTGCGTACACTTAAATTATGAATTCTAACGCCAGCAGCGATATCCAGACAATCGTGACCGATGTGCTGAACAGCAGACCGTATACGCATCGGCAGGACGTCGATATGTCCGTGGCTGCGGTGATCACCGCGCAGCATGACCTTCGATTCCTCGCTTCTACCGTTGGAGCGGTGCTTGCGCAGCGCATGCTTCCAGGAATGATCGTTATCGCCGATTGCACGGGGCAGATCGAGCAGCCCATGCAGATGACCTTCGATGTCATTCACTCATCACAGGATGTGCTTACGGAAGTGCCGGAAGCCAAAACGGTGAGGGTCATTCTGGTGGGAGTGAAGCAGGCGGCGTCCTTCATGGACGCTGTAACGCGTGCGATGGATCAGATCGGCATTGATGCCGGCATCCGCGCGTTGTGGACCTTGCATGACGATTCGCGGCCGGCGGATGACCGGTGCTTCGAGACGTTGCTGGATGCGTGGAGAAACACGCCGACAGCCGCGCTGCTCGGTGCCAAGCAGTTGGATTGGCAGGCGAAGAACCTGCACAATGTGGGTTTGTATGCCGGGCACCATGATGTCGTTTCCTTGGTGGTCGACGGCGAGCCTGACCAGGAGCAATATGACGGGCGTCAGGATGTGCTGTCGGTCTCCCTATCGGGCGCGTTGGTGCCGTTGGCTACGTTGCGTGCGTTCGAAGGGGCTGACCCCTGGTTCGGCACCTTCGCGGAATCCACGGACCTGTGCCGCCGCATATGTCTTGGCGGTGGGCGTGTCGTAGTGGTTCCCCAGGCTCGCATCGCCCACAGAAGAGCCCGATTCGAAGGAATCCGTTCCAAGAACGGGCGCCCTGTGGAAGACGAGGACGGTCGCATCGATCCGTATCTTGCCGTACGCGAGGCGAATGCCAAATACGCGTACACTGACATGCACCGTTCATGGTGGCCGTTGCTTTGGCTGTGGTCCATCATCCAGTCGTTGGGATTGGCCGTGCTTTGCTTGGCGCGCAAACAGCCGTATCATGCATGCTGCGAGCTGGCGATGCCGTGGCGTGCGCTGCTGCGTCTGCGGGGTGCTTGGCGCGCCCATGCGCGGTTGCGCAGGCAAAGCAAGGTCACGCTTAAATCGCTATCCACGCTGTCTGCGAATCATCGGCAGGTCAGGGAATGGCTCGACCGTCGCCGTGCGTTGCGCGACCAGAGGGATGTCGTGCTGCTCAGTCCTCTTGAGAAGGACCATCTGCGTAAACGGTTGCTGCGTAGATGGGGATTGGCCTTCGGCGCGGCGCTGATTGCCGGCATATGGATAGTCGTGCTGTATTGGGACGTGCTTCGTTCCGTATGTTCGGGTGCGTCGATGTATTCCGCACAGCTGTTGCCCACGGGCGCGAGCTTCACCCAGTTGCTTCATACCGCGACCACGTCATGGTCGTATGCCTCAGGCACGGGCATCAGTGCGCCTAACGCGCCATGGCTGTTGGTGCTTGCGCTGGCGTCGGTGCTCACTGGTGGACATGTTGCCGGAGCTGTCGGACTGATGTTCTTCCTTGCAGCCCCGCTCATGGTGTTTTCCTTCTGGGCGCTGGCCGGCATCTTCACCCGCTCGGATGCGGTGCGCTGCGTGGTCGCGTTGGCGTGGTTCGCGTTGGCGTTGTCCATGGGACTTTATGATGACGCGGATGTCACGATGCTGACGGTCATGGTGTTTCTTCCGGCCGCTTTCGCCTTCTCGTTCCGTGCGGTCGGCATGTATCGGACGGAGGATCTGGTCAATCCCCACGCGTCGGTCCAGGCGGCGGCGGTTGCGGCGCTGTGTTTCATTCCGGTCGTCGCCGCGCAGCCGCAGTTGTTGCTGCCGCTGATGCTCACCTTCCTGGGATTCCTGCTGTTCGTCCGCTCCCATAAGCCCGCGTTGCTTCTGATTCCGCTTCCGGCGGCGTTCGTATGCGCGCCGACGTTGGTCAATGCCGTTCGTTTCGCTTCCGACGGTACATGGCGTCAGCTGTTCGGCAGCGTCATGCTGCCCTCCTCCGCGCATGATGGCAAACCGGTCGTCGCGAATCTGTCCGATCTGTTGCTGCGGGTGTTCGGCATCGGCGCCGACGGTGGCGCATGGCGGTATGTGGCGGTTTCCATACTGGCGTTGATCGTATTGCTGGCCGCGGTGTCATTGGTGTTGCCTTTCGTGCTGCGCGTGTCCCGTATGATGTGGGTCGCCGTGTTCGCGGGATTGGCGACGGCCTTGCTGTCCGCGGCGATTGCGGTGGCCGTCGATGTGGATGGTCCGGTCTCCGGTTCCATGCTTCCGGGAACCACATATGCGATGATGGGCTTGCTCGCCTGCATCTGCATGATGTCGGGCGGCGCGGTTCGACGTTTCGTCATGCTGAGACAGCATGAGAAGACCGGCGCCGTCGAAATCGAAGGACGCGGCTCGAAGGCAGTGTCGATTGCCTCGCATGTGGGTCGTGCCGTATTGGTTTGCCTGCTGGCCGTCTCCGTCGTGGCCTGTGCGGGATTCAACTATGTCGAATGCGATCACAGCCAGGTAAAGACCAGCGATGCTGGACTGCCGATGGTGGCGACCGATTTCCTTGGGCAGGATGATGCACGTCGCGTGCTTGCCTTGCGTGCCGATAGCGCCGAATCGGTCAGCTACAGTGTGATGCGTACCGGTCGTGGCGACTTGATTGACAGCTCTCCCGCGCAACGCGTCGAAGTGGTTTCGGGACGTTCCGACGGGTCCAGCGGAACCATTGCGCAGGATTGCGCCCAGTTGCTGGCCAATGCCGATTCCGATGCCATCAACGAGCTTGGCAAGTTGGGTTTTGGCGGCATTTACGTTATCAAGCAGAACGGCGACAAAGCGCAGCGAGAGGCCTCGAACCAGCTCAATTCGAACATTGGAGCCTCCGACGGGACACAGAATGTCGTCAGTCTGGATAATGGCACGTATTATCGTTTGACGGTTCAGGATCTATCCAAGCAGCATATCGATCGAAGCGGGCTTGATAAGGCCGGCTCAAGTGTGTGGCGTCGTTCATGGCTGTGGTGCATGGGCGTCGTTCTTGTAGCGTATTGCCTGGTGGCGCTTCCGCGCATTCGTCGTCAGGGTCTGGAGGAAGCATGAGCAGACATTCTCGTCCCAATACGCCTTTGCGTATTGCGCTTGCCGTAATCTCGGTGTTGCTCATCGTGGTCCTGATGGCCGTGACGCTCATATACCGGCCATCATGGCTGCATGTGGACACGCCCACGGTGGAACGCTCCTCGGTGGGTCGTACCGTCAGCCCCCGGCAGCGGCAGACGTACTGCCCGTCTCGCATGACCATTGCCGATACCGATGCCTATGGAGATAGCGAATACCAGGCATCCAACGGCAATATCGCGTCTTCCGCGAGATACGCCGCCTTCGGTTCGGTGTTCCATTCATCCGTCGCCTCGATGGGAGCCGACATGACGGCATCCGTGTCGATGCTGGACAAAAAAGACGACTCGTCCGATGACATCTTTGTGGCTTCCGGCAATGTCGATGACGGCTCCCGATTGCAAGACACGCGTCTGCTGACGGCTTCGAACGGTACCGGCGCGGTTTCCTCAGTGATGTCATGGGCCACGGACGGTGATTTGAAGGGCGTATCAGCAGCCTCCTGCGTCGTGCCGGCGCTGAAACAGGCGTTCCTGCTTTCCGGTACGAAGACCGGCTTGACGCAACAGCTTGTTGTGGCCAATCCCTCCGCCAAGGACACATCGGTGACCATCAGAATCTGGGGCTCCGACAAATCCGGCGCGCTGGCGCTCTCTACCGGATCGACGCTGACCGTGGCCTCAGGCAAGGAAACGGTACTGAATCTTTCCGCAGCTGCTTCCGGCCAAGACGCGCTGTATGCCACGGTGACTGGAACGGACACTCCTGTGGCCGCAATCGTCCGCACCGTCTCCATGGACGGATTGACCTCAAAGGGATCGGATTACGCGCTTCCGAATAACGCTTTCGCGAAATCTCTGGCCCTCTACGGCTTGAATGGCGGAGACCATGCGACACTGTACCTGTATACGTCCCGCAAAACGGATGTCACCGTATCCTGGATCGACTCCAAGGGGGCACAGCAGACCAATCAGCAGGAGCTGAAGGCGAACCGCGCGTCCGCCATCGATCTTGGAGACGTTCCAAAATCCGCTACCGGCATCGCCATAGCCGCTTCCGAACCGGTGTCTGCCACGGCGAAGATTTCAGACGATGGCCCCGATGGGCAGTCCGATTTCGCCCTAGTCAATGCGTCCGCTCCGGCGAAGATCTCCGCCATCGCGGTTCCTGACCAATCCACCGCGACGGTAGGCTTCGTCAACACCGCGGATGGGGATCGGACCGCGATCGTGACGGCTTACGACACGGACGGCAAACAAGTGGACAGGCGTGAAATCGCCATCCGTCCCTCGGCCTCGACGTCGGTGCGCATCGCCGATATTAATGATGGCGATGTCGCCGCCATCCGTTTGAAGGATCCCGCCCAAGCCGTGGTCTGGAATCTTCGTGTCGGACAGAAAGATGTGTCCGGTGCGAAACTCGCCGGACTTGCCATCATCGGCGCCGTCGATTTGAAGGAGGCCAGAGAGCAGGTCTGGGCGAATCAGGATATGACTGTTGTCCGTTGAAAGTCACATGCCCCAATCAGGATCTATTTCTTCCGGACGGCGTCCGTAGATTTCCGCCAGACGTGAGACCACCTCGTCCCTGATTGCGAATTGCAGGTCCATACGGTTACGGGCATGCGATTGCAGCGGCATGCGGTACAGCACGATACGGGGTGGAATGCCGTGCCCGGCGGGAAATGACTGCGATCCAAGATGCGGAACGTCCTCCCAAGGCGCGGGATCGGATGGCGGAACATCCTCCACAGCGAATTGGACCGGAGCTATGAGCTCAGGCCATGCCCCGTTGAGTCTGCGGATTTGCGCCACCAGCATATCGTCGAACATACCGCTTCTGGTACGGTACCGGGGCAGTCTGGTACCAAACATGGGCGTACGCGTGCCACGTCCATGGCGGTTGCGGTATATCGGGGTCTCCCAAGGCATCTGTTGCATGGTTTCTACCTTATCAGGGCTTATTCGAAACATGCGATACCATGGTATGGGCTGCTCGACAAGGGGAGAAATGATCATGGCGGATATTTCCGTACCTTATTGGAACATCGTTGATGTCAACATGCTGTGCGAAGGCGCGCGGCTGATTGGGTTTGACCTCGACAACACGTTGGCGCGGTCCAAGAAACCTATGAAAGCGGACATGGCCGAATGCTTCTCTGCATTGACATCATTGATTGACGTCGCGGTGATCACCGGCGGCAAATACTCGTTGCTGCAAAGTCAGGTGGTGGACAGGCTGTCCGACCATGCCGACAAGTCGAAACTTCACCTCATGCCGACCAGCGGAACCCGCTACTACCGGTGGGACGGGCAACGGTGGGGGAAAGTGTTCTCCCACGATCTAAGCGACGAGGACCGTGCCAAGGCGAAGGAATCGCTGGAACGGAATGCTCGTGAGCAAGGCATTTGGGCCACTCATGTCTGGGGCGAGCGCATCGAGGACAGAGGCAGTCAGATCACCTTTTCCGCATTGGGGCAGCTTGCCCCCGTCGAGGCCAAGGAGGCTTGGGACCCCACCAACGAGAAGAAGAACCGATTGGCCTGTGCGGTTGCTGCCGAACTACCGAATCTTGAAGTAAGACCTGGAGGCTCCAGCAGTGTTGATATCTCGCAGCGTGGCGTCGATAAGTCGTTCGCCGTCCGTGAACTCGCGGATATTCTCGATATCGAGGTCGGCCAGATCGTGTTCATCGGAGACCGGATGGAACCCGACGGCAATGATTATCCCGCGGCGAAGGCCGGCACAAGGGCTGTCAAAGTGAACGGTCCCGCGGATACCGTGAAATTATGCGGCGAGATCATTGCCAGATTGTCCCGATGACGGAGCCGGCGTGAATCTGATGGCGGGTTCATTCGCGCATATGGCGAATCTGTTGTTCCCACGAGGCTGTGCGGGATGCGACAAGCCTGATGACGTGTTGTGCGATGCCTGTCTTGCGTCATTCGACTGCGAACTGTCCCAACCATTGGAAACGGCTGAGATGGGTCGATGGTTCGCGTGCGGATGGTATCGGGGTGCCGCCAGACAGTCGATTCTGGCATGGAAAGACCACGGAGACGAGGAATGCGACCGTCCGTTCTCGGATGCGTTGTGCAGGCTTGCGGAACGCGCCGGTGTGATTGACGCCATGGATGGCGTTCGTGAGATCTGCGATACCATACTGGTCGTTCCCGCGTCGTCGTCGATTGCTTCCATGCGTCAGCGCGGACGACGGCACATGATGCCGCTGGCAAAACGGTTGTCGGCGTTTCTACGGTGCCGGACAGGTTTCCGCGTACAGGTATGCGATGCGTTGACGAACAAAGGAATCAAAGGCAAATCCGTCGAGACCAAGGGCACGGAACAGAGGGCGCAACGCCTTAAGGGGCATGTCATGGTTCGTCCGGGCGTCACCCTTCAAAACAAGGCGGTGATTCTGGTGGATGACATCGTCACCTCTGGAGCCACCATGCGTCGTTGTGTTGACGCTCTAACTTCACAGGGAGCTTTGGTCATTACCGTGCTGGCGTTGGCACACACTCCGGCCGGCAGACCTTTGACGGCGTAAATCGTCACTCGTCATCGGAAATGTGATATTTCGGCAAAGTGATTTCGAAATCGGCGCCGCGCGGATCATCCACCACTCGTACCGTGCCGCCATGCAACTGCGCCGCCCATCGGGCGATTGACAGTCCAAGACCGGTTCCTCCCGATTCGGTACCTGGTCCCGTCTTGCCTTTGACGAATCGACGGAAGATATCGGACCGCGCTTCTTGGGGAATCTGCGAGCCGAAGTTGACGACATTCGTCACAATCGTGCCGAAATCCTTGTTTTCATGCGCTTCGATGAGCACCGCGGTATTGTCTGCGGAGTGTTTGAGCGCATTGGCGATGATATTGGTGAACAACTGGCGCAGACGATCCTGATCGCCTTCCATTTCGATGTCGTCGGGCACGTGGATTTCGATATTGTGGGCATGCCCGGCATCGGCGATTTCCAACGGTTCCACGGTTTCGTCGATGAAATCCGCGAAATTGAATTTATCGATCTGCAGGCTCGCCGCACCGGCTTCCATGCGGGACAAATCAAGCAGAAACGCGATCAGATCCGACAAACGGTGCGTTTGGTTGAGAATGCTTTCCAGATTCGATGGGGTCGGTTCCACAACGCCGTCGGCCATGTTCTCGACCATGGCCTGCAACGCGGATACAGGCGTACGTAGCTCGTGGCTCACATTGGCCACCATGTCCCGTCTCATCTGGTCGGCATGCTGCAGTTCCTCCGCCATCTCATTGAAAGACAAAGCCAGCTGTCCGACCTCGTCGCGGCTGTTGGCATCGACATGCACCCGGACGGTGTAGTCGCCGTCCGCCATAGCCTCCGCGGCATCCCGCATCTCGCGCAGGGGAGAGGTGAGTCCCCTAGAGAAGAAATAGGTGATGCCCAAAGCCACGGCAAGGGTGATCGGCATGGCTATCCACAGGCTCAATCCGACTTTGAGCAGGAACCAAGCCATGATGAACGCGATGATGGTGGAAATGGTGATCAGCACGCTCAATTCCATTTTGAGCGAAGAGAACAAACCAATAGGGCGTTCGGTATCCAACGGATTGACCGAACGCCCTGGTTTTGAATCAGTGGTACGCATACCACCAAATCTTAGCGCATCATACTATTCTTCCGGCGGTTCGAACGCGTAGCCTACGCCATGCACGGTTCGAATGGTCTTCGAACCCAGCTTGTGACGTAGCGCCTTGACATGCGAATCCACAGTACGGGTGCCGGACGCATCCACCCAATCCCACACTTCCTCGAGCAGCTTCTCGCGAGTGAGCACGGACTTCGGTTTGCGGGCCAAAGTGGCCAGCAAATCAAATTCCGTTGGGGTCAAATGCACCTGCTCCCCATTGACGGTGACGATACGCTGGGCCGGATCGATGACCAGAGAGCCGAAATCAAGCAGTTTCTCGTTTTCGGAGTTCTTGGCGATGACCTTCGCCCTGTCCACACGACGAAGTAGCGCCTTGCACCGGGCGATGAGCTCGCGCATGGAGAACGGCTTGGTCATGTAATCGTCGGCTCCGGCACCAAGACCGATGACCTTGTCGGCCTCGTCGTCTCGCGCCGTCAGAATCAGCACAGGCACAGGACGTTCAGCCACGATGCGCTTGGTGGCCTCAAGACCATCCATCACGGGCAGCATGATATCCATGATGACCAGATCCGGACGGAGCGTGGAAGCGGCCTGGACGGCGCTGGCGCCGTCGGAAGCCACGCGCGCGGTCCAACCCTCCGCAGTGATGCGCTGCGCGATGGCGGTGGCCAAGGTCGGTTCATCTTCGACCACCAGAACGGTACGTGGAATTACTGTGGATTGTGCTGATGAATTGAGCATAGCGTTCCGCCTTTCTCAGAGTTCCGGCTTCAAGAATACTGCTCCCAGTGCCGGAACGGTGATTTTCGCGGACCAATCACGGGAATGATACTCACCCTTGACCGCCTTGAAGGTGCCGTTGTGAATATCGGAACCGCCGTACTTCTTATCGTCCGTGGTCAGCACTTCGGTCCACTTGCCGCCCTTGGTGAGCGGAACCTGGTAATCCTCCCATGCCTCGCCCGAGAAGTTCACGACAACGACCATCTGCTCGCCATCCTTGCCGATACGCACGAAGCTGAGCGTGTTATGGTCGGCGTCATCGCTGGTCAGCCATTGGAATCCGGCAGGATCGAAGTCCTGGCTCCACAATGCGGGAGACGCCTTGTACAGGGTGTTCAGGTCGGCGACGAGCTTCTGCACGCCACGGTGGTCAGGCCAATTGAGAGCATCCCAATCCACCGAACCGTCATGATCCCATTCGCCGTACTGCGCCACCTCATTGCCCATGAAGGAGAGCTTTTTGCCCGGATGGGCCCACTGGTAGGCGAACAGCGCGCGCACGCCGGCATAGCGCTGCCAGTCATCGCCCGGCATCTTGCCGAACAGCGAGCCCTTGCCGTACACGACCTCGTCGTGGCTGATCGGCAGCACATAATGCTCCGAGTATGCGTACACCATGGAGAAGGTGATCTCGTTGTGGTGCCACTTACGGTTGATCGGCTCCTCGTGCAGATACTGCAGGGTGTCGTGCATCCAACCCATGTTCCACTTGAGGCCGAAGCCCAAACCGCCGGCATCGGTCGGTGCGGTGATGCCGGGATACGCGGTGGATTCCTCGGCGATCATCATGATGCCCGGATTGTTCTTGTACGCGGTCGCCGTGGCTTCCTTGAGGAAGTCGATGGCCTCGAGGTTCTCTCGTCCACCGTAGATGTTCGGATGCCACTGGCCCGGCTTGCGGCTGTAATCCAAGTACAGCATCGAGGAGACCGCGTCCACGCGCAGCGCGTCGATATGGTACTCGTCCAGCCAGAAGCAGGCGTTGGCCACCAGGAAGTTGCGCACTTCGCGGCGTCCGAAATTGAACACATAGGTGCCCCAATCCGGATGCTCGCCACGGGTCGGGTCCGGATCCTCGTACAGAGGCGTGCCATCGAATCTGCCAAGGGCGAACGCGTCCTTCGGGAAATGCGCCGGAACCCAGTCCATGATTACGCCGATGCCGGCCTCGTGCATCTTCTCGACGAGATACTTGAAGTCGTCAGGGCCGCCAAGGCGCGAATCAATCGCGTAATAGCCGGTTACCTGATAACCCCACGAGCCGGAGAAGGGATGCTCGGCCAGCGGCATGAATTCCACATGGGTGAAACCTTCCTTCTGGACGTAGGGGACCAGCTTGTCGGCCAGTTCGCGATAGTTCTTCACATCCTTGCGCCAGCTAGAGGCATGGACCTCGTAGATGCTGACCGGACCGTTGTGCGGGTCGGTCTTGGCTCGCTGGTCCATCCAGTTCTCGTCATGCCACGCATGGACGGAGTCGACGACGATGGAACCGGTGCGCGGCGGAATCTCATGCGAACGCTCCATCGGATCGGCCTTCATGACCCATTCGTTGTTGGCGTTGAGGATCTCATACTTGTAAATCGTTCCCGCTTCGACACCAGGAATGAATAGCTCCCAGACTCCAGAGGAGCCCAGTTCACGCATGGCGTGGGTGCGTCCGTTCCAGCCGTTGAAATCTCCCACCACACGTACCGCATGGGCATTCGGAGCCCACACGGTGAATGCGGTGCCCGCCAGCTGTTCGCCCTTGACGCCGTCATTGGAGCCCAACGGATCGTCATAGCGCAGCACGCGCGCTCCCAAAGCCTCCCAAAGGCGCTCATGGCGTCCCTCGCCAAACAGGTACATGTCCAAATCGCCGATGGTGGGCAGATAACGGTACGGGTCGTCGGACACCACGGTGGAACCGTCTTCATATTCGGTGCTGATGCGATAATCGGGCACGTCGAAGCCGTCATCGGTCTTGATGGCCGGAATGAGTGCCATGAAAACGCCATTGTGTTCATGCACCGCCTGGGTTCGGGCATTTTCGGTGATGATCGTCACGGATTTCGCCAACGGACGAAGCACGCGGATCGTGACGACATCCTCATGCTCGTCGGGACCGAGATGCCCGCCGAGCACCTCGTGTGGATTGTAGAACGTACCGTTGCTTACTGCATCCAGGTCGCCCTGTGCAACAGGAACGGCAACGCTATCTTCTTTGATCTTGGATTCTGTAGCCATGGGAAAAGTGTAAGCATGAAATGCTTGAAAATTGGCCCGTGTCGCGTCTTTTTTTGGTTTTTTGGCGGATTTTTGGGCAAGTCCAACCCTGATGGCACAATAATTCGGGTTTTGTGTAAGCTTTTCACGGAGGATTCATGGGTTACAAGGTCGGCGACATGGTCGTCTATCCGCGTCACGGCGCAGCGAAGGTGGAGGCCATCACCGAGCGAACGGTCAAGGGTGTGACCCGAGAATATCTGCAGCTGTCGGTGCTGTCGTCCGACGGGCTGGTCATCAATGTTCCGGTGGAGAACGCCAAGAAAGTGGGCGTCCGAGACATCGTCGGCGCCAAGGAGGTCGCGAAGGTCTTCGAGATTCTGCGTACTCCGATCATCGAAAAGGAAATGAACTGGTCCCGCCGGTACAAGCTGAACGTCGAGAAGATCGCCACCGGCGATGTGAACAAAATCGCCGAAGTCGTGCGAGATCTCGCCCAGCGTGATGTCGACGAGCATGGGCTGTCCGCCGGTGAGAAGCGCATGCTCACCAAGGCTCGCAGCATCCTGACTTCCGAGATCGCGTTGTCGGAGCATCTTGATGAGAATGAGGCCCAGCGTCTGCTTGACGTGAACCTTGGTTATGAACCGCCGCGCCCTGGCGACGAGGATCATCACACCGAAGCTCCTGAAGAGGCGGCCATGGACACTTTGGCGCGCGTTGAGGCGGAGAACAAGAAGTCCAAGAAGAAGTAAGGGAATTCCTATGCGTATCGGCCAGGGATTTGACGCCCATCGATTCGCGTTCCATGATGCAGGCAAGCCGTTATGGCTTGCCTGTTTGCGTTGGGACGGTGACGGCATCGAAGGTGATTCGGACGGTGATGTCGCAGCCCATGCGTTGATTGACGCGTTGCTTTCCGCAGCCGGATTGGGTGATATAGGCATGCTTTTCGGAGTCGGTTCCGATTCCGCCGGTGCCGGCAAACACGGCGACGAAATGCTCCGCGCGACGGTTGCGTATTTGCGTGCGCATGGCATGAGGCCGGTGAGCGCAAGCGTGGTCGTCGTGGCCAATCGTCCGAAAATCGGCAAGCGCCGTGACGAGGCGCAACAGGCGTTGAGCCATGCCATCGGCTGTGAAGTGTCGCTGACGGCCACCACTACCGACGGCATGGGATTCACCGGCTCGGGCGAGGGC
>OGYO01001472.1_pt1 | contig 12865 bp, 8 predicted proteins | sample 1576561 | NCBI WGS metagenome assembly OGYO01 (sample SAMEA3541507, study PRJEB24748) | human gut metagenome | biome: human gut; feature: human-associated habitat; material: faeces | place: China | collected 2012 | reverse complement strand
GATCTTGATATAGCCGAGGCCCACGTCGACGAGTGTGGCGATCTTATTGCGGATCCGCCGCGGTGACCCGCTGACCAAGCCGCTGTTTTATGCCGCAGTCTGTCTGCACTGGTTCAACCCGCTGGCATGGCTGGCGTTCCGCGGTTTTGAGCGCGACATGGAGGCCGCCTGTGATGAGGCCGCCGTGCAGGGCCGCCCCCTGCCCGAGCGCAACGCCTACTGCGAAACGCTGCTGCAGTTTGCTGTGCAGGGGCAGCGGGTGCCGGGCAGCCTGACCTTCGGGCAGGGCAGCGTAAAGGGGCGCATCGTGCATCTGCTGCACTACCGCCGTCTGGGCGCGGGGGCACTGGCGGTCTGCATAGCCGTGGTCGGCCTCTGCTTTGCCGCCTGCATGGTCCGACCGGAGCTGTCCGCACAGCCCGAGACCACAACAGCCGCACCGGAAAGCCCGGCCACCGCCGAGACCGCCCAGCCAGCCGAAACGCCCGCACCGGCGGTGCAGCCCTCTGCCCTGCCGACATTGAGCGATGCCGCCAACAGCCCGCGCTTTGTCTGCCCGGTCAAGTACAAATATATTTCCCGCTTTGCCACCGAGAACAGCCACCGGGGCGACGACCTGTGCGCTGCCGAGGGCACCGAGATTTACGCCGCCGCGGACGGTGTTGTGCTGGCCGCGCAGGAGCATTACAGCTGGGGCAATTTTGTGGAGATCGACCACGGTACCGACGCCGACGGTCTGCGCTGGGTCACGCTGTACGCCCACATGAAGTCCTGCGCCGTGCAGGTCGGCCAGACCGTCACCGCCGGGCAGGTCATCGGGTATCTGGGGCACACCGGCAACACAACCGGCAACGCCTGCCATTTTGAGATGCAGGTCAATGGCGTCCTTACGGAGCCGCGGTATTTTACCGCCTACGACGGCAGTGATGCCGCCGAGCTGACGCAGGAAAAGGCAGACGAAATTCTGGCCGAGGCCGTGCGCCGCGCTGCTTCCGACCAGACGACTGCCGTTGATGGAGCTGCCGCCCTTTCCGGCGTGGATCTCTTTACCCTGCCGGTCGCGCCCCCGCCGCAGGTCAGCGGCTATGCCCCCGAAAACGGCCACCCCGGCATTGACTTTGCCGCCGAGGAAGGCGCGGAGGTTTACGCCGTTGCCGGTGGTATCGTGACCGCCGCCGACTACGATGTTGAAAAGGGCAACTATGTCGTCCTTGACCACGGCGGCGGGCTGGAAACAGAGTATCAGCACATGAAGTCGCTGCTCGTCTCTGCCGGGCAGTCCGTGGTTCAGGGCCAGGTCTTGGGATATGTGGGCAACACCGGCAATTCCACCGGGCCGCACCTGCACTTTGAGGCACGGCAGGACGGCGCGCCCGCAGACCTGACCGGGACTGCCCTATTAGCGGAGTAACAAGATGAAATACAGGCACTTCCCCGCCGCTGTATTGGCGGCGGGGCTGCTTTTTTATACCCTTTTTTCGGGCTTTGCCGCACAGGCGGCAGACAAAAAGGGCGAATTGACGCAAAAGCAGACTGAAACCCGGCAGGAGTACGAGGCCGCGCAGTCCGCACTGGCCGCGCTGCAGGCGCAGCAGGCCCAGACCGAGAGCGAGATCCAGTCGCTGAACGGACAGGCCGCCGAGCTGGCGGGGCAGATTGAGGCGGTGACCGCTGCCGTGCAGCAGGCACAGACAGAGCTGGACGCGCGTTTGTCTGATGCGGAAGCTGCACGGGCTGCCCGGGACGCCAAGCAGGCGGAGTACGAGGCACGCCTTGCCGTCTGCAAGGAGCAGCTGCGCGCAATGCAGCGGCTGGACGGCGGCGGGGCGCTCTGGCTGCTGACACAGGCCAAAAGCCTGTACCAGCTGCTGACCTTTGACACCGTGCTGCGCCAGATGAGCGCTAAAAACAGTGCCGTTCTGGCCGAGCTTGACGCTGAGGCCGCCGCGCTGGAGCAGGCCCGCGCCGAGGCCGAGGACGCCGCCCGCCGCGCTGAGGCCGCAAGAGCCGAGCTGGAGGGCCAGCAGACTGCCCTGCACACCGCGCAGAGCCAGCTGGAAGCTGCCCTGCTGGATGCCAACAGCACACTGACCGCCCAGCAGGCCGCCGCACAGGCCCAGACCACCGTGACCGATGCCGCGAAAAAAGCCTACGAGGAGGCTACTGCCGCGCTTGATGCCTATGTGCGAGCGCAAAGCCGCCGCTACACGACGGCAGAGCTGCGGCTGACCAGTCTTAATTTCCGCTGCCCGCTGGACAGCTACGGGCGCATCACAACACAGTTCGGCGAGGCGGACCCCTGGGGCATCCCCCACAGAGGCACCGACTTTGCCGCGCCGGGCGGCACACCGATCTACGCCATTGCAGACGGCATCGTCAGCGCTGCGCGGGCGATGAACAGCTACGGCAACTGCGTACAGGTCAGCCACGGCACAGCGGATGACGGCTGCCGCTACGACAGCCTGTATGCCCACATGAGCAGCATCGCCGTGGCGGAGGGCACCGCCGTGCGGCGCGGCGATCTGCTGGGCTATGTGGGCAACACCGGCAATGTCTACGGCGCCGGCGGCGGGTATCACCTGCATCTTGAACTGCGGGTGAACGGCAGCCGCACAGACCCGCTGGGCTATGTGCCGAGCCGGTAGGGATAAATTTTATCGGTAGCCTGCGAAGGCCCCCCCTCTCCCCTGCGGACGATTTGAAAACGAGGTTTCCTATTTTGACCTTCGGTGATTTTTTGTATTTTGTCGGCTTTCAGGTCGAATATACTGCCGTGCGCCTCGTGCGTGGGGTGTGGGCGGCAGCACAGTGGGCTGCGTGGGCCGCGCTTACGCTGCTGGCCGTGCTGCTGCGGCCTGTGGTGCAGGCGGCGGCAAATTTCAAGGCGGCGCTCTGCGCCCCGCGGCAGCTTGCAGATTATCTGCTGCCCGTGCTGGCCTGCGCAGCGCTGGCCGTCTACCTGCGCACAGCGCTCTCCCAGCCCTTTGTGCTGCGGGTCGAGGTAAACGGCCAAAGTGTCGGCTATGTGGCCGGTGAAGCAGCCTTTGAGGCAGCGCGCGCCGATGTGCAGGCCCGCATCAATGGGGTGGCCGACTGGCAGATACAGCCGGAGTACACCCTTGTCCGGGGCGGCGCAGATACCCCCACCCTGACCGAGCGGGAAATCGCCGACGCCATCCTGCGCGCCTCCGGCGGGGAGATCACCGAGGGGACCGCCGTCTACATAGACGGCACGCTGCAGTTTATCACCACCGAGGGTGACCACCTGCGACAGTTCCTCTATGCGCTGCGCCGCCCCCAGCAGCGTGAGGGTGTGCAGACAGCCTTTGTGCATGGGCTGCGCATGGTGGACGGCATCTACCCTGCTGCAGCGGTCACCCCCTACCCTGATCTGATAGAGGTACTGCAGCGCGGGGACGGCCTGCTGCAGGTCAAGGTCGTGCGGTATGAGACTGTGACAAAGGCGCTGCCCTTTGAGACACAGACCGTTGAGGACCCCGCGCTGGACTTTGGCAAGACCGAGACCGTACAGGGCGGGCAGGACGGAGCCGAGCAGGTCACAAGCGAGATCACCGAGATAGATGGAACGGTCGTGGCCGTGCAGGCCGTGGATGTGCAGCTTTTGCAGCCCGCCGTGCCGGAGATCATCCACCGGGGTACACGGCTGAAAAGCGGCATGATCGGCAAGCTCGGCACCGGCAGCTTTCTCTGGCCTGTGCCGGGGTATTCGGGCATCAGCCGGTGGGCTAATCTACCCTATGGCCACCGCGGGGTGGACATCACCGCGCCCTACGGCACGCCGATTTACGCCGCCGACGCGGGCACGGTCATCGCTGCCCAGTGGCACAATCACCCTACCGCGAGCTGGGGCTATTATGTGGAGATTGACCACGGCAACGGCTACAAGACGCTGTACGGCCACATGTGCCGCTATGTTGTACAGGCCGGGCAGACCGTGGAAAAGGGCCAGCTGATCGGCTATGTGGGGGCGACTGGCACCGCCACCGGCAACCACTGCCATTTTGAAATGTATTACAACAACGCCCTGATTAGCGCACGGAATGTGTTCCCGGATATATAATTAAATTTATTTTGCAAACCACTTTACTTTTTTGATTTTCCGTGGTAGAATACTTCACATAGTAAAGCTGACTAAGCTCTCGTTCAGGTGCAATGACGCACACGGACGGGAGCTTTTTGCCTAAAATGAGGTACTGCTATGGATCACATCGACCGCAAAATCATCGACATTCTGCAAAATAATGCCCGCTCCCCGCTCAAGGAGATCGCCGACCATGTGTTTTTGTCCAGCCCTGCTGTGTCAGCCCGCATCGCCCGGCTCGAGAGTTCGGGGACTATCTCCGGCTATCAGGCGCAGGTCGATGCCCCCAAGCTGGGGTACATGGTCAAGGCCTTCATCAATCTGGATATGGACCCCCAGCGCAAGCCGGAGTTTTACCCTTATATCCAAAACTGCCCCCATGTGGTGGAGTGCAACTGCGTCACCGGCGATTACAGTATGCTGATCGAGGTGCTGTTCAGTACGACACAGGAGCTGGACCAGTTCATCAACCATCTGCAGCAGTTCGGCCGCACCCGCACCCAGATCGTCTTTTCTACCCCGGTAGAGCATCGCGGCGTCCCGGTGGCAGTGCCGGAGGAATGATTACAGGTATCCCCCGCAGCGCAGCAGGAAGATCCAGCCCGTCAGCGTCAGGGCGGAAAGCAGCGTTGTCAGGGCGATGCAGCTGGATGTCAGCACGCCCTCGTGGCCCATATTCTTGCTCATGACATAGGCGCTGGGGGTCGTGGGACTGCCCAGCATAATGAGCAGCGCAACGAGTTCTTCATTCCGGAAGCCGAGCGCTACTGCACAGGGCAGAAACACCGCCGCCAGACCGACCGTCTTGATGAAGGCCGCCGCCACCGTGGGGCCGAGCTTTTGGATGGCCTTTGTGCCCTCAAACGATGCGCCGATCGACAAAAGCGACAGCGGCGTGGTGAGGGACGCAAGGCTGCTCATGGTCTTGGTGACCATCTGGGGCAGCGTGAACGGCAGCAGCGCATAGACTGTGCCAAAAAGGATGCCCAGCAGGATCGGGTTGGTGGCAACCCCGCGCAGCAGCTGCCCGGCGCTCGGTGTGCTGCGCTGCAAGGGGGATTCCATCATTAAGATAAGCACGGCAAAAATGTTGAACAGCGGCACGCTGCCCAGAATCATCAGCGGGGCCATGCCCGCATTGCCGTAGATATTCTGGATAAACGCCACGCCCAGCACGGCGGCGCTGCTGCGGTAGCCCGCCTGCACAAACTCCCCCACCAGAGCCTTGTCCTTCAGGAAGTGCTTAGCTCCTGCCCAGACGGCCAGAATGCCGACAAGCGTAGCCGCAAAGCAGAACAGCACAAATCCGGGCTGGAAATCATGCAGAATATCCACACTGCCCATGTCGAGAAACAGCATGGCAGGCAGCGTGACCTTAAAGCAAAGCTTATCCGCCGCCTTGCAGAATGCAGGCGGCAAAAAGCCTGTCTGCCCCAGCAGATACCCCACCACCATGACAAAGAACACCGGCATGGTGGCATTCAGGCTAAACAGCAGGTTTTGCATTGCGGCACCCCTCATTTCTTTATAAAAGCAAAAAAGAAAAGTCCTACAGCGAAAAACTGTAGGACTTTTCTTGGTGCGGAAGATGGGACTTGAACCCACACGTCATAGACACACGCACCTCAAACGTGCCTGTCTGCCGATTCCAGCACTTCCGCTCAAATCGCATTGACTGCGAGAGATATAATACCACAATTCACACCCAAAAGTCAAGCCTTCTGCGAAAGTTTTATTCACGAATTGCCAAAAAACGCCCTGCGCCCCCGGAGGTTTTCCTCCGGGGGCGCAGGGCTGTTTATGAAGAGAAAAGAAAATGGCAAATCAGGCGCGGTAGCTTTCGGGCAGCTGGTCAAGGGTCTGCCACTTTTCCATGGCAGCCTCCAGCGCCATACCGTTTGCAACGGCATCGCGGCGGCAGGCGTTGACAGCCTGGATCTCCTTCATCTTCTCACCGGTCAGGGCGTAGCCCTTCATGGCGATGAGGGTGGCCGCCCAGGCGACCATCGGGATGACGCAGAACAGGACGATGACAACGACATTCATGCCCGGTGTGTAGGGGTCATACTGGGTGGGCAGGTTGTTCAGGCCGATGAAGGTCACAGCGATGCCGACGACCGTGGCAGCCAGACTGGACACCAGCTTATCGACAAGGCTGAACAGCGTACCCATGATGCCGGGGATATACTTGCCGGAGCGGTAGGTCTCGTAATCGGAGCAGTCGGCAACCATCGGGATAGGCATATCGGCAGTGGCGTAGTATGCACCGTAGCCGATGCCGAAGAAGAGGATGAACAAAACCGTGTACAGATTGATGGACAGGCCATTCTCCCCCAGCAGGCTGAGGTGGAATGCATCGCCGTGGCCCCACAGCAGCAGCAGGACCAGCACGCCGACATAGCAGGCCAGCGCCACGCCGACATACTTTGTCAGGCTTGCCTTCTGGCCCTTCTTCTGGCTGGTGCGCACAGAGAGCAGGAAGAACGGCACACTGAACAGATAGCCCAGCACCATCATGGGCAGATACAGCCCATCGTAAGCGCCCATCATGCAGCCGTACAGCATGCAGAGAACCGTTGTGTTGTTGGCGATGGAGAGCGCCAGCTTGGTGCCGGCACCCGCGATCATCAGCCGCTGCATGGGCTTGTTTTCCCTGATGATCTGGATATATTCGCTGACCTTGACCTTCTGGGGCTTTTCGCCGCCGATGCCGAAATACTTGGGCTGGTCCTTCTCCCAGATGCCGATGATGGCAAGGATGGTCAGCACAACGGACATAGCGATGCCGACCGGGGCCAGCATGCGGAAGAACCCTGCGGAGGAGTAGCCGCCCTCATAGCTTTTGGCCAAAATCGGCGCCAGAAACTGCATGACGCCCATGCCCAGCAGGGAGCCGACCGTGTTAAAGATCGTGAAGAGCGGGCGCTGCTTCGGGTCGTTCGTCAGCACAGTCTGGCCGGAGCGGGTGCAGCTGGTCTGGAACGTATAGCCGATGACCCAGACGAAGTACAGCCCCACAAACGCAGCATAGCGCGCCCACATCATGGTATCAGGGATCATGGGGGTGATGCCGTACAAAATCAGGATGCTGACGGCCATAATGATGTTGCCGATGGCCATAAACGGACGGAACTTACCGAATTTGCCGTTCGTGCGGTCCATCAGCGCACCGATGATCGGGTCGGTGATAGCGTCGCACAGACGCATGGCCGTGACCATGACCGAGGCAAACAGGGTGCCCAGCGCCAGTACATTGCTGCCGAAGGTAGCAATGTAGGAAAGCACTAGGACATAATAGACATTGGTGGCACCGTTGTTCAGCGGAAACAGTACCAGCTGGTAGAGTTTGGCGCGGTTGACATTCGACGCCTTTGCATTTTCGCTCATGGGCTGCTCCTTTATCGGTTTTTGTTATGGCATTGCCGCCCCCGGCGGCCTTTTATACCCAGTTTGCGCTGGAGGATTTTGCCTTGCCCAGCTTGTAGGCGGGGTTCGGGGTCTCGACCTTGCGGAATACCGCATCATCGATGCAATCCCCTGCCACGGCCTGAACCTTCGTCTCGCCGTCCAGCTTGACGCGGAATTTGAAGATATGCTCGCCTGCCTGCTCATCCAGCTTTTCGCCGTTGACATAAAGGCTTACCTGCTTCTGGTTTGAGTAGACCTTGACCTCGATCTCGTTCTGGGTACGGTCCGCAAAGCGTTTGGAGCAGATATGCACAAACGGCTCATCGCTCCACCATGCCTTGTAGATATAGAAGCTGTCCTTCTTGGTCTTGCGGTCAAAGGTGACAAGACCCTTGTGGTTCATGCCCGGCTCGCCGCCCTGATCGCGGGCGTCTGCAGCAAAGTCGTACATGTTCCATACATGGGTCGACCACAGCCAGCTGTGGCGTTCAAAGCAGCGCAGCATGTACTCATGGTAGATTGCCTGATACTCCTCGGTATGGTCGCCGCGGCGGGGGTGCTCACTGTGCAGGTTGGGCATGCCCTCGGCGCCGTATTCGCTGAAGCCCAGCGCGCGGTTCGGGTAGCAGAGATGGAAAAAGTCCATCCAGAGGTCATTCAGGAAGAGGCCCGGCACATACCAGCCGAGGTACAGGTTCCAGCTGACCAGATCGGTGATGTGGGCCACCGGGTTGAAGGGGCCGCACATCGCATAGCAGGCCAGCGTCGTCAGGCGGGTGGCGTCCATCTCATGGCAGAGGTCGTTCAGCACGCGGTGGTTGTCCAGCATGTCGCGCTTGTCTTTGGTGGAGATCGTGATCTCGTTGGAGACGCCCCAGCAGACGATGCAGGCGTGGTTGTAGTTCTGGACGATCAGCTCCTTCATCTGGGAGATCGTGTTCTCACGCCCATTGGGCATATGCTCAGAGATATAGGGGATCTCCGCCCAGACGACCATGCCAGCCTCATCGCAGAGGTCGTAGAAATACTGGTCGTGCTGGTAGTGTGCCAGACGGATTGTGTTCGCGCCCAGCTCCTTGATGAGCTGCATATCCTCGTCATGCATTTCCCGGGTGATGGCATTGCCAAGCCCCTTGCGGTCCTGATGGCGGGAAACACCGTGCAGCGGGTAGGCGCGGCCATTGAGGAAGAAGCCCTGCTTGGGGTCAACCGAGAAGCTGCGCACGCCAAAGCGCTGCCGCACCTCGTCCTGTACGGCTCCGTTCAGCACCAGACGCACCGCGCAGGTGTAGAGATAGGGGTCGCGCACGCCGTCCCACAGATGGGGATGCGCAAGCGTGACTGCGGCGTCACTGCCCTTGCCGGTCAGCACCTCCGCCCCGGCGGCATCGAGGATCGAGAACTCGATCTCGCCCTCCCCCTCGATGCGGGTCTTGACGGTGATGTCTGCATTTGCACCGTTGACAGTCGGGGTGATCTGCACGCCGCAGCTGCCCAGATAGTCCAGCGCAATGTGATTTTTGCTGACGACCAGCAGGCTGACATCGCGGTAGATGCCGCCATAGAAGGTGAAGTCCGCCTTCTGGGGATAGACGCGGTCGTTCTTGCTGTTGTCCACCGCCACGGTCAGCTCGTTCTCCTCCGCCAGCAGGCCGGTCACCTCTGCGCGGAAGGTCGAATAGCCGCCGTCATGGCGCATGACCTCCTGACCGTTCAGCGTGACCCTTGCGCTGGCGTTGACGCCCTCAAACTGCAGCCAGACCTGCTGCGTTTCAGCGTCATAAGCGGGGGCCGCAAACTGCGTTGTATAGGTGCAGGTGCCGCGCCAATAATCATTGCCACCGTCCTGACCGTCGATGTTGTTCCATGTATGGGGCAGATTCACCGCAGCGGTTTTGCCGTCCGGCCCGGTGAACTGCCAGTTTTTCATCAGCTTGGTCGTGCTTCGCATTGCGCCCTCCTGTGTTGTATTTTATACTATAAGCATTGTACAGGAGTGCAAATTTATTCGCAATAGGTTTGCGAAAAGCGGTACTGCCTGTGCGAAATTCGGTTTTTTCGCCACAAAAAAAGTCCCCGCTGCTTTGTACAATCTGCACAAAGCCGTGGGGCTTGTTTTGTCTATTCAGCTTTCGGGGGCGGCAGCACGATCTTGACTGCAAACAGTGCCCCGCGGGGTTCCGTCGCCATGCTGCCGCTGTATTTGTGCACGATGCGGCGCGCCACCTTTAGCTCATAGCTGTGGCGGCGGCCGTGATCCGGCTGCTCCGCCTGGTGCGGCCCGATGACATTGACGACCGCAAAGCCCTGCCGTCTGCAGACCAGCAGGTCGATCATACGGCGGTCGGTATCCCGCTGCTGGGCAGCGGCGTCAATGGCCTGATCCAGCAGGTTGGAGAAAAGCGCATACAGGTCTCCCGGCTCAATGGCCGCCAGACAGGTGCCATCGGCCACACAGTTCAGCCGGATGCGCTGGGCCTCGCACAGCAGGCTCTTTTCGGTCAGCACAACATCCAGCACCTCGTTGCCGGTGGCGGCGTTGGCGTCATACATCCGGGCGGCTTGCTCGGCCTCGTCCAGACTTTGCGAGACGGCTGCATCGGGCTGCAGGCGGCGCAGGTCTGCGATCTGCACCTTCAGCTCATGGCATTTACGGTTGATGATCTGCACATTCTGCCGCGCGATCTGGTACTGCTTGCGCTGGCGGTCGTACAGCAGGTTGAGGGCATCCATCTCCTTCTGCAGGGCGGCCTTTTTGAAAAGCTCCGTCTGCAGATAGAGCAGCGTCACGCAGTAAAATTGGGTCAGCAAGGACGGTGCCACCACCGCCGAGGGGCGCAGCCCGATACGCAGACTTGTCTGCAAAGCAAAGAACTGAAAGACGAACATGACCCCCAGCAGCCCAGCACTGCCAAGCTGGCGCGGGCCGATGTGGTAGGTCCCGTCCTCCGGCATTGTTCGGGCCACGGTAAAGCGGACCACAATGCAGCACACCACCGTAAAGCCAAGCTGGCCGAGCAGCATTGGCGTGCTGTACAGGGAAAGATGCTGCATGCCGAGCGCCTCGGCGGTCCAGATCAGGACCCGCCACAGCTCATACACCGACTCTGAGGTCAGCACGATCCAGACGCTGCAGTAGGCGCTGGCTGCCCAGTCCAGCCGGGTACACAGATGTGTGGATACCGCAGCGCAGGTAAAATAAGCGGCGTAGATCACTAGAAGCAGCAAGGTGTCCAGACGGCCGCTGTTGCCAAAGACCATCAGCTGCGAAAGGGGGATCACAATAATAAGATCCAGCAGGGCGCGCAGCCGGAAGCGATCCCGCTTTTTCAGCGGCAGCCAGTAGGCCAGCTGGGCGCCGCAGATGCCTGCGGCGCAGACGGCCAGACTCAGGATGGAATCCACCTACAGCGCACCCCCGACATACGCCGCCACGGCGGCCAAAAACGCTGCGCGCTGGCGGCGGCTGATCTCCAGCCGTTCCTCCCCCACCTGCACAAAGTCGTCCTGCACACCGCGCACATGGCGCAGATTGACCAGATAGCACTGGTTGCACCGGGCAAAATGGTAGGCGGTCAGGTCCTTCTCCGCCTTGAGCAGACTGCCGCGCACCGACCATGTCCCGGTCGTGGTGTGGTAATGCAGCAGCCGGTCGCGCGTTTCCAGATACAGGATGTCATCGGTGGCCAGCAGCTGCACGCCGCCGCCCACCTGCAGGGTAATCTGCCCGCCGCGCCGGCGGCAGATACGCTGCAGCGCGCGGTCCAGCTTTGTGCTGAACTGGTAGTAGCTGACGGGCTTGAGCACAAAATCCAGCGCATCGACTTCATAGCCGCGTATGGCATACTGCGCCATATTCGTCACAAAAATCAGCACCACATCGGGGTCCAGCAGCCGGATACGCTCCGCCGTGGGCATGCCGCCCAGCGTGGGCATCTCAATATCGAGAAAAATAATATCAAACCCGGGGCGGTAAGGCTCCACGATCTGAGAGCCGTCCGCAAAGGGGGTCACTTCCAGCAGCTGGCCGCTCTCCTGCGCGTACTGCGCAATAAAACCGCACAGCTCCTGCCGCACAGCAGCGTTGTCCTCGACAACGGCGATCTTTGCCACGGGCCGTCTCCCCCTTTCTTACATATATCCTTATTATGACAAATATCCATAAAAAAAGCAACACCCTTTATAACAAAAGGTGCCGCCCTGACCGGAAATTATTGGCTGCCGGCACTTTACCGGTCCGGCTCGCAGTCCAGAATGGAGGGGATATTTTCCCAGCGTTCCGGCTCGCTGTGGTAGCGCTCCTGCAGCCATGCCACCGCTGCATCCAGCCCCGCCTGACTGCCGTCAAACTCAGCGGACTCGATTTTTTCCTCCGCCGTATGCTCGATGCTCCACGGGCCGGGCCAGATCTGGGCGGTCAGGTACTCCAGCTTTTTCTTACCGCTTTCATCGTTGGGGTCTGCTTTTTTGCCGGGCGTGATGACATACCGCATACCGCCCTCGGCCCCGGAATAGGGGTTGCCGTTATGGAACCAGTGATAGATCGGGAAAGCGTCAAGCATGGCGGGCACCTCACAACAAAAAATGTCCTGATGCAAGAGCATCAGGACATTTTGGAGCGGGATACGAGTCTCGAACTCGCCACCTACTGCTTGGGAAGCAGTCACTCTACCGGATGAGCTAATCCCGCATCAGTGACTGCTATTATAGCGCAAATCAGGTAGGTTGTCAAGGGGGCAAGTTGGCGGCAACGGCAAAGCGGCAGAGCCCCTCACCTTTAAATCATACTGAACAAATCCACCTGGCTCGTTTCGGGCAGATTACCCAAAGCGCCGACGGCGCGGAGCTTGTCAAAAACAGACTGCGCCACACCGCTGGCCTGCTGCAATTCCTCCACCGAGATATACTCCTGCCCGTGCATCGTAGCCTGTTCCAGCGCAGCGGCGGCGGCATCACCCAGACCGCGGATGGCCGTGAACGGCAGACGCACCTTGCCGTCCTCAACCACGTACTTGCTGGCGTAGCTTCTGCCCAGCTCGATGGGCAAAAACTCGCAGCCGCGCTGCAGCATTTCGTTTTCCAGCTGCAGGCTGACCAGCGCGTCATCGTCTTTGGCGGTGCGCTCGTCCTTGGGGATCTTTTCGTTGTCGCGCAGGTGCTGCTTCGCCACACGGACGCCGCCCACGGCGGCCTCATAGTCAATATCCGCGCCGCGCACCGTGAAGTACACCGCGTAGAAGATGGCCGGGTGGTAGACCTTGAACCACATCAGGCGGATGGCCGCCATCAGGTAGGCCACGGCATGGGCCTTGGGGAACATATACTTGATCTTGCGGCAGCTCTCGATGTACCAGT
>OGYO01001470.1_pt1 | contig 12868 bp, 10 predicted proteins | sample 1576561 | NCBI WGS metagenome assembly OGYO01 (sample SAMEA3541507, study PRJEB24748) | human gut metagenome | biome: human gut; feature: human-associated habitat; material: faeces | place: China | collected 2012 | reverse complement strand
CAGCGAGACCAACCGCGTGAAATACGACGCGTCGCTCGGCATTACCCAGAGTCCGACCCAGATGACTCTGCCTTCATGCACACGCATGCGCTCAGCGAACATTCACTTCCCGCCATTGCGTCTATCCCGGGCATCCGTGCCATGGAGCTTTCGTCCGACCCCAACACCGACCGGGCCGTCGAGGTCTATAAACGCAACCGCGAGGCGCTGGCGGGGCCTGTTCCCGTGCTGCGGCTGACGCGCGGGGAGATCGAGAGCAATTTCGAGCTGCTGAAGAGCCAGAAAACCATCGTATGGTACGACGCGTCCTGCATGGAGGATGCACAGGATATGGCGGCACTGTTCGCGCGTGAATTCCCTGTGCGCTGACAGGACGGCAGTGCCGTACAAAAGGAGGAAAAGGCTGCAATGATCGGAATATTCCAGGGAAGCATGACCGCCAAGGAGCGTGTGCTGCGCATGTTCAACCATGAAAAAGCAGACCGCGTGCCCGTCAATTATCTTGCCAACCCCGCCATTCACAAGCGTGTTGCGGCGGCTTTGGGCGTACCGGCGGACAAAGATGCTGTGGATGACGCGCTGGGCGTGGACTTCAAGGAATTGATGCCGCGCTACACGGGCCGCCCGCTGTTTTCTCCACGGGAGGGACGGCGTGTCCATCCCCTCACCGGCGCTGTACAGCGCTGGGTGCCAAACCAGGACGGCGGTTATTGGGACCACTGCGATTTCCCGCTGGCGGAAGCCGACGACGAGACCATTGCAAACTGGCCCGTGCCGGACCCGGACGATTTCGACTATGATGAATTGCTTGACCGCTGCAAGCTTTACCGCCATAAAGCCGTTCATTTCGGGCACCCCGGCGTCTCCGATGTGATGAACAACACCGGCATGATCCGCGGTATGGAGAACATTTACATGGACCTTGCGCTGGAGACCGAAAGCGTGATGACGCTGCTGGACCGGCGCATGAAGGCCGAGCTTGCCATGTTCGAACGCGCGCTGGACAAATGCAGGGACTATGTTGATTTTATCTGGACAGGCGAAGACCTGGGCACGCAGCGCGCGCCTCTCATCAGTCTGGATATGTTCCGTGCCCAGATCCGCCCGCGCCACCAGCCGCTCATCGACCTGGCCTCCAGCTACGGCAAGCCGGTGATGATCCACTGCTGCGGCAGCTCCAGCTGGGCGTTTGAGGATTTCATCGAAATGGGCATCCGGGCGGTCGATACGCTGCAGCCGGAAGCCGCGGACATGGACCCCGCCTGTCTTGCACGGAAATACGGCGGCAGGCTGGCGTTCCACGGGTGCATTTCTACGGCAAAGCTGGCCGTGATGACGCCCGAAGCGGTGGCACAGAACGTGGCGGAGACGCTGGAGACGATGATGCCGCACCACGGCTACTGCCTTGCGCCCACGCATTATCTGCAGGACAATACCCCGGTGGAAAACGTGATTGCCATGTATCGGACCGCCCACAGGCTGGGCCGGTACTGAGTATAGGCGGATAAGGAGGAAACGGCATATGCTGAACCCGCAGCAGAATAAAAAGCTGCTTCAAAAGCTGTCCCATTGCCTGGAGGTATTCGAGCCGTACCTGTTCGAGCCCCAGGGCAAGCTCGACTACCGCATGTTCGAGACCCGGGAGCACCTGCGCGCGGTGCCGCCCGACGAATGCTTCCACGCGCCGGTCCCCCATTGGGGCGGTCCGTGGCAGACCTGCTGGTTCAAAGGCCGGTATCAGCCCTCCGAACAGCTCGCAGGGCGGGCGCTCTATCTGATGCCCCGCGTGGGCGGCTATGAGGCCATGCTCTGGGTAGACGGCATGCCGAAGGGCACCTTTGCCACCAAAATCGTCGTAACGCGCCACGGCAATCACTACTGCGACATGCTGTGCGCCCAGGCGGACCCCGCCCGCAGCATGGATGTCGCGCTGGAATTCTATGCGGGCCACCCCGTGCCCGGCCGCGCGCCCTTTGAGCCGGACGGCCCTCTGGGCGGAGAGGACGCTGAGGCCTTCTCCTTCCAGGCACAGGATATCCTGGTCTGCACCAAGAACCAGCTTGTGGCCGATTTCCTGTTTGACCTGCGCGTGCTGCTGCAGCTTGCCGAGATGCTGGACGAAAACTCCTTCCGCCGCGCCGGCGTGCTCAATACCCTGGCGCAGGTGCACCGGACGCTGTACCCTCTTCTTCTGCGTTGACACCTGCCATTACATTCAGGTTGTGTTTTTTGGCAAATGTTTTGGTATAGTTTACGTATGCGTTGGCCGTCCATGTGTTCTGTTTGGAAAAGTCTCTCCAGATACCGCTATTGCCTTTAGTGACGATGTAAGAGGGTACCGGTTTCCCGCTCCAATTGATGCCGTAAACGGAGTTGTCCTGCGAACCGCTGTTCATATTCTGAATGGCATATGTAAAGTCTGCATTAAGGGTCAGTCCTTTAACGATTTCAGCTTTCAAGAAGGTGTTCATACGGGTCAGGTCTGTTGTCACTTCACGATCGGCAGCTTGCTTCTGCATGGCCATGACGCGTGTGTCATAGCCGTCGATTGTGCCCGAAGGAATGAAATAAGAACCCCAACGCCACAAATATTGGTAGGTGTTGGCCCATGTGTCCGGGCGTTTATAGTTCTTACGACTATAGTTGATGCGTGCACCCACCTGTAGCCAGTCGTAAACATTAGTGGTGACATTGACTGAGGCATTGTACTTTTTTAGTTCGTCCGGGTGAATCTTCATCTGTCCTTGCTTTTCGTTGTAGCCGAAAGATAGGTAGTAATTGGTCTTACCAGATGTTCCTTGTATAGAAACATTGTGGCTCATGGAAGGAGCAGCTTTGTTGAAGTAGATGTCCTGTACATCCCAGTCAGCATAATAAAAAGGAGTGCCGTCCAATACGATATAGTCACCCACGTTACTATCGCTTTGGTAGAGGTTCATAGGACGGTAGCCGGTCTTGCCGCCGTTCTGTTGCTGCCACTTTTCGGCGTAAGGTAACAATTTGTCGAAATACATACCGAACAATTCAGGCATACCGGCACCACCGTTCATACTGGCTTCGATACCCATCTTTAATTGTGTGGGTACATCGGGATAGTCCGGCAGGTAAGTAGCTTGATCCCATGCAAAATTGTTGCTGTAATTGATGGTAACCTTTTCGCTAGGCTTTGCGCTCTTGGTATTGATTAGAATCACACCGAAAGCGGCGCGCGTTCCATAAATGGAGGAAGCGGAAGCGTCCTTCAGTACGGAAATATTTTCGATGTCTTGCGTATCGAGGAAAGAAATGTCATCCATCGGAACGCCGTCCACTACAATCAGTGGATTGCTTTTCTCTCCATTACTCAATGTTCCCAAACCGCGGATACGCATGGAGGCTGTCTCGTCGATGGCACCACTTGTGGTGAGAATACTTAGCCCCGGAACGGCTCCCTGCAATGCTTTGGCTACATCTTGTTGTGGACGACCTGCCATTGTCTTGTTTAAGTCCACTGTAGAAACTGCTCCTGTCAAGTTAGCCTTCTTTTGTACACCGTAGCCTACTACTACTACTTCATCCAGCATCTCGGTATCTTCTTTCAGAGTTATTCTCATCGTTTTGGCTGCCTTCACTTCTTGTGTCTGATAGCCCACAAATGATATTTTTAGTGTTGCTCCCGGTGTTATGGTCAATGTAAACTTACCGTCTAAGTCGGTAATTCCGCCGTTGGTAGTCCCTTTTTCTACTACGCTGGCACCGATAATCGGTTCGCCGGCTGCATCGACAACTAAACCGCTGATGGTGATAGCTTGTAATTGTTCTGTTACGCCAAGCGATTTATCAGGATTGGCTTGTGCAGCCATCACGTTGCCGCTACTTAATAACAGTGAGCTGATTGCCACTGCTGTGAGGAGTTTGCTATGTGTTAGTCCTCGTTTTTTGTGATCTTCATTCATAAATGATTGATGATTTGTTGTTAATTAAATACTTCTTAAATTTAGGGTAAGGGTAATAAGGGCCGAATAGTGGAGACTATTCAACTTGCAGGATTGTTTCTTTTTCCATAGGCATTTTCTCTTTTTAAAGGTTTATAACTTTATATTATCTCTTGTTTTCCTATTTGTTTGCCAAGTCCAGACGGAACTTGGAATTCAGCCAGATAGTATCTTATTGTTAGTCTGTTATCGTCTTGTTTTGACTAAAACACGGTTGCGTTGGAAAAGTGGGAATACTTTGTCGGATGATTGAAGACATGAGCAAAAGGGAGATGTATGGCCAGTAAAATGATTTTTTCTTGAAATAGCCTTGGAAAGATTAAAAAAAGCTATATATTTGTATTCAATTCTAAAACTAACTACCTATGAAACTAATTGCAGAAAGTGGTTCTACGAGAACAGAATGGGCGCTGGTTGAAGATAATCGTCTGATACAGCGAGCCTTCACAGAGGGCTTAAATCCTTTCTTTCAAACGAGAAGAGAGATTAGCCGAAGTGTGCGGTTAGGATTACCCGAGCATTTTTTCAAAAGGAAATTGGAACAAGTCTATTATTATGGTGCCGGATGTACTTCTTATGAAAAGAAAAATGTATTGGGAGCTTCATTGGTAGCACAATTCAAAACTCCAATTCAGGTAGAGAGTGATTTGCTGGCAGCTGCACGTGGCTTGTTCAAATGCGAGGCCGGCATTGCTTGTATTTTGGGAACCGGCTCAAACTCATGTTTTTATGATGGGAAAATCGTTGTAAAGAATGTCCGGGCAGGAGGTTACATCCTGGGGGATGAGGGTAGTGGTGCTGTATTGGGCAAAATGTTCTTGTCTGATGTACTGAAAGGTTTGGCTCCTAAAGATGTAACGGCGGATTTCTTTGAGAAGTTCCGTATAAGTCCGAATGAGGTTATGGAATCTGTGTATAACCGCCCGTTCCCCAATCGCTTTTTGTCTACTATATCTTATTTTTTGGCTGATTATACCAATGATGACTATGTATTTGAGCTGATTACCGGTAATCTGAGAAATTTCTTTACTCGTAATGTCTGCCAATATGACTACAAAAATTATCCTATTCGTTTTGTGGGTTCATTGGCTTACAGCTACGCGACCATTTTGCGGGAAGTTGCCCGTGAACTTGGCATCGAACTGGAAATCATTGAAGAAACACCAATGAATGGCTTGATTGAATTCCATTCTTTAAATATAGAAGAACCTTAAATTCTTTATATAATAAGGTATATAACTTCCTTTTTGCAAATGTATGAATATAAAGTTAAATAAATGCAAAGGAATGTTCTTGATATTAAATAATAATGTATCTTTGTTAGGACGAAATGAACGAATCATTTCTCACCTTTGTTAATAACGAGTTTTTTATCTCTTAAAACAACCAATAGAGTTAAGTAATTAACAAAATTTTAGCCTTATATAATATATAACTAAGTTCCGTCTGGACTTGGTAAATAAATAGAAAAAAAGAGAGATAATATAAAAGTTATGAACCTTTAAATAAAGAAAATGCCTATGAGAAATTAAAGAAATCTTCGGAAATGGTCTGACAATTCCGAACTATATGATTCCCTTACCCTAATTTTGAAAAACTGGTTTAATTAACAAAATCATCAATCACTTATGAATGAAGATCGCAAAAAACGAGGACTTGCCAATGGTAAGTTCTTTACGGCGGTGGCAATCTGTGCTCTGTTTTTAGGCAGTGGCAACGTGATGGCTGCCCAAACAGCATCCGACGACTCGCAAGGAGTACAAGAACAGATGCAATCTATCTCTGTGACTGTTACAGTTGTAGATACAAAAGGTGAACCTATTATTGGCGCCAATGTCATTGAGAAAGGTACGACCAATGGTGGTATTACGGATTTGGATGGAGTTTCCAAATTAAATGTAAAGCCCGGTGCTATTCTGCAAGTATCATTTGTGGGATATACTACTCAAGAAGTCAAGGCAACTTCGGTAATGAAGGTTGTTTTGAAAGATGATACGGAATTGTTGGATGAAGTTGTCGTAGTAGGCTATGGTGCACAGAAAAAGGTGAACCTGACCGGTGCGGTGGCTTCCGTGGACGTGAACAAAACAATTGATAGCCGTCCTATCACGGATATAGGCCGTGCCTTGCAGGGGGCGGTACCGGGATTGACCATTACTACTAACTCCGGTGAGATAGGTGGTGCGCCTACTATCAAGATTCGTGGTAGTATCGGTTCTCCAAATGGTGACTCCAAACCGTTGATTCTGGTAGATAATGTGGAAGTAACGGATATTTCTATGGTGAATCCGGACGATATTGAAAGTATTTCTGTATTGAAGGATGCCGCTTCTGCTTCTATTTACGGTGCCCGTGGTGCATTTGGTGTATTGCTGATTACCACAAAATCAAGAAGTAAACATGAACGTCTCTCTGTAAAATATACCAATAACTTTGCATGGCGTACGCCGACCAAGACACCCGAACAACTTCCGGGATGGCAGCAGGCTGATATTAACTTGCAAGGTGTAATCAATCAGACTAAGGGGTCTACCGCATTTTATAACGTAGTGGGTAATATGCGTGTGGATGCTACACATGTACAGAAAATGAAGGATTACTGGGACAAATATGGTTATGGTGACCAGTTTGGCCGTGAGATGGAATTGGGTCGTGACTTTGAGTTCCGCGATGGCGGTATGTTCTTTATCCGTACTTGGGACTGGTATGATGAATACATTAAAGACTGGGCTCCGCAACAGAACCATAGCCTTTCTATCAACGGTGGCAACGGAAAGACTAATTACAATATCGCTTTGGGATATCTGAGCCAGGATGGTATGATGAAAGTCAATTCAGACAACTATAAGCGTTACAATGCCAATATCTCTTTGAACTCTGAATTAAACAAATATGTGTCTATCCGTACAGGTGTCATGTTCACCCGTTCTGACTACGATAAGCCATTCAACTATAACAGTGATCTTTACGACCCGATGTACTATCTGTATCGTTGGCAGCCGATGATGCCTTACGGTACTTTTGAAGGCAAGGAGTTCCGTAACGCCTTGACCGAACAGAAAAGTGCTCCTATTACCACAAAAGAACGTGAGTATCTGCGTTTGACAGGTGGTGCAACTATCAAGCCTATCAAAGATTTAACACTGGATATAGATGTTGCTTATAGCAGCGTGGAAAATCGCTATAAGAAATATGGTACACCGAGCTTGACCAGTGGTTATGAAATCTTCACTGCCCGTCCGTCTGTTGAGGCATTACGTGATTCTTATGGCAGTTATCTATCTGCTGCTACTTATGATTATGTATATCAGGAAACCGGACGCACGGAGAATTTGACAGCCAATTTCGTGGCAACTTATGCCAAACGCTGGGGAGATCATGACTTTAAGGCGATGGCAGGTTCCAGCCTTGAAAAGAGCGAATATGAATATTACTGGGCACAACGCAAAGGTCTGCTCGATCCCGCAAAACCGGAATTGAATCTGGCTACAGGTGACCAGACTACAAGCTCCTCGCATACCTGGTGGTCTGTAGCAGGCTTCTTCGGACGTCTTAATTATTCTTATAAAGACCGATATATGTTGGAGCTGAACGGCCGTTATGACGGTTCCTCCCGTTTCCCTTCGGGCAACCGCTTCGGTTTCTTCCCCTCTATGTCTGCAGGCTACCGGGTTTCAGAGGAACCTTTCATGCAGTCGTTGAAACCTTATTTGAGCACTTTGAAGGTTCGTGGTTCTTGGGGTATGATCGGTAACCAGGATGTAGGTACCGACCGTTATATCTCCACTCTGTCCACTTCTGTTGACAGTTGGATTATCGATGGAAAGAAAGTACAGTCAACACAAAAACCGACTATTGTGTCTTCAACCCTTACTTGGGAGAAGGTTACTACACTTGACCTTGGCTTGGATGCCCGTTTCTTCAATGACGCTTTGGGAGTAACGTTTGATTGGTATAACCGTACTACCAGCGATATTTTGACTACTGCCAACCTGCCTGCCACATTGGGTGCTGCCGCTCCATATGAAAATATGGGTACTATCCAGACCAAAGGATGGGAACTTGCCATTGACTATCGCCATACCTTCAGGAATGGTCTGCACTTTGGCGTGACGGCTTCTGTTGCCGATGACAAGACTGAAGTAACCAAGTGGACTCACAATACAAAGATTCCTACTTACGGTGCTACCGGATGGTGGGATAAGAGTGCTTATAAAGAAGGTATGGTTTTGGGCGATATCTGGGGGTTGCAGTTCGACCGTTTCCTGACGGAAGATGACTTTAATGCTGACGGTTCTTTGAAAGCCGGTTTGCCCGACCAGACCAAGGTATTCCCTGCCGGTTATCAATTTGCTCCCGGTGATGTACTTTATAAAGACCTCGACAACAATGGTGAAATCGTAAAACAGACCAATACAAATGAAAAGGGTGACCTTAGTGTTATTGGTAACGCCCTGCCGCGTTTGCAGTTTGGTTTGAACCTGGATGCTGCTTGGAAAGGTTTTGATATAAGCATGTTCTTCCAGGGGGTAGCCAAGAGAAAACTTTGGGCGGCAGGTAACCAGGTATTGCCGGGCTTTACTACCGGTGAACCCTTCTACAAAGGTGCTGAGGATTATTGGACTCCCGAAAACACGGATGCTTTCTATCCCCGTCCGATGGATTACAAGCAGTCTGCTTCGGGTAACTATAGCGTGAATGACCGCTATTTGCTGAATATGGCTTATCTGCGTCTGAAGACATTTACTGTGGGCTATTCTCTTCCTAAGGTTTGGTTGAGCAAATTCAAGGTGCAAGGTTTGCGTGTTTATTTCACCGGTGAAAACCTTTTCACCATCGACGGTGTGAAACCTGCTATCGACCCGGAAATCGGTATACGTACTGCTGGTACAAGCAGCGACCAGCGTAACTTTGGCCGTAGCTATCCATATCAGAAGACAGTGTCGTTTGGTATTCAGCTTAGTTTATAATCTAATAGTAATTGCAGTTATGAAAAAGAAAAATTTATTATACATCGTTTGTGCGTTGGCAATGAGCTCGCTTTGCGGTTGCGACGATTTTTTGGATAAAGACCCGCAGGACAAGCAGACCAATGACACTTATTGGCAGACTGAAACTTCTTTGCGTACTTATGCGCAAGACTTCTATTCTTCCTACTTTGCAGGATATGGTACCGACTATACTGTTTTTGCCGGTTATTTCTCTGGAGATGACTATACGGATGATTTTATCAATCTGAATAATGCAAATACAAACGGTTCAGGATATATTTATTTCTCCACTTCTGCCACTACAGACTGGAATAGCCGGACGGGAACTTGGTCGGACAATTATAGTGTTATTTATAAAGCCAATGTCATGCTTGAGAAGATTCCCGGAATGAATATTTCGGACGAAGCCAAGAAACACTGGGAAGGTGTTGCACGCTATTTCCGTGCAATGGCTTACAGTACGCTGGCAAAGTATTACGGGGGTGTTCCTTACTACGACAAAGTGACAGACCCGGCAGACCCGGCTCTCTATAAAGACCGTGACTCTTATTTGTATGTAGCGCAGAAGATACAAGAGGATTTTCAATATGCATTGGATAATGTACGTACGAATGATACAAAGCGCCAAGTCAACAAATATGTGGTTGGTGCGTATATGTCACGCGAAATGCTGTATCATGCCACATGGCTGAAATATCACGGTACTACTGTAGGTCCTACTTCAGAGAAAGTGGCGGATGGTGATATTAAGAACTTGCTGCAAGGTGCCATTAATGGTGCGGAGGCAGTAATGAACTCCGGTATCTATTCAATAGGCAATACTTATAATGCTTTGTTTACTACGGACGATTTGGCTAACAATCCGGAAGTCATCTGGTATCGTGAATATACAAGCGGTTTGCAGTGTAATGCTTTGATGTCCTACAATGGTCCGGAAGATCAGACTCAGGGTGGTGTTACGCAAGATGTAATCAACACTTATCTTTGTAGTGACGGTTTGCCGATAGGTCAGTCTCCGCTGTATCAAGGTAAGGAAGACCCGAGTATTCAGAAGTCATTTCAAGACCGTGACCCGCGTTTGTATCAAACAGTTGCTGACAGTCTTCGTATCATGAGCGCCATGGGGACAAATTATACCGAAGGTACATCACCAACGGGATATCCTACCAAAAAGTTCTTGAACGACGAGTGGTGGGTGGCTGGTCTGGATTATTGTACCGGTAGATTAAGTCCGGCTGATGCGCCGTGCATCCGCTATGCGGAAGTGCTGCTGAATTATGTAGAGGCGCGTTATGAGATTGCCCAAGTGGGGGGTAACGCTTTCTCGCAGAGCGACCTTGACAAGTCTATCAATGAACTCCGTGACCGTCAGCTGACGAAGTGGGGAGATACTGAAGCCAAGACTATGCCGAAAGTTCAACTGAATGGCGGCAACTTGAGTGTGAATGGGGTTATTATTAATGACCCTGCCCGTGACCCTGATGTCAATCCGGTTTTGTGGGAAATCCGTCGTGAGCGTCGTATTGAGTTGATTATGGAAGGCCGTCGTGGTGAAGACCTCCGTCGTTGGGCCAAGTTTGAATACTTAAACTCAGAAGATGCAAATGGTTATCCTACCATGTCTTTCCTAGGTGCTTATGTCAATATGGCCGATTATCCGGAAATATCTTCAAAAGATGATTCCGGCAAGAGAGTGCTCTATCTGTTCGATCCAGAGAATCCGGGTAATGAGGATACTGAAAAAGGGTATATTTATTATCTTCGTGAAAAGGAACTTCGTATATTCAAGGCTGGTGAATTGAATTCGGAACGCTACTATTTGCGTGCCATACCGGCTGCACAGTTGACTATTTATGAGAATAAAGGTCAAGTGTTGACTCAGAACCCAGGCTGGTAATACCATAAAGTGGATTATAAAAATAAGGGATGTCATTTCTAGGACATCCCTTATTTTTTATTCATTGTTCTCTTACAGTGCCTTTTCCTTAATCAGGTATTCTGCAATCTGCACCGCATTCAGTGCAGCGCCTTTCTTAATCTGGTCGCCCACAATCCAGAACGTCAATCCGTTTTCGTTGCTGAGGTCCTTGCGGATACGACCTACGTAAACCGGGTCTTTGCCCGCGAGGAACAACGGCATGGGGTATTCCTTTTCTGCCGGGTTGTCCATCAGAACCAAGCCTTCGCCGTTGGCAAATGCTTCGCGGGCTTCTTCTATGGAGATGGGACGCTCGGTCTCTACCCAGATACTTTCGGAGTGGGAGCGGAGAGCGGGAACACGTACGCAGGTAGCGCTGACTTTTACATCAGAGTGCATAATCTTACGGGTCTCGTTGAACATCTTCATCTCCTCTTTGGTATAGCCGTTTTCGGTGAATACGTCGATTTGCGGAATGAGGTTGAATGCCAGCTGGTAAGCGAATTTCTCAACGGTTACGGGTTCGCCTGCCAATACCTGGCGGTACTGCTCGTACAACTCATCCATGGCAGCGGCGCCGGCACCACTGGCAGCCTGATAGGTAGAAACGTGTACGGTCTTTATATGGGAAAGCTGTTCGATGGCTTTCAGTGCCACTACCATTTGGATAGTCGTACAGTTAGGGTTGGCAATGATACCGAGAGGACGTTCTTTGGCGTCGGCGGCATTCACTTCGGGCACTACCAAAGGTACATTGTCGTCCATACGGTAAGCGCTGGAATTGTCAATCATCACTGCTCCGTACTTGGTAATGGTTTCGGCAAATTCTTTGGAGGTGCCTGCGCCTGCGGAAGTGAAAGCGATATCAACCCCTTTAAAGTCATCATTGTGTTGCAAGAGTTTCACCTCGATCTGTTTACCGCGGAAGGTATATTTGGTTCCGGCACTGCGTTTAGAACCGAACAATACTAACTCGTCCAACGGGAAATTTCTTTCATCGAGCACTCGCAGGAACTCTTGTCCCACGGCTCCGCTTGCTCCAACAATAGCTACTTTCATTTTTCTTTTGTTTTAAATTAAGTTTATAAAAAAGTGAAATACTATCTCTAAAAAGATAGAATTGGTCGCAAATTTATAACAAAATGCTGTATAACACCGCATAAAGTGAAAAGTTTTTCGTTATTTTGCCCAGCGTGAAGTCGTGGCCGATGACCAGATGTTTGAGCCGCAGCGGCAGCAGGTGCTGCCGGACGAACTCCTCGGGCGACAGCGCGGCCAGCTCGTGGGTGAAGGGCAGCTCCAGCACACGCAGATCGCCCAGGCCCTGCAGCAGGCGCATGCGGGCGGCCCGGCTGGTCAGGGGCTGATGCGGCCTGCCGAAAAGCACGCGCGGATGCGGCCAGAAAGTGATGACCACGCAATCCAGGCCGAACTGCTGGCTGTAGGTCAGCGCACGGCGGATGAGGACCTGATGGCCCTGGTGTACGCCGTCGAAATTGCCGATGGTGACGGCCGTGGCGCGGGGAGACGCGGAAGGGGAAGTATCCATGATGGTCCAGTTGCTCAGATAAGACGGTCGAAAATGGATTGATAGGTTTGCCGCACATGCAGCATCAGGCGCAGGGCCATGGCCTGTGCGCGGGCCTCGTCCTCGAAAAAGACAGCGGCCAGAAAACGGGACACGGGACGAAAGTCCGCATCGCCCCGCTCGGCCAGCACCTCCCAGTAGGCCGGGGCACGCTCCAGGGCCAGGGCCGAGGTCTTGTCCGTATGGCTCTGCCCGAAGCTTTCCCGGAACTGCCGGGACATGGCCTCGGCATGCTCGGGGAAGGAGCGCCACAGGGCCAGACGCCACAGGGCCATGCACAGGCCGCGCCACTCCGCCAGCAGCCGGGCACGACGCCGGAACTGCAGACGGCCGATACCGAGGTTTCTTCTGGAAAGCGGTCAGAAAAATGAACTATGAGTTTCGCTTCCCCGGCCTG
>OGYO01001469.1_pt1 | contig 12874 bp, 15 predicted proteins | sample 1576561 | NCBI WGS metagenome assembly OGYO01 (sample SAMEA3541507, study PRJEB24748) | human gut metagenome | biome: human gut; feature: human-associated habitat; material: faeces | place: China | collected 2012 | reverse complement strand
TTTGCCTTGCCGAAAACGGGTACAAGTTCGATGATATCCGTATCCCGATGGTCGGTGGTTGGATCGAGACGGAAGTCACGTTATGGCAGCCTGTCGAGTATCCTCTGTGGTCAGTCGTTGAATATGAAGGGGCGTTCTATACTTTGATGACGCTTGACTGTTTCGATTGCAATCTTGACCCTATGGTGTCCGACTGTTGGGGAGCCATAGCCGATTACGATTCATCATACAATGCCTACGAATTGTCGGAACACGAATATGTAGTTTATGACGGACGGGTATTTTACCCGGAAACGGATGTGAACGCGGACACGCCGCAAGTCGGTCTAAACCTATCATTACACGATCCACGAAACTACAACCTCAAGAAGCATATGGTTCGATTGGCTATCTACGAGCTCACGAAACTCATTGCCCCGAATAATGTCAGTGTTGTCCGTATGCGCGATTACGAGGACAGCATGAAATGGCTTAATGATGCCGCCAAATTGCGACTTAATCCACAAATCCCCCGTAAAGTCGATGACACGAAAAAGCCGGTTACCGATTGGCAACTGGCTACTTTCCAAACAGATTATGACCCGTATCGAAACCCGTGGCTGACCTAAATAACAGTAAATACCGCTACCGGATTTGTTGTCGTAGTCTTTACCATGAACAAGAAACGAAATTACTGCTTGTTTGTTAGTTCCGTTTCCACAAGAGCCCCCCTGAACGGGTGGCAAGTTCCTTGTAATATGCCGCCAAAAGAAGATATAAATTTGGCCTTTTAGAATAATCCAATCTGCTATATTCCTTACTGCCTTTGCGGTATTTAATAATCTCAAGACATTGAATAATTATTTACTTGTTTTTGTGCCCGTTGGATTTAGGTTTGAATAAGGCATGAAGTCTTATCACGCACACCAACAATGTTTCATAATCAACATGAAAGTAGAGGCGTTCATCTTTCAGACTACATTGAAAGTGAATCCGATAGCGGCATGAAACGGTTCTCCCTACAGGACGGGCAGATGAGCAACTGCATGCTCTCTGCCCGTTTTCTATGGTACAAGGCAATTATAATAAAGCCATTTTTATTTTTCCCTGAAAAAAGTGTCGGTTATTTCATTGCAGAACAAAACATTTTTCTAATTTTGTATTTGAAGAAGTATTCACTCTAATAAACTGATATGTATGACAATGGATACATTGTAAAATGTCGCTCGATTTTAACAAATGATATTTGTTTGAGCGAAGCTTCGCATAAAGCGGACGTTTTTCTTGTGTGCATTAGTTACCTTACATATTCCCTTAAAAAGTGTATTAATAATTTGGCAGTGTGGAAAATTCGTGTAAACACACACACACACACACACAATTATCGCGCGTCAATATATAATAAAACATTTAATTTACAATGGATTACCGGAATCAATTATCCGGGGTTATCCTTGTCTTACGACAAAAGTTCCTATAAATACTCATCCTCTGCCATATTGTCTCAAAAAAGGCAGGATATTTTTATGGTCCGACGGTACTGGGGAGCGTTCTCTGCGCCCGAATATCGTCGGTTTTTTGTTTCCACCCATAACAGTCTGAAATCTCTTTTAGTGTTTAAGTATCTATGATTGGAATATATGGAAATAAACAAACCATGCCTGAATCCCAGAAAAAAGAACTTTTCTCCGCAGGTATTACCTATATGGTAAGTGGCGAATATGCCTTTGCCTTCTCCTGTTTCACGCAGGCAGGAAAGTCTGACCTGCCGACACTTTACAACAAGGCGTTATGCTGCTACTACCTTTCTCTGTATAATGACTGCCGTTCCCTGCTGTTGGAAGCGGAGAGGCTGCTGCCACCGTTAACGGAACGTCTGCCGGAAAACCTGCCGGAAGCCGTCCTCCGCTGGGAATACGAAAAAAGCCCTGCCGGTTGTCCCATGCCGGAGGATGCTCCCGATAACCTCGCCGCCGTACAACTGTTGAGGCTGAAAGCGAAAGTGTCGGCCAGACTGCACCTGCACACGGAGGTGCGGACTATCCACGCCCGTTTGGGCAATAAATATCAACACATTGAAGAACTGATAAAAAACATACAACCATGAAATACAGTGACATATACAGACTTTATTCGACAAGTCAGCCGAAGGATGCAATTCATCAGGCGCTCAGAGAAGTGCCCGTCGATGACAGCGACGAACAGTACGAAGACCGTTCTCCGTTGCATCTTGCCTGCCAGTATGGAGACGCGGAGGGGGTCAAGATACTTCTTGAACGTGATGCCGAACCCAACACGAAGGATGCAAACGGTTCCACCCCGATTCATATCCTCGGCAGAACCAGTGCCGGCCGTGCAGATGAAGACAAACTGAAAGAAATAGCTGTCATGCTCATGGAACATGGAGCGAATATACCGCGTTCGGCCAAGAATACGACGGCCCTTATCGAGTGCGTAAGGAACCGTCATTTCAAGATGGCGGAAGCGATCATAAATTCCGGAGCACGCGTCAACTCAACCGACCTTAACGGCGAGAACGTGCTTTTCGGTTTTTGTGCCGCTTCAGGCGACATCAGAAGGGATATCCGGTTCGCGAAAAAGGAACTGGACGAATCCGTACAATACAGTTACCCCGAAAACAAGATAGAGGAAATCAGGAGCAGGATTGCAAGGCTGGAGGATGATGGCGAAGCCGCCTACCGACTTGCCAGAAGGCTTGTTGAAGAAGACAAGGCCGATCCGGAAGACAAGTCAAACAGTGGAAAGACAGCCTGGGATGCCGCCATAGAGAACAAGGCGATGAAGATCGCGGCCTTCCTTTCCGGAAGCGACCCCGATGTTGACGAACTTTCGGCCTTGCACGGCAACATGGACATATTCCAGGCTATGTACATGAAGGATATGGAGGCGCTGGATGCCATTCTGCGTTCGGGTGCAGACCTGCAGACGGTGTGCGAGCACAAGGATATGTATGACTTTGAAGGCAAGTCGCCCCTCGCTTGTGCGTTCAGTTGGTTTGACAGCATACAGGATGCTCCGGCCATGATTCTGAACGGCGGAGCGAATCCGAATTACCGTTTCCCGAATGAAGAGACGGCTTTTTCGGTATGGGTGAGTAAGGACTATTTCTGCAAGGATACCGAGGTTTACAAGGGGCTGCTTGACCTGATGAAGGAAAAAGGCTGGAATCCCGAGCTTCCTGTTGATACGGAAGGCAACACGGCACTTGCCCTTTCCTGCCGCCATACCGGCTACAGGTTGGGTAAAACGGCATTCGGTTGGCTGCTCAAGGGAAAGGCCGACCCCAACGCCGCCAATCTTTCCGGCCAAACTCCCATGATGATTCTCTTCGGTGGTCATAAGGCGAACGAAAAATATGTGCCTTACGGCTGGTCAGCCGGTTCTGACGACCCCACGGAAATCCTCGAAAAGCTTCTCGAAGCCGGAGCTGACGTGAACAAGACGGACAACCGGGGAAACACCCTCCTGCATTATGTGGCGGCATGTTGCCGTGACAGCATAGCACAGAAAGCGATTGAACTCCTGCTGGACTTCAAGCTGCCTGACGTAAATGCCGTAAACAATGAAGGCAAAACGGCCATGGACGTGGCGGCAGACTACAACAATGACAATCTCGTAAGACTATTATTGAAATATTCTTAAACAAAGATATATGGACAACAACCAGACATTTCTCAATGCTTGCCGAAACGGGCAGAAAAGCATTGTCCAGATATTCCTGAAAAAGGGAGGAATTGACATCAACAAAAGGGATCAGGAAGGAAACACTGCTCTTTATTATGCCTGTCAGAAAGGCTACAGGGACATAGTGGCTCTGCTTCTTGACAACGATGCCGACGCGTCATGTATCAACAACCGTTCCGAAAGCCCGCTCCACGCGGCGGCACGGAGCGGCAACAAGGAAATCCTCGGGAAGCTGCTCCAGAAGGGGGCCGACATCAACGTGACGGACAATGAAGGACGAACCCCGCTGATATGCCTGCTTGACAACAAGCGTACAGATGCCGCCCTTTTCCTGATGGATCAGGGAGCCGATACGGAGGTCGCCGATGCCTCCGGCCACAAGGCCATCGACTATGCCACAGCCCACGGGCTGCGGGAAGTGGTCGCCCGACTCTCGTGCGGGAATGACCGGGATGCACGTGGCAACACCCCGCTTCATCAGGCCGTGTATAACGGACAGGGTGAAATTGTCCGCACGCTGCTCCTGTCAGACAAGTCCATGCTTGACTCGACGAATGACGGCGGAGAGACTCCGCTGATACTCGCCTGTATGCAGGGGAATCTTGTCATGGTCAACCTTCTTCTCGGGGCCGGAGCCGATCCCGGCAAAGCTATGCTGAGCGGCAATGCCCCGATACATTACGCGGCCATTTCAGGTAACCGCTTTATAGGCGAGGCTCTGCTGAAGGCCAAAGCTGCGGTTGACGCACAGAATGACAACGGGGAAACCCCGCTTATTCTTGCAGCCAAGGAGGGCCACAACGATTTTGTGTCCGTCCTGCTTGAATTTCACGCGAATGTTAGCATCTCAGACAACCTCCAGCACACCGCCCTGTACTATGCAGGAGAGCGCGGCTTCAACGAAATCGTGGAAAAACTTCTTGAAAACGGAGCGGAATAAACAGGTAAGATATTCATTAACAAATTTAATATTAGAAAGATATGGCAGAAGAAACCAAGAAGACACCTCAGACACCCGAGGAAATCGCAAGAGAAGCACAGGCTCAGGCCATGAAAGCAGCACTGGAACAGGCGCAAGCCTTGTATGGCAACGTACCCGGATTTGAAGGCACCGACCTGATGAAGATGCATGAAAAGCTGATGCAGGACTCGGCCGAGATGTTCCCGGGAGTTGCGGAGGCACAGGCATACCAGGCAAAGATGATGGCAGAATCCGCCCAGGATCCCGAGGCGATAATGGAGACCTACAGCAAAAACATCGAGTTCGCAGGGAACATGATGCAGCAGGCAATGAATGCCGGATTCATGCCGGAAGGTTTACCGGATTTCTCGGACGGTTTTGACGTATATGCAGGTTGGGAAATCACCCGCAAGGGCGACAACAGCCTGACACCTGAACAGAACAAACTTCTGGCTTATGGGGCACCTCTGTTCCTATACAACGATGACAACGTGGACTCCCTTGAAAGTACAGCAGGCACGGACACCCTTAAGGAAATGCTTGAGGAATGGTGGGAAGTTACTGACAGGAAGAGTGCCCTGGAGACCATCTCATGGCTGCTGAACGAAGGCCAACATGCCGGTGCGGATCCGGCCTTGGCTGAAATCCGCCAGCGTGGAATCGAGGCCATCACCGAGGAAGAAAAGGCGGACGAGGACAGCAAGATCGGCGATGCGTTCACGATAGCTGAATTTGTAATGGGAGTAAATGAAACGACGGAAGCGGACCTGCCCGAAACCGTGCTGGCATGGGACCTTGTACGTGCCGTGAACATGGCCCGTTGGGCTTTCATCTGCGGCTACATCAATGAAGACGAAATGTGGGAAGCCATCAGAACCACTGCCGGCATAGCCAAGGAATCCTTCAGTTCATGGGAAGAATACGGCAACAGCTTTGCCGTGGGACGCGGAATATGGAGAGGCGAAACAGATGACTACGAGACTGCGGATGAAGTCGTGGGAGCGCTTCTCAATAAAGAAGATTCCCCTTGGAAGGCAATCGAATGGTAGAATCCAAAAAAAATAGAATCAACAATATCTTAAAAGTTTTACGATTATGGCACTTTTCAAAAATGCAGCAACAGAATGGGAGAAAACCATGACAGAGAATGATCTTGACCAAATGGAAGCACAAGGTCTTGACGTAAGTAAATACAGGGAGAAACTGGCCGCACGGCGTGCAAAGGAGGCCGAAGAAGCCAAGCGAGACAGGGAACTGTACAAGAACCCGACACAGCTTGACAAGATGAAACCGTACATGCAGACGCCACGCAGTTCTGAGACCGAGTTCTTCAAGAAACTTGCAGGAAAGGCACCATGGCTGGGCAAAAGCAAGTGGTTGAGAAAATTCACGGAAGGATATATCGTTTACGCGGGGATTGTCAGTGCCCCGGCAGAGGCGTGGAAAGGCGTGAAGCACAAGGACGACTCTTTCCATGGTATTGGCATATACGCACTGGACAAGGGACACATGAACGATATGGAATGGCTGAAGAGAGTGATGGAAAAGCTGCGTAACATGTGTGAAGGCAGGCAGCCGGTAGCTCCCGGATGTGAGGGCGTAGTCAGTCTTGCCAAGGAGGAGGACTGCTGGTCAACCGTGAAACTGAGTGGTGAAATCGTGGAAGGCGCCGATGTGGAAGTAAGGAAACTTGTCCTTTATTACAAGGAACTTCCCCAAGGCTATCTTCCTTCAGACGGCATCGTCCCCCACTTCTACTGGGAAGGGACAATCAGAGTCATACCGGCTGAATTGTATGTCTAAATCCATCTGAAAATATGATTATAGCCGTTATATGTATTATCGTGGTACTGCTCATAATTATTTTATGGGCAGTATTCACTAACAACAGCCTTATTGCAAAGAAGAACCGGGTCAAGCAATGCAGAAGTGGTATCTGCGTGGTCCTCAAACAGAGGAATGACCTGATCCCCAATCTTGTCGCATCCGTAAAGGCATACATGGGGCACGAGAATGAGATTCTCATCCGCATTGCCGATTTGCGGTCAAGGGCTTCGAACGCTACAGAGTCCGAGCAGATAAAAAGCGGTACGGAAATGTCCTCGCTTCTGTCAAGACTGAATGTGGCGGTGGAAGACTACCCAGAGCTGAAGGCGAACCAGCAGTTCCTTCATCTTCAGGTCCAGATCGAGGACATGGAGAATGAGCTGCAGGCAATCCGGCGCACCTACAATGCCGCTGCTACCGATTATAACAATTACATTGAAATGTTTCCGTCGTCGATAATCGCATCCTGGCGCAAGCATGAGCAGCAGGAGTTGATAGAGTTCCCGGAAAGTGAGATCAAGGAAGTGAAAGTGGGAGAATTATTCAAGTAAAGCATGGAAGAAAGTCAGAATATAGATTTCAAGGGCATTTCCCTTCACATGAAGAAAGAGATGTCCCGTATCAGGATGCTCCGGATTGTGTTCCGCATCCTGACCTCCATTGTCTATCTGTGTACCGTCGTGTGGTTCGGTTTCTGTATCTTCGGCGGATTCCTCGTGGACCGTACTGACTATGAGACTTCCGTCACCACGGGAAAATACCTCATGATAGGCTTTGCCGTATTTTTTGTACTTCATTTCGCATTCATGAAATGTTTTGCCGCGCTGAACAAGAGGGAAACCTACACGATGGCCCACATCATCTACCTGCTGTTCCCGGGAGCAAGGTACAATCCTTCCGGTTCCATACAGCCGAAAGTCTTTGCGGACAGCCGCCTGTTCGGAACGGCATTGTCATCGGGCAATTCGGTAAGTTCGACCTGTTACGGCCGTCTTGACATTCCCGTCGGAAATGACATGATGACTGTCGTGGATGCCGGTGTGACTTCAGCCAATTCGAAAGATTTCTCGGCCTTCAACTTCCTTGAAGTGCCGTACCAGTATTTTATCCGTCCGATATTCGGAGTCAGGATAGAGAGCACGATGCACAGTTTCAGGGGCATGTTCGGGTGCTGCAAGCTGAACCGCACCTTCAGGGGCTACGTGATGCTGCTGCCCGACCATCTGGAAAACAAAATCGGCTACCTGGCGCAAACAATCCAGGGAATGAAGGAAAAGTACGGGGCAAAATTCGTACATTTGGAAGACCCGGAGTTCGAGAGGCATTTTGCCGTGTACGCGGATGACGAGGTGGAAGCCCGCATGGTGCTCACCCCGGCGATGATGCGGAAGCTGACCGCCCTGCGGAAATCCTTCAGCCGTGACCTGATGCTCTCCTTCAACGGGAACATGTTCTACTACGCATCCGACACTCCGGACGGTTTCTTACGTCCCGGCAGGAAGTCGCTGGATGACGAACATCTGCTGGAACAACTGTACAGGGAGGTGAACTTCTGTCTCACTGTAGAAAATGGAATCAAATAATCAACAATAATCGAAAACGAATAAAAAGAATTACAACATGAGCGAACTTAAAAATCTGTCAGCCATTCTTGAAGGAGGTGCTGTTCCGGCCGGTTATAACGGGAAAGCAATCGGCAAATTGTCTAAGACATACCTCAAACTGGAAAACCGCAAAGTAGTAAACCTCTATCCCATCAGAACCGTGATGCACGAAGACAGCCGCTATTGCCTGTATGCCTGCCCGTTGAAAGGGACTGAAATTGACGAGGCCACCCTTCAGAGCATCAAGGCTGAAGTGGATACGCTGGAAATCGGTGAAATCCGTTATGATTCCGTACAGTCCTGTGGCTATGACTATTACATAGTAGATCCTGATACAGGCCGTCATATACTGACAGGACAACGGGATATGGATTCGGTAATGGAAATAAGCGATCATTATGACGGCGTCATCCTGTTCAGCAAATCGGTATTCTCGCCAAGAAAGGCCAATCAGCTTGATTGTGCCTATGCCTTGATCGGCATTGAAAAACAGCCCAACGAGTTCAAGATAGAGGCTATTCCTAATAGCGCGATAGGCCAAGCACCTACGATACTGGAATTTGAAGCTCCGCAGGAATCGCCTGCTGTCGAAAAATACAGGTCGGCCATGACGGTCCTGTCCATAATCATCACCGCGGCTCTGCTTATCTGGTACTTTTTCATAAAATAATATCACCGAACGAATAACTTCACTAATATCCGAATATGGCTACATTCAATTATTCTTCCAAATCGTCCATCAAGGACAATCTGACTGAAATCCTTGTCGGTGCCGGACTGATAATAGTACCGGTAGTTTATCCTTTCGGTATAAAAGTCGGTACACTTCGCATCCTCGGACCGTTACCAACAGCCATCATCCTTGCCCTTGTCGGACTGTACATGCTGTTCAGAGCCTGGCGGAAGATACATAAGGCCCGCAAGTTGGCTGCCAAAAGCTGTATCATCACGGTTGACGGCGATAAGGTGACATACCCGGTCATCGTGAAAGGAAATGTTGAGATGCGTTCTTTTACATTGTCGGAAATATCCAGTTCAAACTACAATTACGACAATGGTATTCTGACAATCACCCTCGCCAACGGCTCAACGGCCAAATTTGACGTTGATTTCTTTGACGGACTGCCACAGCTTAAAGAATTTGCGGCGCTCTTGAAAAAATAAACCGGTGAGATATGGAATGGTTGGATAAAATAAAGGATTTTCCGAATCTGATACAGCAGGAACCCCGCTACGGCTATCTGGTCGTGGCGGGCCTGCTTCTGATATGGCTTGTCGGTGTCATCTGTGGCTGGAAGTGGACGTATTCCCGTCCGGGTAGTACAGGAGGTAACTTCTGGATGAATCTGCTCGGTCCGAAAACTTTCCGGTTCTGGCTGGGAGTGATTCTTGCCGTCGGGATAGGACTGTCTCTGTACCTGTTCTCTATTTCCGGCAAATAGCTGAGTGCTCTTTCCCGGATGCCACCTGTAAACTTAAAAAGTGATTGAGTATGAAAACAATTCCAATTATAACCTTCTTCCTGTGCACGGTGATGTATGCCCATGCACAGCTTAACATCGTTCCCAAGAACGATGGACTGAAAGAGTACACGGTGACAAATGCCCACCCCTATGACAGCCTGACGAACGTGGAGAAGCGGAGTTTCACTTCCCTTCCGGGACAGACCCTGTACATGCATGGGGTAAAAAATGACAGGAACGGCTACTGGGATGCTTTCTACACGGTCAATTTCCTTACCGGGGATGACCGAACGGTGTACAAGGCGGTCAACATCAGTACCACCCCTTCTAAAGAGGTAGTGGGGAAATATTACGAGGTAGTGAAGGTCTGGACAAAGACAGACTACCTGTCGGCTGGATGCTGCCTGCTGCTCCGTGAAAAAGAAAGCGGTGATGAGATGTATTACAACCCATTCAGGTATCCGCTGAGCACTGCCTGTCTGCTTCGTCGGAATCGTCCGGGTACAGGAACAGGGTCAGGTTTTTGGCAATGGCGGTTTTATCGAACTGGATGCCGTCATGCACAATGCTTTCATCAATGGTGTCCAGGTCAAACAGGTTCAGGGTGTTGGTGCGGCCCTCGTAGCCGGTCACGGCCAGTTTGTACAGCCGGGCAGTGTAAGGTTTGCCTGCCAGGGTGACGGGGTAGGTGATATCGGTCTTTTCCGCCCAGGAATGTTCGTTCAGCCAGGGGTCCGGCAGTTCGTTCTGCAAGCCGTCGGCAAAGCTCTGGTGGAACAGGCCAAAGTGGTAACGCAGGCCGATGCCGTCGCCCGGCAGGTTCAGCGTTGCCAGAGAATCCAGGAAGCAGGCAGCCAAACGGCCCAAACCGCCGTTGCCCAGGCTCGGCTCCGGCTCGACTTCCTCGATGTCGGAAAGGCTCTTGCCTGCGGCAGCAAGGGCATCACGCACATCATCATACAAGCCGAGGTTGATGAGGTTGTTGGAAAGCAGTTTGCCGATCAAAAATTCAGCCGAGATATAATACAGCTTGCGGCCGTTGACCGGGCGTACCTGTGCGGCGCTCTTGCTGCGCACAAGATCCAGCAGGGCAAGGTAAATTTCCTGGTCGGTGGATTCGACAAGGGGCTTGCCGATCAGCTTCTGTAAAGTTTCCGTCATGGTCTGCATAGCGGGTTCCTCCTAAAAAATGAATTTGCAGAGGCCAAGGCGTTGGTATCGCCTTTGGTTCAGGCCTCAAGTGGGGAAGCTTGCGGTGCGGCCCGCACTTCCTCTTGCTATATCCAGAATATCATACAAAATCGGTAAAATTCTTGTGCAATTCTGCCGGATTGTGATACAATACAAGCATCAGGAATGCAAAAGGGGGCTACAACATGCCAAACCAGGAACGCTTGCGGGAAACCAAACACCATGGTGCGGTGCGGTTCCCTTTTAATATCTACCCCTGCACCATACCGGGGGACTTTTTGCAGGTGCCGTTGCACTGGCACGACAGTATGGAACTTGTCTATGTTAAAAAAGGCAGCGGAATCGTGCAGGTCGGTGTGAACGCTTACCCGGCGGAGCAGGGCGATATTTACATTTTTGCCCCCGGCACCCTCCACGCCCTGCACCAGCGCGGCCAGGCCGTGATGGAATACGAAAATATCATTTTTGAGCTGGAGCTGCTGGGTGGTGCGGATGATCTGTGCGCCGAGCGCTACCTTTTGCCGCTGCAAAGCGGCCGCATGGCTTTGCAGCCGCGCATTATCCCCGGCGAGGCGGGCTACCCCCAGGCGGCGGCCTGCCTGCAGGAAGCGGAGGAAGCCAACAAGGTAAAAACCGCCGGGTATGAGCTGGCCATCAAAGGGGCGCTGCTGCGGTTTTTGTCCATCCTGATTGGCCAGCACGGCACCCCGCTCCCGGCGGATACTACTGACACCCGCCGCCTGAAAACGGTCTTGCAACTGATCGAAGCGGAATATGCTACCCCGCTGCGGATTGAGGACGCCGCCGAAGCCTGCGGGTCTCTTTTTCCCGCCGCGTCAACCCCCGCTTTCCGCAAGGACTCGCCGCCTGCGGTGCGCGGCGGCGGGGTGCCGCCCCATATCTGCGCGTTTTTGTACACCTTCGGCACAACATCTGCGGATTTTCGGCTGTTTTTCGTCATTTCAAAAAATCATGGAAAAATTGTAAATTTTTTATGATTTGGTGTTGAGACACGAAAAAAAGAGGTGTATACTGTTCCCGTTAATTCCTGCCGCCCCCCTGCGGCACAGAAATTCGGAGGAATCTCTATATGTTTGGTCAACTGATCGCAACCCTGAAAAAGAGCCCCAAAACCATCGTCTTTACCGAAGGCACCGACCCCCGCATCCTCGAGGCGAGCGCCCGTCTGCTGTCCCCACATTATCGATATGGGACCGGAAGGCGGTAAAAATGGAGGGTATGTTTTAACAACGGGTACTCCGGAAGAAGTTTGTGTACAGAATACTTTTACGGCTCGTTATTTAAAGGCGGAATTAAAGGTATAAGAAAAACGACATATTACGATTTTGAAAGATAGAAAAGGGTTCAAAGTATAAAATTTGAATCCTTTTTTATGCTATTTACAGTTGTAATATGTTTTGAATCAATAATATAAATCTATTTTGAATAGGATTTAAGGGGCGTATAATTCTCATATTTTTGAACAAGTTTACATCTGTACTTGGAAAATAAAATCTCGTGAAGTTGAGTTATAAACCAGTTTATTGTTTACATTTGTAACTTACAATCACTATTTACAAATGTGACACACAAAACGCAATTACACAAAATAAAAATCTGTAACTCATAAAGGGTAGGGGTATTACATTTGCATATCCACCAAATACAGAGGTACATAAACAATTATTATATCCACGATATATATAATATAAATAATTAAAAACCAATGTTTTAATACGTTTAATATAAAGTATATTCGAGGCATAATTTCGAATTTCGAACAACATACGCTGACGGTATTGTATATATTACAAAATAAAATATTGATTTCTAAATAATTATATATATAAATATAAAATAATACTTTTAATAAATACTCTTGTTAGTAAACAAATAAAGGCTATTTGCGAAGTATACATCATGTTATTTTGTTTGCATTTGCAAACTGTACAATTCACAAAACAAACTTGCATTTTTTATTTGTTCTTATTACATTTGTAAACTATAATTTTACTATTACGAATCTATTTACACCCCTAAAAATGGAAGAAAATGAAGCTCTAATTGTTGCCGAAAGAATGAAAAGTTTTATCGAGTATAAGGGTATATCTGTTACGCAATTTGCCGATGCAACTAAGATACAG
>OGYO01001467.1_pt1 | contig 12880 bp, 7 predicted proteins | sample 1576561 | NCBI WGS metagenome assembly OGYO01 (sample SAMEA3541507, study PRJEB24748) | human gut metagenome | biome: human gut; feature: human-associated habitat; material: faeces | place: China | collected 2012 | reverse complement strand
GCCAATCTGGTGGACGCCTTTACCCAGTACCTGACCCAGAAGGGCGAATACGATCCCCACGGCGAGAACCGCTTCAAACCCGGCATCTGCAACCGGCTGGACCGCGGCACCGAGGGGCTGGTGATCGCCGCCAAGAATTACGCCGCCCTGCGGGACATGAACGAGATCATCCGCACCGACCTGCTGAAGAAGGAGTACTACACCATCACGGTGGGCATTCCGCAGTCCGGGCGGTTCACCGCATGGTGGGAGCACGACGAGAAGAACAACAAGGTCAGCATCCACGCCCATCAATCGCAGGACGAGCGCCGCAAGCAGATCATCACGGACGTGGACGTGCTGCGCACCGCAGGCCCTTTTGCCCTGTGCAAGATTGGCCTTGTCACCGGGCGCACCCACCAGATCCGCGCCCATCTGGCCTATCTGGGCAAGCCGGTGCTGGGCGATATCAAATACGGCAACCGCAAGATGAACGAGCGCACCGGCACCAAGACGCAGGCACTGTGCGCGGTGCGCATCAGCTTTCTGGATATACCGGAGGAAAACACCCTGCACTACCTCTCCGGCAAGGTCATCAAACTGAAAGACCCCCAGATCCTGCAGCAGTTTGATGCGCTGGATAAAAGCAAAAACGCATAACAATAAGACCGCTGTTTGCTACAACTGCAAGCAGCGGTCTGTTTTTTGCGCTATTTTCTTTTTTGCCCTGTTCACGCCCGGCCGGGCAGCCAGACCGTTGTTTTTGCTCCGCAGGGGGTGTTCTGCCCGAACACTGCCATGCCGCCATGGGCGGCGGCGATCTGCTGCACTACATACAGGCCAAGGATATGAGGCGCATTTTCGGCAGGCTCGGCAGCGTTCAGTGCCACCAGAACGGCAGCCGGATAGCCGATGCCGTCATCTGCCACGGTCAGGCAGAAGCACTCCCCTGCCCGCCGGGTGTGCACGGTAATGTTCACCGGCTTCGGGTTATGCCGGACGCTGTTGTTCAGCAGGTTTTCCAGCAGCCGTGCCAGCAGCGCCTCATCCACCGAAAGCTCTGTCTGCTCTGCTGGTTCTTCCTGTTCCAGTGTGATCTCGCAGCGCTCTGCCAGTGGGCTTTCGCAGAACTGCGCCACCAGCTGCCGGAACAGCGGCCCTGCCCGGAGGTCTTTCCGGCGCAAGGGTTGGGCACCGTATTCCAGCTTACTGGTCAGGTTCAGGTCATCAATGAGGGTGCGCAGCTTTTCGCACTGGGTGCGGATTCCGGTCGCTTTCTGCCGGGAGCTGTCCGGCAAAAGTGCATCCTGTTCCAGCTGCTCCGCCCAGCCTAAGATCAGCGCCAGCGGGGTGCGCACGTCATGGCTGACCCCTGCGATCCACTGGGTGCGGGCGTTGTCCCGCCGGGAAAGCATCTCATTTTTGGCTTGCAGCTGCGCCCCGGTCTGGTTCAGCTTTTCTGCCAGTTCCCCGGCAAAACCGTCGGTAGGCAGCTGGACGGTCTGCCCCTGCGCCAGCGCATCCAGACCGTTTGCCACGGTCTCCAGCCGCTTTGCCCCCCTCCAACTCAGCCAGAAGCAGAGAACCAGACCCAGCAGCAGCATTCCCAGCGCTGCTGCCGGGAGCACCCGCACCATGCTCAGGGCAAAGTCCGGTGAGCTGTAAATGCTGTACTTCCACAGGCTCCCCTTTGGCAGCCCGATGACGAACAGTCCGTAGGGTTCTGTCCAGCAGAACACCGGGTAATCCGCCAGATACCAGCGGGCAAATTTGGCGATATCGCCGGGAGTGTAGGCATGGTTCAGCTCCTGCGGCAGGCCGTAGCTCCAACGGATGTTTCCCACATCGTCCAGCACCATCGCCCACTCGTAGCCGTTCATCCATTCCTGCGGGGTGCGTTCTGCCCCAAAGGCAAGCCCTTCGGCGGTCTCCACCATGGAATCCGCAATCTCGCTGGAGGAGTACTCCCGCTGCGGCAGGCGGCAGCCCTCCTGCCAGCCCAGCCAGCCCAGCACTGCAACACCGGAAAACAACAGCAGCAGAACGATGCCCACCGCCGCCAGCACATACCGCCGGATCAGGCGCACAAAGGTTTTCATGCTTTGTCCCCCTTTGTCAGCTTATAGCCGATGCCCCGCACCGTCCGCAGAAACTGCGGTGCGCCGGGTTCGGCTTCCAGCCCCCTAACTGATCCGGATACACAATCAACAAACTGTTATTGGCAAAGTACTTGCTGATTTGTGACGGCAGACGTTCAAAAGAAGTCTGATAAGAGATGGAACCTTTACGCGAAGACACAACCACAAACAGATGGTCATAATTCACCTGGCCGGTCAATAAAAGCAGATCATCCCACTCTTCCAATAAAGAAAACTCCGTAAAAGTATTCGCCTCCTGTTTTTCTGTCAGGGCACGCAAATGCTTCAATGTATCTTCCGTAGCAAAGAAATGCACGCGGCATCCCAATTGTTTACCCATACGGCAGAGCTGTGTCATCCATTTCAAGAAACCTTTTTCATATTCCGCCTTATCGGGAACCGCCACCACAATCCGGCGCAACGTATTGACAGGCATCAATAATTTAGCGATCATAATCTGGCGGTTCGTGCCCTTCAACAAGTTTTCCGTCATTGTACCAAAGAAAGAATCCATCAAATTCGTCTTACGATGCAAACCTATTACAATATCCGTTACCGCATATTCTTTCTGCGTATGAATAATACCTTGCGCAATATTCAAATCATAACGCAACACAGTCTTTACAGACGCATCGGCAGCAGCAGCAATCATCGCCGTACGCTCCAAGTTACGCTTGCCTATGAGTTCCTTGGTTTCTGAAGTATTATTATCATTGATCACACTCAGTGCCACCAATGACTCTTTTTGTTTAGGATGCCTCATCATCAAAGCCATGCCTACCAATCCTTCTATGGTTTCAGGATTAGCTACCGGAATCAAGATGCGTTCCTGTTCCTTACCTTCGCTGCCCTCCATCAGATTTTCCTGAGTCACCATTTTGCGTGCGGCACGCTCTGTCACAACAGAACTTATAATACAAGTGAACAAAATCATGACCACCGTACCATTCAAAACATCATCATTCAACAACCGCTCTCCATTTTCCATAATAATACCGTGACCTATCAACACAGCGGCCAAGGTCGCAGCAGCCTGTGCATTACTTAATCCGAATATCAAGCTGCCCTCCACCTTCTTCATTCCATATATCTTCTGGGTTATCCATGCAGCCAGCCACTTACTGAATGTCGCCACTACGGTCATTACAACCGCCACTTTCAGCGCTTCACCTTCCGTAAAAAGGCAACGTACATCAATAATCATCCCCACCCCAATCAAGAAATAGGGAATAAACAGCGCATTACCCACAAACTCCAGCCGGTTCATCAAAGGAGAAACATGAGGAACAAAACGATTCAATACCAGCCCGGCAAGGAAAGCTCCCAAAATACCTTCCATCCCCACCAGTTCCATCAAGCCTCCGCCCAGGAACACCATAGCCAGCACAAATATAAATTGCATCACCGCATCCTCATATGTACGGAAAAACCACCGGCTGATGCGAGGCATTAAAAATATGATAAGTCCGAACAGCAAAACCACCTTGGCAACCAACAGCACCCAAAACAGTCCGCCTACGTCCTCACCTTTATACATACCACCAATAACAGCCAGCACCATCAAAGCTAGCACCACAGTCACCGCCGTACCACCAATAGTGATACTGACCGTCCGTTGCCGCGACAAGCCATACCGGCTGATAATAGGATAAGCAATCAAGGTGTGACTGGCATACATACTGGCCAGCAGCACAGAAGTCAGGAATCCATAGTTCAGCATACTCATGCTACTCCATATGCCCAGCCCCATCGGGATGAGGAAAGTAAACATACCAAAGACCAATCCTTTTGTCCTGTTTTTCTTGAAATCGTCCATATCCATCTCAAGACCGGCCAAAAACATAATGTAGTAAAGTCCTACCTTTCCAAACAATTCAAAACTGCTGTCACGCTCCAGAATGTTAAAGCCATACTTGCCTACCACTACCCCGGCAAGTATCATACCAATAATATGCGGAATGCGTAAACGCCCCAAAATCATAGGGGCAAACAGAATGATAATGAGTACCAGGAAGAATATCCAGGTAGGATCTGTGACCGGAAAATGTATGTTAAGGTCGAATAGTTCCATCTTTTTTTAAGTTTTATACCATAATATCGACAAAATTACGAAAAAACTTTCTTTTTTACTGATTTATATTCTAAAATGTTCTAATTTTGCACGCAGAACGTACTTACATGCTGAGAGATAGTTCTAAAGTATTACTAAATTTTATCTTATAAAACAAAAAACAAAATGAAAGTAGCAATTGTTGGTGCGAGCGGAGCTGTAGGACAAGAGTTCCTGCGTGTGCTCGATGAAAGAAACTTCCCGTTGGATGAGTTGATGTTGTTCGGTTCTTCACGCAGTGCAGGACGAAAATACACTTTCCGCGGTAAAGAGATAGAAGTAAAACTCCTTCAGCACAACGATGACTTTAAAGGTGTTGACATCGCTTTCACATCGGCAGGTGCCGGAACCACAAAAGAATTTTGTGAAACCATCACCAAACATGGCGCCGTATTAATCGACAATTCCAGCGCATACCGTATGGATGAAGATGTACCCTTGGTTGTGCCAGAAGTGAACCCGGAAGACGCATTAAACCGTCCACGCAATGTGATAGCCAATCCCAATTGTACAACAATCCAAATGGTAGTCGCCCTGAAAGCCATCGAAAACCTTTCACACATTAAGCGTGTGCATGTAGCTACTTATCAGGCTGCCAGCGGCGCAGGTGCAGCAGCCATGGACGAATTGTACGAACAATATCGCCAGGTATTGGCTAATGAACCCGTCACTGTAGATAAATTTGCTTATCAGTTGGCATTCAATCTGATTCCCCAAATTGATGTATTTACCGACAACGGTTATACCAAGGAAGAAATGAAGATGTTTAACGAGACACGTAAAATTATGCACTCTGACATTCAGGTAAGTGCCATGTGTGTACGTGTTCCTGCTCTCCGCTCTCACTCTGAAAGCATCTGGGTAGAAACAGAACGTCCCATCTCTCCCGAAGAAGCCCGCGAAGCATTTGCCAAAGGAGAAGGTTTGGTATTGATGGATAATCCAGAGAAGAAAGAATATCCCATGCCATTGTTCCTGGCAGGTAAAGATCCTGTTTACGTTGGCCGCATTCGCAAGGACTTGGCCAATGAGAACGGACTGACTTTCTGGATTGTAGGCGATCAAATCAAGAAAGGCGCAGCACTGAATGCCGTACAGATTGCAGAATACCTGATTAAAGTAGGAAATGTGAAATAATCCGCTGCTCACACAAGCTTTAATTCTTTAATATTATAATCTTTATCTTTGCGTCAATCTCCTTTCTAAGGGGTAGACCAAGATAAAGATTATTTTTTTAGAACCAAGCCTCTTCTTGCCCAAAGCTAAGCACTTTCATACCTCAGATTAACCCTTTTTATACGGAGAACCAGTACGTCCTACAACGGTGGGACGTACGTCCTGCTACAGTGGGACGTATATCCTGCTATAGTGGGACGTATATCCTGCTATAGTGGGACGTACGTTCTGTTGCAGTGGGACGTACTAACCGGACGTAGAAAAAAGCTTGGCCATATACAGAAAAAGGGTTAGCCTTGGGGCACGCAAGGCTTAGCCCGACAAACGGATAGCCAAACATGAAACAGCCTTTGCTGAACATATTCCATAAAAAAAGAGTATCACAGAAGAACTGCAATACTCTTTCAAATCTCTTATGATAACCGCTTATTCAGTATCCAAAGCCGATTCTGCACTTTTACCATTCGATGCCAAAGGAATAAGTTTCACCAAATCCACATCAAAAAACAAAGTAGAATAGCCCGGTATCGAACCGCTTCCGGCTTCTTCATAAGCAAGTTCGGAAGGAATATAAAGTTCCCATCTGGAGCCTACGGTCATATTCATAAGAGCTGTTGTCCACCCGACAATCACATCGCTTACCGGAAATTCGACCGGAACAGCAATGCTCGGATTCCATTCTCCTTTATAGCTTTGGTCAAAAACAGTTCCGTTTATTAACTTACCCCGATAATTAACCGCCACAGTATCCGTAAACAGAGGTCTTTCTCCTTCTCCGTTGTTTATTATCTTACAATAAACATACTCGTTCACCTTTCCCTGCTCATTCAAGCCCAAAGGAGGAAGTTTATAGGAACGGACAACTTTCCATTCACCCGGATTCGCCTTTGCCTCAGCCGCAATGGAATCCAAATATTTCTGATTACGCTCCTGCCAGTTTGCATAAGGATTTTCTTCTCCATCCGATTCACTACATGAAACAATTGCAAATGAAGCGACAAACAACAGGCTAATCAGCCAAAGAATACTTTTATTCATACACTATTAATTATTGCAAAGTCTTCAACAGACTTGTTATACTTACTTTATCGGCAATGATATTGTTCAATTCCGAAATAGCGACACGCTCCTGCTGCATGGTATCGCGGTTGCGCAATGTCACACAATTATCTTCGAGTGTCTGATGGTCCACAGTGATGCAATAAGGAGTACCGATGGCATCCTGACGGCGATAACGCTTACCGATGCTGTCCTTTTCATCATATTGGCAATGGAAGTGGAACTTCAGATTATCCATGATTTCACGCGCTTTTTCAGGCAAACCGTCCTTCTTGACCAAAGGCATGACAGCCAGTTTTACGGGAGCCAATGCTGCGGGCAATTTCAGAACGACACGAGTTTCACCGTTGTCCAACTTTTCTTCCGTATAAGCAGCACTCATGATGCTCAGGAACATACGGTCTACACCGATGGATGTTTCAATAACATACGGAGTATAACTTTCGTTCAATTCCGGGTCGAAATATTTAATACTCTTGCCTGAGAATTTCTCGTGCTGACTTAAGTCAAAGTTAGTACGGCTATGAATACCTTCTACTTCCTTGAATCCGAAAGGCATCAAGAACTCGATATCCGTTGCAGCATTCGCATAATGTGCCAATTTATCATGGTCATGATAACGATAATGGTCATCGCCAAATCCTAATGCTTTATGCCATTTCAAACGGGTTTCCTTCCAGGTTTTAAACCAATCAAGCTCGGTACCCGGTTTAACAAAGAACTGCATCTCCATTTGTTCAAACTCACGCATACGGAAGATAAACTGACGGGCAACGATTTCGTTACGGAACGCCTTACCAATCTGAGCAATACCGAAAGGTATTTTCATACGACCGGTCTTCTGCACATTCAGGTAATTCACGAAAATACCCTGTGCCGTCTCTGGACGGAGATAAATCTTCATAGAACCGTCGGCAGTAGAGCCCATTTCGGTAGTAAACATCAGGTTGAACTGACGCACTTCCGTCCAGTTCTTCGTACCCGAAATAGGACAGACGATTTCCTCATCCAAGATAATCTGACGAAGTTCATTCAAATCATTATCATTCAATGCTTTTGCAAAACGTTCGTGAAGCGCATCGCGTTTAGCCTGATGCTCCAACACACGTGCATTGGTGCTGCGGAACTGTGCTTCATCAAAAGCTTCTCCAAACTTTTTGGCGGCTTTGGCAACTTCCTTGTTGATTTTATCATCGTATTTAGCCAATTGGTCCTCAATCAAAACATCGGCACGATAGCGTTTCTTAGAGTCGCGGTTGTCAATCAAGGGGTCATTGAAAGCGTCAACGTGTCCCGATGCCTTCCAGATAGTAGGGTGCATAAAAATTGCCGAATCGATACCCACGATATTTTCGTGCAACAGCACCATGCTCTGCCACCAATATTGTTTGATGTTATTCTTCAACTCCACTCCCATCTGACCGTAATCATAGACAGCACCCAATCCGTCATAAATATCACTTGACGGAAATACAAAACCATACTCTTTACAGTGAGAAACTAATTTCTTAAAAACATCTTCTTGTGCCATTTTCCTTTTATGTTTATTCTTACACTTTTGTTGTTTTTCCTGTTGTCATCCCTTAATTAGGACGAAATAATGTGCAAAGTAAATGATTTTTTTCAATAAAAATCGTATTTTTGCGTGCATATCAGCAGAACATTAAGGAATTTAAATATATATGAGCGAAGATATTATCGATAAAGAAGAACAGAACGATGAAAATACTCCCGTAGCGGAAAACCAACATTCAGACTATAAGCCCGCAGATACCAAAAATGAATCTGTCAAGCATCAATTAAGCGGTATGTACCAAAACTGGTTTCTGGATTATGCCTCTTATGTTATTTTGGAACGTGCCGTTCCGCACATCAATGACGGACTTAAGCCGGTTCAAAGGCGTATTCTTCACAGTATGAAGCGATTGGATGACGGACGATATAATAAAGTGGCCAACATTGTAGGTCATACCATGCAATTCCATCCTCACGGTGATGCTTCTATCGGTGACGCACTGGTACAATTAGGACAAAAAGACTTGTTGATAGACTGTCAGGGAAACTGGGGTAACATTCTGACCGGCGACGGTGCGGCAGCTCCCCGTTACATTGAAGCCCGGCTTTCGAAGTTTGCCCTCGACGTGGTCTTTAATCCCAAAACCACCGAATGGCAATCTTCATACGACGGACGAAACAAAGAACCCATAACACTACCGGTCAAGTTTCCGCTTCTTCTCGCTCAGGGAGTGGAAGGCATCGCCGTAGGACTTTCTTCAAAGATTCTTCCGCATAACTTTAATGATTTATGCAACGCATCTATTGCCTATCTGCGCAAAGAAGAGTTCAAATTATACCCTGATTTCCAAACCGGAGGGTCTATCGATGTATCCCGTTATAATGACGGAGAGCGCGGCGGTGTGGTAAAAGTACGCGCCAAAATAAACAAGCTGGATAACAAGACGCTGGCCATCACCGAAATTCCTTATGGAAAGACAACCTCGTCACTGATAGAATCCATTTTGAAAGCAGTTGAAAAAGGGAAGATAAAAGTCCGTAAGGTAGATGATAACACAGCAGAGAAAGTAGAGATATTGGTGCATCTCGCTCCCGGAGTATCTTCCGACAAAACACTGGATGCCTTATATGCATTTACAGACTGTGAGGTGAGCATATCACCTAACTGCTGTGTGATTGATGCACGCAAGCCACACTTTCTCACTGTCAGTGACGTATTGAAAAAATCTGTAAACAATACATTGTCCCTGCTTCGTCAGGAATTGGAAATACGCAAAGGAGAGCTTTTGGAGAATCTTCATTTTGCCTCTCTTGAAAAGATATTCATCGAAGAACGCATTTATAAAGACGTAAGATTCGAACAATCTGAAAATATGGATGCGGCCTGTGCACACATCGACGAACGTTTGACCCCATTCTATCCGCAATTTATCAGGGAAGTAACGAAAGAAGATATCCTGAAATTGATGGAAATCAAAATGGCACGTATTCTGAAATTCAATAAAGATAAAGCAGACGAAAACATCGCCCGCATCAAAGAAGAAATAGAAGACATTAATGATAAACTGGCGCATATCATCGATTATACCATAAACTGGTATGAGATGCTGAAGGAAAAATATGGCAAGAATTATCCGAGACGCACCGAGCTGCGCAATTTCGATACCATAGAAGCAGCAAAGGTAGTCGAAGCTAACGAGAAGCTTTATATCAACCGCGAAGAAGGTTTTATCGGCACAAGCCTGAAGAAAGACGAGTTTGTGGCCAATTGCTCGGACATTGATGATGTGATTATTTTCTATAAAGACGGAAAATACAAAGTGGTTCGTGTAACCGACAAGATGTTTGTCGGCAAAAACGTACTGTATGTAAACGTTTTCAAAAAGAACGACAAACGTACCATTTACAATGTGGTGTATCGCGACGGAAAAGAAGGATTTCATTATATAAAGCGATTCAATATCACTTCGATTACCCGTGACCGCGAATACGATGTCACTCAGGGAACTCCCGGTTCGCGTATCGTCTATTTCACGGCTAACCCCAACGGTGAGGCAGAAGTCATCAAGATAACACTAAAACCGAACCCGCGTATCAAAAAGATAATCTATGAAAAAGATTTCAGTGATATCAATATCAAAGGACGCCAGTCCATGGGAAATATCCTGAGCAAATATGAAGTGCATAAGATTGCCCTGAAGCAACGCGGAGGCTCTACTTTGGGAGGACGCAAAGTATGGTTTGACCATGATGTTCTACGACTGAATTATGACGAACGCGGCCAGTACCTTGGAGAATTCCAAAGCGATGACCTTATCCTGATAGTTCAAGAAAACGGAGAGTTCTATACCACCAACTTTGACTTGAATAATCATTATGACCCGGGAATTTGTGTGATTGAAAAATTCAATGCCAACAAAGTATGGTCGGCAGCACTCTATGACGCTGACCAACAGGGATATCCTTATTTAAAGCGATTCACCTTTGAAGCAACTTCCAAAAAGCTCAATTATCTAGGTGAGAATAAGGACAGCCGTCCTATTCTGCTGACCAGCATCGTCTATCCGCGGGTACAAGTTATCTTTGGCGGTCACGACAGCTTCCGCGAGGCCTTGGAAATTGATGTCGATGAGTTTATCGGTGTGAAAAGCTATAAAGCAAAAGGAAAACGAATAACCACGTATGCTGTGGAATCTATCAACGAGCTACCCCCTGTCCGTTTTCCCGACGAATCCTCTTCGGCAGAAGAAGATAACGAAAAAGAGAATGATGATGACAATGAAAAAGAGGCAATGATAGAAGATCCTGACCATGGCAAGAGTGAGACAGATATCATAGATGAGATAACCGGGCAAATGAAACTGTTTTAATCCATGAAGAAAATATTCTTACTATTATTGTTGCTGCCCTTTGTCCTTGGGGGTAAAGCACAAGAAGACAGCCTGCAGACAAACCGATACGTCATGCGGGCTACCCTTTATGGAGCAGGCTATACCAATATTCTTGACACTTATCTGTCTCCGATGGAATATACCGGTCCCGAAATCCGTATTCTCAGAGAGAGTATGAGAATGACCAAATTGCTGAACGGCAACGTATCTGCGCAAAGTCTGTTTCAGACAAACCTGTCACTGACAGACAATAAAGCCGAGACAGGCAGTGAACTGGCTGGATTAATCAATTGGAATTATGCTTGGCACTATCAGTTCAGGCTGGCAGAGAACTTGAAAATCCTTGCCGGACCCATGATTGACTTAAACGGAGGATTTGTATACAACACAAGAAATTCCAATAATCCTGCGCAAGCCAAAGCGTATGTAAATATTGCAGGGTCCGGTATGGTCATCTACCGTTTCCGTATCGGAAACTATCCCCTGATAGCACGCTATCAGGCCAACCTACCTTTAATGGGAGTTATGTTTTCACCCGAATACGGGCAATCTTATTATGAGATTTTCAGTTTGAAACATGGAGGAAAAAATATCCTTTTCACCTCTTTACACAATCAGCCGGCGCTTCGTCAACTGCTCACACTCGACTTTCCTGTAGGCAATATGAATGTGCGGGCAGGATATATTTGTGATATCCAGCAGGCTAAAGTCAACCACTTAAAAAGTCACACGTGGTCTCACGTATTCATGCTGGGCTTTGTGAAAAACTTCTATCTGATAAAAAACAAAAAGAAAGTAGGAATGTCCCCAAAGGTCAGTCCATATTAAATCGTATATGATAAAGAAAATATTCAAAAAAACAGCCATCTTCCTTTTGATGATTCTCTCAGGCACTTCCTGCATCACCGAAGATACTTTCAATGATTCTCCCGATGGAAACTTCGAAGCTTTATGGAAAATCATCGATGAACACTATTGTTTCCTAGAATATAAGAATCAGGAATACGGATTAGATTGGAATAAAATCCATGCTGATTATAAGAAGCGGTTAACTTCCGGTATGAGTAATGAACAACTCTTCGATGTCTTATCGGAAATGCTGAACGAACTGCGGGACGGACATGTCAATTTGGTTTCAAAAGATCGTACTTCCCAATACCGAGAGTGGTACGACAATTATCCGCGCAATTTTGATGACAGCATACAAAGCCGCTATTTGGGAAAGGATTATAATACCGCTTCAGGACTTAAATATCAGATTTTAGAAGATAATATAGCCTATGTATATTGTGGAAGCTTCCAGTCGGGTATCGGTTCCGGCAACCTAGATCAGATTCTCAGCAAATTGGCCATTTGCAACGGATTAATTCTTGATGTCCGCAATAACGGAGGCGGCAACCTCACTACTGCCGAGAAACTGGCGGAACGCTTCACTAACGAGAAAAAGCTGATTGGCTACATGTCCTACAAAACCGGTCCCGGCCATAATGAGTTTTCCACTCCCGAAGCTGTTTATCTTGAGCCACCCATGGATCGTGTACGCTGGCAGAAACATACCGTAGTATTAACAAACCGCCGGTCTTATAGTGCCACCAACGATTTTGTGAACCGAATGAAACAATTAGACAGAGTTACCGTTATCGGCGACAAAACCGGTGGCGGTTCAGGGCTCCCCTTCTCTTCCGAACTCCCCAATGGTTGGTCTGTCCGCTTTTCTGCAAGCCCGATGTATGATCCTGATATGAAACATCTGGAATTCGGTATCGAACCGGATAAAAAAGTAGATATCACTTCCGAAGATTACAACAAAGGCATTGATACTATTATTGAAGCGGCACGTGAATATTTACATAATCACAAACAATAAAGGATTATATGCATTTTATAATGAAATAATTTGGTTATTTCAGAAGTAAGCATTACCTTTGCAACCGCTTACCGAAAGGATTGCCGCGCCTGTGGCGTAATTGGTAGCCGCGCCAGACTTAGGATCTGGTGTCGTGAGACGTGTA
>OGYO01001461.1_pt1 | contig 12895 bp, 15 predicted proteins | sample 1576561 | NCBI WGS metagenome assembly OGYO01 (sample SAMEA3541507, study PRJEB24748) | human gut metagenome | biome: human gut; feature: human-associated habitat; material: faeces | place: China | collected 2012 | reverse complement strand
TTGCAGAGCGCATAAGTACGGAACGCCGATTCCTGCGAATTTGCCTCACAAAGAGTGACCTTTGATGCCGATTCCACGTTCTACAATTTTCTCGTAGAACATCCGAGGGTAAATATCACGGAATCTTGCATAATCCGCAGAAGTTCTGCCCCAGTCAAAAGCCTTTCCGCCGTCTATGTTTTTATCTATGATGTTCATAAAAACTACCTTTCTTAAGGATTCACTGACGAAAAAACTGTATTTCATAGAAGTGTATCCTGCCGCACTTTCGGCAAACCCCAGTTTTTTATAGAGGAAATAACCTGATTTTGTCGCTTTTAACTCTACCATATCCAAATCAAGTTCCCTTGCAAAATCCAGAAGCATTTTCATGACTTGCATGGCAATGCCCCTTCTCCGGTATTCCTGTACAGTATAGACATTCATCACATCGCCTGTTTTTCCAGTCGGGAATCTTGGATTGCAAGGTTTTTCCACAACCAGCAAAAATGCGATTGATACGATCTTAGTCTGTTCAAATGCCGCAAATGCAAACAGATCCTGCTCCAAATGTTTTCCGAAATATGCCTGCAGATTTTCTTCGATCCTGCAAAAAACTTCATCCGGTGCATTGCTGAAATCCTCCTTCAGATACAGCATTCTCATAATAACCAACTTGTCTATCTCATCTCTGTTCACCCTGCGAAATTCCACGTTTTCCCTCCTGATATTTTTCCGTCATCCGTTTCAATAGTTCCCCAAATTCCTTCCGGTACACCTCCGGCGAAATGATCTCCGCATGCTCCCCAAAGGTCAGGATATACTGATAAAACGATGGCAAGTCCGACCAAGTGAAGCTAAGCAGCACATTCCCATCCTTGTCAAACTGAGGGAATTCTGTGCCGAACTCTTCAATGACCCGCCACTTCACCGACTTGTCAAACCACACCACCGCTTCAATTTCGCCTTCGGTATACAGCAACTTGTCGCAAACATACACCGGAACATCCCGATTTTCGCATGGCTCACCGGTACATTGCAGATTTGCCATTCTTGTGAGCTTGAACATACGGTAATCCTGACGCAAAGTACAGTAACCCCACACATACCAATTAGACCATTGAAAAATCAGGTGGTACGGCTCCACTTTACGCTGGCTGTCACCGCCAGGTGCATAATAGGAGAAACTGATTTTTTCTCCCTGTTCCATGGCTGCCTGAATTAGCTCGATCTTATCTGAAACAGCAGATTTGTCCCATGAAGAAAGATCAATCATCAGATGGTTGTCAGCATTTCTAATGGCAGATCGTCCAACTGAAAGCTTTTCCATAAGCTGCCGATAGCGGTTGGTTCCGCTGATACTATCCAGACCTTGCAGTCCGGCAAGGATAGACTTCATATCCGCAGAAGAAAGCAGGGTGCGGTCAAGCCGAAATCCTTCCATAATGGAAATCCCCCCACCCTGTCCTTGGGTCGTAACAATGGGAATTCCAGCTTTGCTGATATCCTCAATGTCTCGGACGATGGTACGCCGGGATACTTCAAAGGTTTCCGCAAGTTCCCTGGCTGTTACCTTGTCTTTTTGTAGGAGAATGGAGAGAATACCGATGAGACGGTCAATTTTCATATGGACTTCACCCCTGTATTCACACTCCGCAAACTGTCCGTATCCAGCCAGTCACCCCATCCGGCAGTCTATCATCCGCAGGTGTTCCATTATCAAAAATGAGATCATGCTGGAACCAGTTGATCATACAATGCTGCCCCATTTCTATGCCATAGAACACAGAAGAAATACCGCCGTCTCCGTTATATACCCACTCTGGAAAGAAACAAATACAATGCTCCATCTGCATGAGCTTTTCCACACGAGGTGCCACGCATTCCTGAAAATTTACCAATTCATCACGCTTTCCATGAGCAACAATGAGATGAGTGCCGTCTCTGGAAATGCGATCCAGCACGGCATCATCGGGAATGTAGGACGATGCAATGGGAATAGCTCCGTCATAATATCCGGCATAATCTTCCAGCAGCTGCCAGGTGAAATAACCGCCGGCAGATGCACCCATGACAAATTTCTTTCCCACATTCCGGGTGTGTTCTGCGCAGAAACGGTCAAAGATCGCCTGAATCGGCGCAGAATATGCCTTTTCCCAGGTTCCCGTAAGAGTCCCATCCGCAAGCCGTTTCTCATTGGCGAGGGGTACAATGAGATACGCACCGCCCATGGCATTCTGATATTTCGGTGAGGCGAACTGTTCCGCACCGCAGCACATGATACAGCCTTCCTCCATGAGAGAATTGCTTGCGCCGTGAAGCCACATGAGAACGGGATATTTCCCGGCAGGATCAGCACCGTGCTTCACGGGGTCATAGACATAGTACCGAATGTTTCCGGTCTCTGCACAGGGATAAACATATCGGTCAAACAGGTCAAAGTAAATTTTACTTTTGAACGTATTGGAATAGCTGATAAACTCTCCGTCTTTCAGATATTTCGCCCATTCCGGTATAGCAGTCTTGTTTTGTTCTAACTGTCTAAAATCAGGCAGTGCCATAGGCTTACTCCTTTCATCTTAAAGCCCGTTTAGCAACTTTTTTCATTCGTTTTTGGTGACTTTGTCATTTTCTACATTGAAACCAACGAAAATCCACTCAAAAATCTATACAGAAAAAGTTACTAAACAAGTTCTTACAATTCTATCAAATGCTCATTTTGAAAACAATAAATATTCTCTTTCTTAAATCCGTACAATGAACCTGCAACACAGATATGCGGTTCAAAAGTAAAGGCGTTTACCGAAGAAAGCTTCGTCCGATTTCCTTTTTCAATATAGATTCTATCATCTTTATTCGTTTCAATAGAATGCCCCAGATTCCCCATAAAATCAAGATTCAAAAAACCTTTTTTGGTTATCAGTGCATTGATATGGTAATACAATTCTTCAAAGGTTGTTTCAGCACACAAAAATTCACGCATCGCATAATGCAGTTCTTCTTCCATTTGCAAACCATTTCGCCATTCTGCATTTACAATTTTATCAATGTCAGTCACAACGATACCGTTTTGTATGATAATTGTTCTTGCGTAGTCTCCCCATATGTTATTATTCTGAGGACTCAGGTCAATCGTAATAATATCATCCCCCTGGATCAAAGCGTCAGGAGTCTGATACTCTCTGCCTGAAACAGACACTGTCGTTTCTTTACCGCTGAACACAAACGCCCCTATATCCCAGTACCAAAATGAATCTGCACCATGCGCAAGCAAATACTTCTCGCAAAGCGTCCTGACTTCCAACAATGTCATTCCCGGTTTTATGACTGAACAAATATAGCTGATTGTATCCCTGTTTAAATTTTGCATGTCACATATTGTCATTGAGATATACCTCCGTGATAGCATCTGACCTATTCTTTGTTTCAGTATACCATAAAATCCGACTGGAATCAATGCTGTTTTCAGCATTTTCCTTGCGGAAAGATATTTTTTATGCTATAATAACAGTAAATTTTTAAGGCAACACCACACAAAAATTATGTGGTATTGCCTTAATTAGAGGACGATATGAGCTATTTTTCCAAAGCAGCTGAAAACATGACACACAGTTGTCACATTTCCCATGATATACTTAGAGCCTGTTTAGTATCTTGTCGTGCATGGATTTTTGAGTGAATTTTCGCTGATTTCAAGGCGAAAATTCGCAGGCGGGCTGTCGCCCGGCAAGAATTTTTAACGCAGAAAGCAGTAAAATTCACCGAAAAGACATGTGCGAAAAGATGCTGAACAGGCTCTTATTCTATCAAAATAAAAAGGAGTCAAAACACTATGAAATTAGATGGATTCGGAATTTTTGTGCAAAACATGCCCACCATGATACGCTTTTACAGAGATGTACTGGGATTTGCCATCCAGGAAAACGAAAATACCTCCAACGTATATCTTGTCAAGGACGATACCCTATTTTTGCTATACAGCAGAAATGATTTCGAACAAATGACAAGCCGTAAATTTGGTTATGCAAATGGTATCAACGGACACTATGAAATCGCACTTAGCGTGGAAAATTATGCAGCTGTAGACAAAACTTTTGCAGAAGTCACAGCAAAAGGTGCTGTACCTGTAATGAACCCCATCACGGAGCCGTGGGGACAGCGTACATGCTATATTGCTGACCCTGAGGGAAATCTCATCGAAATCGGCTCTTTTCAAAAATGAGGTACAATATGGAACAAATTGAACAGATCATACAACAAGGTCTTGCCAACCTGCAATACAACTGGCTAGACGAATATCTCCTCTCCAAAGCTGGTGTCACCAGAAACTTGCAGTCAGATTGGAACTGGATCCGCTACTGCATTGCAGACAAACTATTTACAGCAGTGTGCCTGGCGCTTATGTGAAAGATACTAATACTTGGGTTGATGTTTTAGGTCTAAGTGGAGAGCTTGTATATCAACTTATCAGAGATAATAAGGTAGTTTATTATGGTATTACAAGCAGAACTGCCTTAGAACGTATGGCAGAACACGGCAAAACAAAAGTGTTCGACAATATGGAAATATTGGCTGACGGACTTACACACGACCAAGCTCGCTCTATTGAAGGGGCTTTGATAAGACAACGTTTGAAGGAAAGAGCTGACGATTGGTCAGACTTTGATTCGATTAAAGCCAGATTAGATAAATCAGGATTAGATAATAGAAACAGAGGTCGAATAAAAGAACGCTGGACATCGGAAAATCCGTTAGACGATTTACGAGATAAAATATACAAAAAACCAAAGAAAGTAAAAGTAGGCTGTAAATCTTAAAACAAATAAAAAATGAAAATATTTAGCACAGCACCCGATGGAAATGAAATGGCTGATATGGCAAATGCACGCTACTTTAATTTGGCTATAAAACAAATTGAAGAAAATGCAGAATGGTTAAAAACAGCAAATAAACCAACGCAAGCTCTTTTAGCACATATTGAAATACTAATTATGCTTGCAAAAAGATTTCCAATCGATGCAAATTTGAGCATCAAAAAAGACAAAGTAAAAGAATGGAAAAATACGTTTAACGATTGGTTTGAACGTGTTGGTAATAAAATACCTGCAAAGTACAGGGACGGTATAAAAGCCAATGGCGATGAACTCTTTAAACAATTGGAACAATATGGACACTAATAATTTTAATGAGTTAATAAAACCATTCTTTTGGATCGAACACGAAAATAGTGTTTCGGTATGTTTGAATGTTGGAGAATACAAAGCAGAAATTTTCCAAGCAAGAGAAGATGAGGGCTTTGAGGGCAACGGTTATGATTGGGGGGCTTTAGCAAAAGTATTTTTGGAAGAACAAAAAACTGAACTAATAGAAATCATAAAGTTTGACCCCGAAGCAGATATGTTTTGTGTTTATTCATCTAATCCAGATGCTCTAAAATCTTTTATAATTGCATTTAAAGAAACCTGCGAAAACGAAACTTTAATACAAGATTTATTTTTAAGAGCAGAATTAGATTAAAAAAACACATCTTTATACAAACAAAAGAACGCTTCAAATGGAGTGGTTTTTTGTTGCAAAAGAAAAAAGGAGTAAAAAAACAGGGACTGACCGCCTCTTACAAAAAAAGTTATCAACAGGTATTTTGTTTGTTTTCCCTCTTTTCTTCTGATGGTTTTAAGGGATTGGGTCATGCTTCGTTTTTCATGTATATTTGTCCGTTTTTCTCTTTTTTTTATAATCTGATGATTGGGGCTTTCTTTATAGGGATTTCCTTTATTCAACCCATTTAAAGGAGGGAACAGGTATGAAGCTATTGAACAACTCAGAGGTCGGTCTATAAGGATAAGTACAAGAAGTATTTCTTTTAACAAAAATGCGTGACATCAAAAGAAGGGGATAAATAGAGATTACCCCTGCCAAAAATTGACACTTTTAAATTTACTGATTCTATTTTTGTGATTGGGGGCTTTCATACGTTACAGATAGCCCCAAAGAACATGCCCTATCCATGGTTCGTTCATTAAGACATGTTCTTGCATGACTAATTCTATTTGGGGGCTTTCTTTTCTGCAAGACAAGGAGTTTTGCTCTTTATTGATTCAGTTTCCTTTCTTGCTCTATCTGTACCCGTTGTCGTTCTATCTCTTTTTTGAGTTCCTGTTCTGTCGGCAGATAAAGCATGTATTTGGATGCAAAAATCTGGTTGCTGTCATTGAGCAGGCTATATTTTACAATGGTCTTGTCTTTTTCGGTACATAGGATAAGCCCGATTGTCGGATTATCGGTTTCCTGCCGCATCTTTTCCTCAAAATAGCGTACATACATATCCATCTGCCCGATATCCTGATGGGTAAGCGGTTCGGCTTTCAAGTCTATGATTAAAAAGAATTTGAGTATATAGTTATAAAATACCAAGTCCGCATAAAAGTGTTTGCCCGTGTCGGTGGTAAGTCGGTACTGGCGCCCCACAAAAGCGAAGCCCTTGCCTAATTCCTGCAAGAAGTTCTGCAACTTATCTATAATTGCCTGTTCCAGTTCATTCTCCCTAAAGTCCGTATTATCCTTTAAGCCTAAAAATTCCAGTACATAAGGGTCTTTGATAATGTCTTTCGGCTCTTGCCTGATTTCTTTTTCGGCAGCTTCATCCTTGACTATTTGGGTATTGTGGCTCATAAGCATCCGTTCGTAATAGAGGTTGCCGATTTGCCGTTCAAGCGTTCTCGTACTCCAGTTGCAATCTATGGTTTCCTGCATGTAAAACAGCCTTGCCTGCCCGTTCCCTACCTTTAAAAGCAGGCGGTAATGCGTCCAACTCAATTCAGGACGCAGTGCGTCACATTTTGGATAAACGAGGTAAAAGTTACGCATGTGGCGCAGGTTACTTTCATCAAAGCCACGACCGTGTTTTTTAGTCAGTTTTTGGGATAATTGTTTGAGAACCTGTTTGCCATATTCCGCCCTTTCTTTTCCCTTTTGTTCTTCTTCGACGATTACTCTGCCGATATGCCAGTATGCCCTGACCATCGTAATATTGGCGGTGCGGTAAACCGCAGCACGTGCCTCTTCGATTATCCGGTTAATCGTGTCGTAAAGGGTGCTGATTCCTTTTGTTATTTCTCCATTTGTCGCCATGTCATTCCAATAATTTGTACGCAAAGGTAGTAATTTAAAACGACTTGAAAACAAGGGGATTACTTTCTTTCACGCTCCGCAGGAACAGAGGGGCTTTCTTTATCGGGGCTTTCCTGTAATCGGATAAAAGGGAATGTGGCAACCCTATAAAAGCAGAACGCTGTTTTGACATGTTTTTTCAATGAAATAAAATCCCGTTTATAGAACCGAAAAAATCCCTTAAAACCATCAGAAGAAAAGAGGGAAATGGTTGTCAGTCATCCCCTTGTGTTAATAACTTCATTTTCATTTCTCGTATAATCTGTGTTATTTCGTGCCTGACATTTAAACAATTACAGCATGAAGAATTTACAGATTACAAACTCCCGTTTCATCACCTATACGGATGACCTGTTAACGGTTGATGTGCTGGGCGGAGTGGATTTGTCGCAAGTGGAACGCATGGTTTGCACGCTCCGCATCACGTACAATGACTATCCGCCGCAGCGCACCACATTGGATTTATACAATGACAACCAAACCGACAAACTTCAAAGAACCCTTTGTGATAAATGGGGGCTGAAACTCCTCGAAGCCAGCCGCAGCCTTTATACCCTTACCTTGCAGTTGGAAGAATACCGCCTGCAACAGTTACGTTACACGGGCAAATCCCCGCAACAGGCTTTTTCTCCGAGCGAGGAAGACAGACGCAAAGCGGTACGTTTTCTTTCGGAAAAGAACCTGTCGGGCAGTCTGATGGAGCAACTGAACACCATCGGCATTTTGGGTGAAGACCGTAACGCCCTTATCCTGTTCTTGGCGTTGGCGTCGCACAAGTCGGCCAATCCCTTTTCGGTTTTGTGTCTGGCAAAATCGGGTATCGGTAAAAGTTATATCCTGCAAAAGCTCTCGGAGTGTATGCCCGACGGTTCGTTCTCGTTCCACAGCCGTATATCGGCAAACGCCCTGTACTACTTCGACAGCGGGGATATTAACGGCAAAGCCCTTTTTATCGAAGATTTGGAATGGACGACACAGATGTTGCAACCGCTGGCAACGCTCCAGACGCAGGGACGGCTGGTAAATACACGTGCCACCAAGGACAAAGACGGAATGCTCCATTCCACCACCTTTGAAGTGATAGCCAAACTCTGTCTGATAGCCTGTGCCTACTCGGACAAAAATCTTGAAGAACTCGGATTGCCGTTTCTCTGCCTGCACCTGAACCACAGTCCCGCCCAAGACCTTGCCGTTATGGAGTATCAGAAGAAGTGCAGGGCGGGACAGATAAGAACCGAAGATATTGCCCGAGCCCAGCACCTTTTAAAATGCGTGATTGCCTCGCTGCAAAACATCAGTGTTGTCAATCCGTATGCCACATTGATAAACCTGCCTCAAGATATAGCCTATCCCCGCAAATCGCTGTTGCTACTCCTTAACTTTATCGAAGCGATCACTTTCTTTTTCCAATACCAAAGGGAACGGCTGACCGACACCGATACAGGAGAGATATTTATCCGCACCCATCCGCAGGATATTGAAATGGCGTTTGCCCTGCTCAAAAACACGCTGTTCAGGCGGGCTGATGAACTGAGCACGTCCGTAAGAGGCTTTTACAAGTGGCTTACGGAGTATCTGCAACAGGCAAAGACCACACAGTTCACCGCTTTGGATATACGCAAGACCAAACCGATACACCCCCGCACGCTGAACCGCTATTTGCAGGAGTTAAAGCTGTTTTCATACATCCAAGTGGCAGGCGGAAACAAGCACAGGGAGGGATTTATTTACAAACTTACGGACTTCGGAAATCAAAAGGAGGTGCAGGGACGTATCGAACAGGAGATGCAAGCCACTTTAAAAGATGTCTGGAATGCTTACCGTAAAGAACAGAATCCGCCGACAGAACCCGAGCAAAAAGCAGAATCCGAACAAGAACCGTCAACGGGATTAAGTGCGGAATCACCGCAAAAGCCCTCAAAGCGTAAACGCATTGACGACAAAGAGGAATATACCCTTAAATTGCTTTTGGAACTTGAAGCCCGAAGTCCTGACCGGGAATATATTCCAGCCGATTTTACCACCCTGACAGGCAGAAGTCAAATCACCGAAGCCCGCTATTTAAAACGTCTTTGGCAGCAGGGAAAACTCAAACGGGAATGGAAAAACCGACAGTATTATTATACCCTCGCTGCGACAGGCAGTAAGACAGTAAGCCAATCCCCGATGACCGACCCGCAAACCGCTTTATAACAAGCCTTTGGGAGTAGGACGACACAAAAAAAGAAATTTATGAATGAAAAGATGCAACCCAAGAGAATGGAAGATTTTAAAAACTATTTACAGCAGCAAGACAAAAGCCCTGTAACGATAAAAGAATACGCAAGACAAGTCAGTCTTTTTATATCGTGGTACGGCGACCAAGATACGATAAACGTACAGAAGAAAGACATTTTAAACTATTTAAGCTACCTAAAACACCATAAGAACCATCAAGCCGTAAGCAGTAATCACGGACTTATCGCCCTGCGACATTACTTTGACTGTCTTGTCGGGCAGGGGATTATCTGTCTTAATCCCACCGCACTCATCAAACTGCGGGGAGTTAAAAAACGGCGTTTGCATTACATCTACACTCCTGAAGAACTGACCGAACTTGCCGACAGCTATTATCAGCTCTATGTAAAAGCGGCGGAAGAAAAATCCTTGTCGGGCATACGTCCAACCCTTTATAAAGAGAGCTGTCACACCAAAACCCGTAACCATGTGATGTTGCTGTTCTTTATACATCAGGGCTTGACCACAAGGGAAGTGTTACATCTACAAACCGAAGATATAGACCTGTACAAAGCCACCGTAACGGTACAGACCACCACAAGAGGCAGGGACAGAATCCTGCCGTTGCACGCCACGCAAACAGGTACGCTGATACGTTACATGAACGGGATACGTCCCCTGCTGACGGGCAAGAGCCAAAGCGGCACATTGTTTTTGCCTGTGCGACAGGATAACAGTGAAAAACACGCCACACGGGCATTGATACAGCTTACGACAGCACTCAAACGTATAGACAGGCACTTTGTCTCCCTCGCACAGATAAGGGCTTCACTTATCACATATTGGATAAGGACATACGGACTGCGTAAAGCCCAATATATGGCGGGGCATAAAAGTATCATCAGTACGGAGGAGTATCTGCCCAACCACATTGAAGAACTGGCGGAAGACATCACAAAATTTAATCCGTTCTAAAACAATGAACACGCATTTTAAGGCAATACACGAACAGTACGTTTTTTGGTTGGATACGTTGGGATTTGCTACCGAAACGGTATGTAACTACGGTTATAGGGTAACAGATTTTTTTCTATGGCTTGAAAGCAAAGACATTACCCACATTGTTCAAGCCGAACAAAAGCACATCAACGATTTTTTTGACTGCCAACAGACCCGCCCCAATACCAAGTTTAAGGGCAGAACGTTAAGTGCTTCCTATCTGAACGATTATTTTACCGCCATAGACAAGTTGTGCGAGTTTCTGCACCAAATGGGAGCACGGACATCGCTTGTTCCCACCAACCGCCGTATTACCATAGACGAATCCCAAAGGATACGCCGAATAGAACCTTTTACGGTGGAAGAGATAAAAATGCTGCAAGAGGCTATCAACCACCTGTACCCGCATTTAGACCACGAACACAGGCAACTCAAACAGGAGCAGTTGAAGTTGGTTTTTGTACTTTTCTACGCCTGCGGATTGCGTTTAAGCGAGGGATACAACCTTACGCCCGCAGAAATAGACTTCAATAGAAAAACGATTTTTATACGGCAGGGCAAAGGCTACAAGGACAGGATAGTACCGATGAGCGACAATGTGTACAAAGCCTTGCAGCACTATATTTACAACTTCCGCAATCAAATCAGGTGCGGGCATGACCGCCTTTTTGTGCAGAAGAAAATAACCCTGTCGGTGGATTTGCACTATTTACATCAGCAATGCGATAACGAAGAGATTAAACGCAAGCGGCTACACTTCCATGTTTTACGCCACTCCATAGCTACACATCTGTTACAGAACGGCATGAGCGTGGAGAATATCGCTCGATTTTTGGGACACGGCTGTTTGGAAAGCACACAGATTTATACGCATATCATAAACCGATAATCCGACTTTTTTATTACCTTTGTCCGCAGGAAGCTGTTTTTGGCTTTTTGCGGATTTTTTGTGTTCTTTGAGTTTGTTTTGGACTGTGAGGCAGTGTGGGAACTGTTTTTTTAATCTCTGACCTTAAAGTTTTGAGAGTTTAAAGAACGGAAGTATAAGGAGTTCAGATATTACTCCGATTGGCTCGCTTTATGGTGCAGGTCAGAACGGTGGAGACAATAATGTAGTATATCAGATTGTAGGTCAGCCATTGGGGGTATTCTATCTACCTCACTGCAAAGGGCTTAAAGAAAATGAACTTGGTGGCTACAGTTACGATATTGAAGATTTGAATGATGATGGCGAGATTGATTTTAGCGATGGCGGAGACAGGTATATAGCAGGTCAGGCAACCCCCAAGGTAACTATTGGATCAAACATCAGTTTCCGTTACAAGTCCTTTGATATTGCCATGCAGATAAATGGTGCTTTCGGTCATAAGATATTCAATGGCACGGGCTTGGCTTATACCAATATGTCTATATTCCCTGACTACAATGTATTGAAGGGTGCTCCTGAAAAAAATATTATTGATCAGAATGTTTCAGACTATTGGTTGGAAAAAGGTGACTATGTAAATATTGAACATATTACCATAGGCTACAATATTCCAATGAAATCCAAGGCTGTGAAGTCATTGCGTCTTTCGGCAGGCATTAGCAACCTTGCAACAATCACAGGCTATAGCGGTCTTACTCCAATGATAAACAGTTATGTAGTAAGCAACACTTTGGGCATTGACGACAAACGCACCTATCCTTTATATCGTACCTATTCGTTAGGTCTTAGTATTCAATTCTAACCGCTTACAGTTATGAAAAGATATATAAACATATTGATGGTTGCTTTGGCAACGATGATGACCTCTTGTCTTACTGAAGACCCTAGAGATCAACTTTATGAAGAAGACATTTACAACAATGCCAACAACATATATATTAATGCAGTGGCTGTGCTCTACAATTACATTGGTGGCAGTGCAGACAGTGAGGGTTTACAGGGGACCTGTCGTGGGATTTATGACTATAACACACTTACTACAGACGAAGCCATGATACCTATTCGTGGTGGCGACTGGTACGATGGAGGTTTGTGGACGAATATGTATCAGCATAAGTGGAGTCCTAATGATTTACCACTCTACAATACTTGGAAATACCTCTACAAGGTTGTTGTGTTATCGAACAAATCTCTGCATATCATCGATAAGTATAGCCATAACCTATCTGAGGAGCAGAGAGTGGCCTACGAAGCTGAGGTGCGAGCTCTGAGAGCACTTTTCTACTACTACATTATGGATATGTATGGCAGAGTGCCCATCGTAACATCCTATGAACAACCGCAGGATGAAGTTGTGCAGAGCGAGCGTAGCGAGGTTTTCCGTTTTATCGTGAATGAGTTGCAGGAGGTTGCCGAGTTGTTGCCAAATGAGCGTAGTAATAAGATGGGTAACTACTATGGTCGTATAACAACACCTGTAGCTAATTTCCTTTTGGCTAAGTTGGCTCTTAATGCCGAGATATATTGTGATGATAATTGGACTGATGGCGTTCCACGGAACGGTAAAGAGATATTTTTCACCGTCGATGGTGAGAAACTCAA
>OGYO01001460.1_pt1 | contig 12902 bp, 10 predicted proteins | sample 1576561 | NCBI WGS metagenome assembly OGYO01 (sample SAMEA3541507, study PRJEB24748) | human gut metagenome | biome: human gut; feature: human-associated habitat; material: faeces | place: China | collected 2012 | reverse complement strand
AGCGGAAGGCAAGATAAACACATTGTTGGTAGCAATAATTACACATCTGGTCGAAGCATTTTCTCTGGAACGACACGGCAAGCCGAAGCTTTGATTAAACAATACAGTGGAACCGGTCAAAGATTAGGAACTAACAAAGAGCGTGTGGACTTCGGCAAGGTAATCGGGCTTTATGTGGATGATTCATCAGGCAAAAGTTACCCCACCACTATGGGAATAATACACTATTCAAAATCGGGTGCGCATATTGTACCTGCAAAACCTAAAAATCTCAAATAGGAGGATTTTTGTAAATGATAATTTATGACAAAGAGAATAACGGCTTTTCAACCCTGCTGCGTTTTATAAATAAAAAATATGATGAGAATGTCATATTTGATTTAGAATTCAAACTTATTTATGATAATGAAACAATCACAGCAAAGTACGATACTATGTATGAAACTGATAACGGTTTAGAAGATGACGAGGATGGTTATGAAGAATATAATGCCATCGCTTTTCTTAATCTTGAAACAGTTATTATGTAAGACCGGAAGTTCAGGAAATTGCAGATTATATCGGCGATTCTTTTTACCTGAGCAAGGTGGCAGTAGAGTTGGAGGAGCAGACGATTGTGTTCTGCGGCGTTTCGTTTATGGGCGAAAGTGCGAAAGTGCTGAATCCTCAGAAGACGGTTCTTATGCCGGATGCAAAAGCGGACTGTGCGATGGCGCATATGGCAGATGAGGAGACGATCCGTGCGATGCGGAAGAAGTATGATGATCTTGCGGTTGTCTGCTATATTAATTCAACGGCAGAACTGAAAAGATTATCGGATGTATGCGTAACTTCGGCAAATGCGGTTCGGATTGTAAAGGCACTTCCTAACAAAAACATTTTCTTTATTCCGGATAGAAATCTGGCGCATTTTGTGGCGGAGCAGACGCCGGAGAAGAATTTTGTATACAACGAAGGATATTGTCCGATTCACGAGACGGTAAAAATAGAGGAATTAAAGCAGGCGAAAGCGGAGCATCCGGAAGCGGAAGTGCTGACGCATCCTGAATGTCCGAAGTCGCTTCTTGATCTTTCGGATTATATCGGAAGCACGTCCGGCATTATTGATCGTGTGGGAAAGAGTGACGCTGAGGAATTTATCATCTGCACGGAAAACGGTGTGAGATATGAGCTTGAAAAAAGATATCCGAATAAAAAGTTCTATTTTACAAAAACAGAACCGGTCTGTGAAGATATGAAAATGATCACTCTGGAAAAGATCGCTCATGTTTTGAGAACAGGTGAAAATGAAGTTCAAATGGACGAAGCTCTTCGTGCCGAATCAAAGAAACCGTTGGAAAAGATGCTTGATCTGGCAAAATAACAGGTGAAAATGAAAGATATAATTAAGGAATAGTAAGGTAAGATTAGGGGCGCTAAGGGAAGTGGATATGGAAAAAATAAAAGAAAAACAAGATCAGGTCGATGTGGTCATTGTCGGAACAGGAGTCGCAGGATTATTTGCGGCATTGAATCTGCCGCGTGATTTTAAAATTATGATGATTACCAAAGCGGATCTGGAGAGCAGCGATTCATTTTTGGCACAGGGCGGAATCTGCGTTTTGCGCGATGAAAGTGATTATGACAGTTATTTTGAAGATACGATGCGTGCGGGGCATTATGAGAACCGAAAAGAATCGGTCGATATTATGATCCGCAGTTCGCAGGAGATCATCAGGGAACTGATCGGGTACGGCGTTGAATTTGAACGCAGGACAGAGCATAGTGATGATGTCATCGGTGACAGTGATATTTCTCGTACATATGAGTATACAAGAGAAGGGGCGCATTCAAGTCCGAGGATTTTATTTCATGAGGATATTACAGGAAAAGAAATTACGGGAAAACTTTTGGCGCGGGTGAAAGAGCTTGACAATGTAGAGATTTTTGAATATACGACAATGACGGATATTATAGAGGAAGGCGGAGTATGCAGAGGCGTTGTCATGCAGGAACAAGACGGAACGAGCCGGGCAGTTCGCTCAGCGTATACGATCGTTGCAAGCGGCGGAATCGGAGGATTGTACCGTCATTCCACAAATTTTCCGCATTTGACGGGAGATGCTCTTGAAATTGCGAAAAAACACGGAATCAGACTGGAACATACCGATTATGTTCAGATTCATCCGACAACGCTTTATTCTAAGAAGCCGGGGCGGAGATTTCTGATTTCGGAATCAGTGCGGGGAGAAGGAGCTGTTCTGCTTGATAAAGAGGGAAATCGTTTTGTAAATGAATTGCTTCCGCGGGATGTCGTTACAAAAGCGATTCGCGAACAGATGGAAAAAGACGGAACAGATCATGTGTGGCTGTCTATGGAGAATATAGGAACAGAGTCGATATTGAGTCATTTTCCGAATATATACAGACGTTGTAAAGAAGAAGGATACGATGTGACGAAAGAGCCGATTCCGGTTGTTCCGGCTCAGCATTATTTTATGGGAGGCATCTGGGTGGACAGCGATAGTCAGACTTCTATGGAACGGTTATTTGCGGCAGGAGAGACGAGCTGCAACGGAGTTCACGGAGCAAATCGTCTGGCAAGCAATTCTTTGCTGGAAAGCCTTGTGTTCGCAAAAAGGGCGGCGCAGAAGATCGGAAGAGAAAAAACGGATACCGCCGCAAAGCAGGCGGGAGAGAACGAAAAAAGGAGTGGAAACGTGAATAAAATTACAATGAAATTACAGGCCGATCATTTGATCATGGAGGCATTAAAAGAAGATATTTCAAGTGAAGATGTCAGTACAAACGCAGTGATGAAAGAAGCTGTTCCGGGAGAGGTTGACCTGATCTGTAAAGAGGACGGGATTATTGCGGGACTGGACGTATTTTCAAGGGTGTTTGAACTTTTAGATGAAAATACGAAAACAGAGCTTTACTGTAAGGACGGAGATGAGGTAAAATCAGGACAGCTTATGGGAAAGGTGAAGGGCGATATCAGAGTGCTTCTTTCCGGCGAGCGTGTGGCTCTTAATTATCTGCAAAGAATGAGCGGGATCGCAACATATACACATTCTGTGGCAAAACTTCTGGAAGGTACGAAAACGAAACTTTTAGATACGAGGAAAACGACGCCGAATATGCGTGTTTTTGAGAAGTATGCAGTTACGACAGGCGGCGGATATAATCACAGATATAATCTGTCGGACGGAGTTTTGCTGAAGGATAATCACATCGGAGCGGCAGGAGGAGTTGCACAGGCTGTAAAAATGGCGAAGGAATATGCGCCGTTTGTCCGCAAGATTGAGATTGAAGTGGAAACTCTCGACATGGTAAAAGAGGCTGTAGAGGCAGGCGCAGATATTATCATGCTTGATAATATGACGACAGAAGAAATGCAGGAAGCAATCAGAATCATTGACGGAAGAGCTGAAACGGAATGTTCGGGAAATGTAACGAAAGAGAATATTGCACGTCTGACAGGTCTTGGCGTTGATTATATTTCAAGCGGAGCTTTAACACATTCTTCTCCGATACTTGACATTTCGATGAAAAACCTGCATCCTGTTAAGGAGGATGTCAGATGACAGGCTCTGACAGAAGAAAACAGATTGTAGATCAGATCAGAAACAGCACGACGCCTGTTGCGGGGAAAGTTTTGGCGGCGGCATATGACGTAAGCCGTCAGGTGATCGTGCAGGACATAGCGCTTATACGGGCAGCCGGATATGATATCATCTCTACGAACAGGGGGTATATTATCAATGAGCCGGCAGCAGTAAGCCGTGTGTTCAAAGTGAAGCATACAGATGCGCAGGTTGAAGAAGAGCTGACAGAGATCATCGATCTGGGCGGGATCGTGCGCAATGTGATGGTCAACCACAGAGTTTACGGGCATATGGAAGCTGAGATCAACATTACATCCCGCAGAAAAGTGACGGAATTTATGGATGATATTCAGAACGGAAAGTCGAGTCCGCTGAAAAATATTACTTCGGATTATCATTACCATAAAGTAGAAGCTGACAGTGAAGAGACATTGGATCTGATTGAGGATATGTTGAGAAATAAGGGATTTCTTGTGGAGGATCGCGGTTAGATCATTGAAAGCGAATACGGGCAGAGGTTGGAAGATGAAAGAAATTTTTGAGTTGCTGAAACAAGTTTTAAACAGAGAATTTATCCGTGCGGTGCTCAGCAATCCGAGGACGAAGGACGGCGTCGTGAAAGCGAAAGTCCGTCCTCTTGAGAAAAACGGCGATTTCATGTTTCAGGTAGAAAAGTTTACGAAGACGCAGGCGTTTCATGAAAACATAAACTGCAAAGATGCAGCGGAAATACTGGCAGGTCATATGGAAAATTTCCGGCAGATGCAGATCGAGACTGTTCAGGCGGAATATACGGTTCTTGTGAGCAAGAAAGGAAAAATTTCGATCAAGCGGAAAAACCGAAAAAGCGCGGCGCCTCCGGCAGAGCTTTCACATGACAGGAAGAAACGCTATATATTAGAAGAAGGAACTTTTGTTCCGTTTTTAAATGATCTCGGAGTTATGACAGAAGAAGGGAAGATCGTTCGGACGAAAACGGATAAGTTTCGCCAGATCAACCGTTTTCTTGAATTTATAGAAGATATCCTTCCACAGCCTTCCACAGCTTGACAAAGGACGTGAATTGACAATTCTCGATTTCGGCTGTGGAAAATCATACCTTACGTTTGCGATGTATTATTATTTGAAAGAACTGAAAGGGTTTGACATTCATGTGATCGGACTCGATCTGAAGGAAGATGTGATTCGCCGGTGTAGCGGACTTGCAAAAAAATATGGGTATGAGAAACTGCATTTTCTCGTAGGAGATATTGCGGATTATGAAGGAGTGAACGAGGTGGATGTCGTCGTGACGCTTCATGCATGTGATACGGCGACAGATTATGCGCTTGCAAAAGCGATCGGTTGGAATGCCAAAGTTATATTATCGGTTCCGTGCTGTCAGCACGAAGTGAACGGACAATTCGCGAAAGCGGATAAGACGCAGTGTTATGACGGATGTCTGGATCCGATCATGGATTACGGACTTTTGAGGGAGAGGTTTGCGGCGCTTGTGACGGACGGATTGAGAGCAAAATATTTAGAAGCTGCGGGATATGATACGCAGGTACTTGAGTTTATCGATATGGAGCACACTCCGAAAAATATTTTGCTTCGGGCGGTCAGAGCGGATGAGAAAAGAGTTACGAAAAAAAGCGCGGGAACAGCGATTGAAAAATGTGAACGTTTTTTGCAGATAGAGCCGACGTTGGGGAGATTGTTGGCAGATAAAGGGGAGAATTACAAAGAATGAAGAAAAAAATAATGAAAGCAGGTATTTTGATCGTTGTTTTTTGTGCCGCGGTCATTATTTCAAGCCTTGTGATCAACAAAGATGTGTCGGATGAGGCCGCCGACATGGGGGCTGCATCTCTGCCTGAGATTTCTTTTTATGTCGGAGAAACAGAAGTGAATCCGCTTTTTGGTTATGTAAACAAGATGGAGATACCTGCTGTACGTGATACGATCACTCCGCTTAAAAGCGACGGTTCATTGACTGTAAAAGTAGAAAAATACGGAAATAAGATCGATAAACTTAAATATGAGGTATATTCGCTTGACGGAACGAAGAAACATGCAGAAGGCAAAGCGGATATAGTGAAAGAAACTTCGCAGGCAGAACTGGACTTGAAAGGGATCTTGTCATCGGAAGAGCCGGAGGCAGTTTTGAAAGTGACGCTTGATACGCCGCTGTCTCAAAACGGAAAGACGGCGGGATATTATACCCGCATTGTACGACCGAAAGAAGTCACGACTGATCAGTGCCTTGCATTTGCAAAAGATTTTCATACAAAAGCGTTGAATAAAGAAGCGACAGAGGAACTTACGGCATATTTAGAGCCGGATGAAAAGAGCGATAATACGACATATCAAACGGTAAATATTCATTCAGATATTACGCATATACAATGGGGAGATATGAAGCCCTCCGTGATCGGAGATGTGGAGTGGGATATAAAAGAAAGTAATACGGTATATACTTCTATACTCGCAAAATATAAAGTTTCCTGTACGGACGAAGAGGGAGCGGAAAGCATCTATAACGTGAAAGAGTTTTTCCGGGTGAGATTTCTCGTAGATACGATCTATTTGCTCGACTATAACCGGAATATGGAACAAGTATTTGACGGAAGAGAAAGTGATTTTGATGAAAACGGAATCATACTTGGCATTATTCCGAAGGATATTTCCTATGAGATCAATAAAGACCAGACTTCCGCCGCGTTTGTGCAGGCCGGTGAATTATGGCTGTATGAGTCGAAAAAAGGAAATCTGACAAAAGTATTTTCCATGCCAGATCAGGAAGGCAGAGATACGCGGGGAGAGAATGATCAGCATGCGGTGCGTGTGATCGGCATTGATAATAAAAATAATATTACGTTTGCCGTTTACGGGTATATGGCGCGCGGCAGCCACGAAGGCGAGGTCGGCGTCGGCATTTATTATTATGATGCGGCTGAAAATAAGATTGAGGAAAAGGCATTTATTACAAGTACGAAATCGTTTGCCATCGCAGAAGATGAGCTTGGTAAGATGGTATATTATAATCAGAGTACTTCCCTTTTGCACGTTCTTGCAGACGGAACTTTATATCGGATCGATCTGAAGAAAGATGAGAAGAAAGTGCTTGCGGAGAATCTTACTGACGAACGGTATGCCGTTTCAGATGACGGTCATCTTATGGTGTATCAGACCGGAGGGAAAACAGATAAGTCCGCGACGCTTCATATAATGAACTTAAAGAGCGGAGAGGATTATACGATCAAAGCGGAAGATGGGGAAAACCTGCGCCCTCTTGGGTTTATCAACGGAGATTTTATATATGGAAAGGTAAATCCTGCCGATACAGGGATCACGGTATCAGGCGAAGAGATCACACCGATGTACGAAGTGCAGATCAGAAACTCTAAGAATAAAGAAGCTGCGCAGTATAATTTCACAGAACAAAGTATTTATACGACGGATGTGCTCATCGACGGGAATCTGCTGACTTTTAACCGCGTTATAAAAGACGGAGAAACATATAATTCCACAAAGCAGGAATATGTTACGAACAATGAGGAACGTAAAGAGTCGAAGATTGTTTTTGAAACATATGTATCGGAAAACACAGGAAAACAGATGCGTTTTACATTTGCGGACGGAGTGAAAAAGAAACAAAAACAGAATGAAAAACCGATATATCAGCCGGGCAAAAAAACGCTGACGATTGAGCTGAAAGGGAAAGAGAAAGAAGAAAAATATTATGTTTACGGCATGGGAGAACTGGCGGCTGTCTATAACAAAGCAGGGTATGCGGTTCAAAAGGCAGAGCAGGTTTCGGGAGTTGTAATTTCTTCCGAGCAAAAATATGTATGGGAGAAAGGAAACCGGGATCTTGTTTATTCAACAGAAGCAGGTAAGTTTCAATGTGAAGAAGGAGAAAGTTCTCTTGATGCGTGTGAGCGTTATATGGAACAGTATCATGCACAGCGGCTTGATCTGACAGGCTGTTCTCTCGATCAGATGTTATATGTGATCAATCGCGGGTGTCCGATGATCGCGATATTGGAATCGGCACATGCGGTGCTTTTGACAGGATATACGATGACGGATATCACATATGTAGATCCGAGTACAGGAGAATCATATACAGTCGGCATGAGCGAAATGGAAAATATGACAGAAGCAGGCGGAAACACATTTATCGGATACATCAGATGATAAAAGGAGAACTTTCCTCAGGAAGTTGATTGGCGCGGCACATACCGGAAAGGTAAATATAAGTGATAAAAAATATCCGTGGGATGCGAAAAACGTATCTCACGGATATTTTTTGTATCGTATGTTAGCAGCGCTTCAGATGTTTGGCCGCAATAAGCGCGGAGTGCGTTTTGCGAATGAGTTTTGCGAATGACGCAAGCTGAACTGCCGCATGCTTTAGAATATTTTATGATATGGAAGGTTTAAATAAAACCCCTTTATATTTATTCAGTGCTGTGTACAGTATCATTCCGAGAACTCCGCAGGAGATCACTTCCCCCAGACCTACTGTCAGCATCATAAACGGGATCGGAAGAGGAACTGCATAACCGTATTTTAAAATAAACGGAACGATGAGCGCGTTTGCGATGATCGGAGGAACCGGCGCTAAATATTTGCTTTTATTGCGAAGCTGCCATGTAAATAAAGCTCCGATCAATGTGGCGATGCTTCCGAAAATAATATCCGGCAAGATTGCTCCGCCTAATATGTTGCTGATAAGACATCCTAAAAATACTCCGGGAATTCCCGCAGGTGTGATTGCGGGCAGAATTGTCAGCGCTTCCGAAAAGCGGATCTGCACTTCTCCGAATGCAAAAGATGCGCCGAGCATAGTCAGTACGACGTAGATTGCGGCGATCATCGCCGCCTGTGCCATGAAAAGCACTTTGCTTTGTTGAGTTGTTTTCATTTTTCAATTCTCCTTTAGTTTTGTTTTACGTGTGGAAGGTCACGAACACACGATTTAAAGTTGGCTTAAAATCAAGGCTTTTGAGGGGTTGCGGGCATCTCTTGGTACTGAAATGGTACTATTTTAATGTAAAGTATTCAAGAGGTCTGCAATCTCTTTTTGTTTGTTTGGGTATAAATGTCCATAAGTTCCAAGAGTAATCTTTATATCATCGTGCCCGAGTCGGTCAGCGATCGCAAGCGGAGAGACGCCCTTTTCGATCAGTAAAGCCGCGTGAGAGTGGCGAAGATCATGAATTCTGATGCGTGGCACTCCGGCAATCTCTGAAAATTTTTTCATCGGGTAGTATAAAGATTGCTTTGAGATTTCAAACAGCCTTGTTTCACCGTTACAATCATATATCATAGACATATAATTTTCAAGTTCTTTCACAAGGAAGTCGGGAAGTGTAATGTCTCGGATTCCTTTCTGCGTCTTTGGCGGTGTTATGACGTCTTGCCGTTCCATCCGTTGCAATGATTTGGTTATGTGCATAATGTGAGCGTCTACGTCAATATCTCCGGCTGTGAGGGCGAATAGTTCCCCTATGCGGATACCGCAATAGTAAAGCACTTGGAATGCCGTTCGTGTTATTGGCTGCTTAATATGAGCGATGAAAGCGCAATACTGCTCATACGTCCAAAAGTTCAGTGATTTATTGCATGCTTTCCCGATCTTCTCCACACCGTCAAAAGGGTTTTCCTGAAGTCCGCAACGTTTCGCGCCGTATTTGTATATCGTACGGAACATAGTATCTATTTTATGGATGTATACGTCCGACAGATCAGCGGCCAGTAATCCGTTTTGCCATAGCACAAGCATTTTCTCTGTGATCGCTGACAGGGGTACATTGTCGAATGTAGGTAATATATGCTTAAGAGCGTTGTTATACCCCCTGATCGTTGTTTTTCGCCTTCTAGGTGTATTTTCGGCGATGAAGTCAGCCGCAATACTGCCGAATGTGGTCGTTGAATCGTATTGTAGGGAGCTTAAAAAATTATACTCCCATTCTTTCGCGTCTTTCTGACGTGCAAAACCTCTCTTTTTCTTTTGTTTCTTGTTTCCTATATAGTCCGTATAATAGCACTTCACGAACCAAGTTCCTGTTTTTTCGTCTTTGTATGTTGGCATATATGATCTTCCTTTCATTTTCTGCCTGCCAGCGTGTGAAAATGATCGAAGATAATTGACATATTTTATTGAATTGACTATAATATACTTAACAAGGGAGCCGATAGCTAGTGCACACCTAGCTGCCGGCAAATAAGTGTTATAAAAAATAGCGCTCAGTTTACCAGACAGGGGCGCTATTTTTTGTGTCTAAAAATCGTAACAACAAGGGTTATGACTGCACAAAGCATAATTACAAACGTGAACAAGTCAGAGTATGTAACCATATTACCAGCTCCTTTCAATGTGTCCGGCAACTGGTATAGCACCTCATCGGCTCCCTGGGTAAGTATATTATTGTCAATGTACGGTTTCGCTCATTTTTGAGCAGGTTGCACTGCACGATTTTGTGTAATGGCTATTCGGCTTCTCCCAATTCTGGGAAAACTCATTTACCGGCGTACTTTAAGGTACGGTGGTTATTTTGTATACTTTTCTAAATGGGTAAGTTCTTCTACTCTTTTTGCTGCCTCTTTCTTTCCGGCTTCATTTAGTTTTTTACAATTTTCCAATACAATCCGTTCTTCTTCTGTGTCTGGTACAAGATGAGTCAGACCATATTCCGAGAGTTTCTCTTTTAATTCATCCCCAGTTATAATTTTTCCGGCACGCAAACGGTTTACCGGAATATCTAAGGCATCTGCGATTTTCTGGAGTGTTTCTATTTTAGGGTTTGCGTTTCCTGCCTCATATCTTCTGATAGCAGAGTCAGCAATACCGCATAATTCGCCGAGTTTCTTCTGTGTCAGTCCTTTTTCAGTGCGGTATTTTCGTATCATATCACCTGTATAGGTTGGCATATCTATTCACCTCTTTTCATTTAAAAACAGAATATCATATTTGACTCGAAATGTACAGAACAAAAAAGTTCTAAAAACTATTGACAAGTACAAAAACGTACTGTATATTAAAACCACAGAACAAAAATGTTCTGAAAGCGAGGTGATAAAAAGATGAAACTTGACAGACAAAAGTATGAGCTCGCAAGAGCAAGGGCGTGCATGGGACAAAAGGACCTTGTAGCAGCCGGAATCCCGAAAGGAACATTGTGCGGGATAATCAACGGAAGAGTGGAAGCAAGACCGGAAACACTGGGAAGAATTGCAAAGGCACTCGGTGTTGATGTTTTGGAAATCATTGAAACTGAAGATTAAAAAATACGCCTGCCAGCGTGTGAAAATGATTGAAAGGAGTTGATCAGATGAGTAAACAAGTATACACGGCGAAAGATATTTCCGAGATCCTCGGAGTGTCGGAAAGTAAAAGTTATCAGTTTATCAGACAGATGAATGAAGAACTTGCAGAAAAAGGCTTCATCGTATGCCGTGGGCGCGTTCCGGTAGCGTATTTCAATGAAAGATTCTACGGGGGTACACAGGTAGTATGAAGCATAACAAAGAATTGAGCATCACCATCGGGGGAAGCAGAAAGGAGACGAACTGGAAACCGCAGCGGATCATGTGGCAAGAGTTTGTTGAGCGTCTGCGTACGCCGGTGGAATCGGAAGAAACACAGGAAGAGTATAAACGGCTTACAAAAGCGCAGCAGGACGATCTAAAAGACGTGGGCGGATTCGTGGGCGGTCTGCTCAACGGCTCACGAAGAAAGAGCGGCAGCGTAAAGAGCAGATGCCTTATAACTTTGGATATGGATAATATACCCGCAGGCGGCACAGAGGACGTGTTAAAGAGGGTAAACGGTTTAGAGTGTGCGTTTGTTGTATACAGTACGAGAAAACACGAGGGAGCGGCTCCACGGCTGCGTGTAATACTTCCAACGGATCGGGAACTTGTGCCGGATGAGTATGAGCCGATAGCGAGGAAAATAGCGTCTCTGATCGGGATCGATCAATGCGACCCTACTACATTCCAGTGTGAAAGGTTTATGTATTGGCCGAGCTGCTGCCACGGAGCGGAATATGTTTTTCAATGTGGTGATAAGCCTTTTCTTTCCGCGGATGGTGTGCTTTCGATGTACCAAGATTGGCGGGACATAAAAGAATGGGCAGAGATCCCCGGTATTGAAAAGCGGATAGAAAGAAACCTGAAACGGCAGCAGGATCCAACGGAAAAAAACGGGATCATAGGGGCGTTTTGCCGTGTATATGATGTACCAACTGTGATCGGAAAGTATCTGCCGGATATTTATGAACCATGTGAGGGCGGTCGGTACACATATGCCGCCGGTTCTACGTCAGCGGGGGCGGTACTTTATGAAAATGGGAAATTTCTATACAGCAATCATGCCACGGATCCGGCATCCGGAAAGCTGTTAAACGCGTTCGACCTTGTGAGGGTACATAAATTCGTGTACCTGGACGAGGAAGCAAAGCCAGACACACCAAGCACGAAGCTGCCTAGTTATTCCAGTATGCGCGAGTTTGCGTTTGATGATCCGCTTGTGAAAAAGGAATATTTGAAAAATACATTTCCCGAATCCGGTGGATCCGGTACAGGTTGGCTGGATGCTCTGGAACTGGACTCGAAAGGGAACCCGGCGAAGACTGCAAAAAACATCATGTTGATATTGGAGAATGACCCACGATTAAAAGGCTGCTTTCAGAAAGATGTATTCGCAAGGCAGACATATGTATTAAGGCAAACACCTTGGAAACAAGAGAAAAGTAAACGAGAGCTTGCAGATGAGGATCTGGCAGGGCTTAGGATATTCCTTGAATCAGAGTATCACATAACCGGAGCGTATAAGATACAGGACGCCTTTGACTCGTTCATAGATCAGGGGGCTATACACAGCGTAAGAGAGTATATAAAAGGGTTGAAGTGGGACGGGGTAAAGCGTATCGATACTGCATTCATAGATTTTCTGGGAGCAGATGATACGCCATATATACGGAAATCTGCTAGAAAGATATTCTGTGCCGGAATTGCCCGGATATTCACCCCCGGCATCAAATTCGACTATCTGCCGGCGCTGATCGGCGCGCAGGGAATCGGGAAGAGTACCTTTATACGCATTATGGGAAAGGACTGGTACAGCGAAAGCCTTAAAGTTTCAGACATGAAAGATAAGACGGCAGCGGAGAAACTGCTCGGATCGTGGGTGATAGAGATCTCGGAAATGGATGGAATGAATACCACAAAAGCCGATACCTTGAAATCATTCCTATCTGCACAACAGGCAGATAAAGGAGATAGTTCTCAAACAGACCGGTTTTTCAGCCGAAAACATAACAA
>OGYO01001454.1_pt1 | contig 12922 bp, 14 predicted proteins | sample 1576561 | NCBI WGS metagenome assembly OGYO01 (sample SAMEA3541507, study PRJEB24748) | human gut metagenome | biome: human gut; feature: human-associated habitat; material: faeces | place: China | collected 2012 | reverse complement strand
GCCGTCGGGGATGGTCTTGCCCTCATTCAGGAACTTGACGAAGTCGATGATGTCCGCATGATTGTATCTGATACAAAAATACGGAGGCTTATAATTTTATTCGGTTGTAGGATCGCCCCGACAAAGGGAAACCCGTCAGTCCGTAATCTCGTATCCCGCAGATTTCAGAGCCTCTAATCCCCGCTGATAATCCTCGCTTTTTATCAAAATATAATCCGTATTGTAAGTGGATACGGCAAAAATCGAAATCGCGTTGTCTGCCAGAACCGCCGCAATTTCAGACAATATCCCGATCAACGAAAAGTCCAGAACGCCGCAGATGCAGATCGCTTTCCAGCCGTCCTCCCGTTTTATTACGTTTGAGGGAACTTCGCTCTCGGCACATACGAGCGATCTTTCCTCGTCGGTTTTCCCGATAAAGCAATATTCGGATTCCAAATTTACGAGAGAATAATCTTCTACCTGACAGACCGAGAAATCCCGATGAATCCTTTTCAGCTTCATGACATCGCCTCCAAATTACAATTTACCGAATCGATTATAACACCGAATCGTGAAAAAGTCCACCTCTATGTTTGGAACAGCCGAATTACTCCCGCCGCCCGTATATACCGCTCCACACCGAACGGCTTATAAAAACTGCGGAGGACCCCCTACACGAGAGGATCCCCCGCAGTTTTGCGTTTTTTGCGGTTTACGCAATATATCCTTTTGCCGACCGGTTTTTAAAGCTGCCGCCGACACAAAAGGCTTGGTTATCCGGGCATTTTACATATCGCACCCGAAAAATGCGTTCGCTCCGACGCAATACGCCGTATGGCGATGCCCATGGGCACGATGCCCGCCTCAGCGCACTGCCGTTTACAGCGCGTCCGCCGGTGCGTCCTCGGGACGGTATCCCGAGAATCCGAGCCCGTCGATCGCGCCGATCAGCGCCATATCCTCGGGTGAAATCTCAAAGTCGAACACCTGAGTGTTTGCCTTTATCCTGTCCGGATGCACGGACTTCGGCAGCGGGATCACTCCGCTCTGAAGAGCAAACCGGATGCAGAGCTGTGCGACGGACTTGCCGTATCTGCCCGCGATCTCCGCAAGACGTACATCTCCGAGAACCGCGCCGCATCCGAGCGGGCTCCAAGCTTCGACCGCGATTCCGAGCTCGCGGCATCTCTTCACGTTCTCAGGCTGTGTATATCCCGGATGAAATTCTATCTGATTTACGCAAGGTGCAACCTCGGCTGTCTCAAGGAGCGCGTCAAGGTGGAGCGGCTCGAAATTCGACACGCCGAGCGCGCGGATCTTGCCCGCGCGGTAAGCCTCCTCGAATCCGCGCCACGTCGATGCGTTAATCTCCTTCCAATCGGGAGATATCTTCGCCACGCAGGGCCAATGGATAAGGTAGAGATCGAGATAATCGACGCCGAGGTTTTTAAGCGATACGTCGATCGCCGCCTTCGTCTTTTCGTACCCGCGCTCGGTGACCCAATGCTTTGTCGTGAGGAATATATCGCCGCGGTTTACACCGGACGCGCGTATTCCCTCTCCGACACTGATCTCGTTCCCGTAGACCCACGCGGTATCGATATGCCGATATCCCGCGTCAAGAGCCGCCTTCACGCAGTCGCGCGCGGTGTCCCCGTCGGGGGTCTGCCATGTGCCGAATCCGAGAATCGGAATCTCAACTCCGTTTGAAAGGCGGTGTGTATCTGTAAGTGATCCTGCCATATTTATCTCCGTTCCGCCGCCGAAGGGGCAGCAAAAATTGAATATGAATCCTTCCGTGCTCCCGCTGTAAAAGATCGGCGCAACCGAAAGAGGTTTCGAAAAATCAGAGCCGCAAAACGTTCCGTCGGGAAAGTCGTGCGAATGAGCCGCGCGCTGCCTCCGTATGACGGACAAGCTCACGCGCCCGCATCACCCCGGCAGACAAGCGTATCTCACGGCTCATCCGACATGCCGGACAGCCGCGCGAATGCAGGGGGATTTACTTCTGCGGATCGATATACTGCCAATAGGTGACGATATAGTTTATTCCCGACCAGAGAGTCATAACTGTCATCGCAGCCATCGTGATATAGGTAAGGATATGGTACTCGCCGAATATCTTTATCCGTCCGAGAAGCACGGGCTCAAGGAAGATCACGGAAATGCAGACCATCTGTGTGGTGGTCTTGACCTTGCCGAGCCAGCTTGCCGCAACAACGGTTCCGTCGCGTCCCGCAATGACGAGTCTGAGAGACGTTACCGCAAGCTCACGGAACACGACGATCGCCGCCGCCCACAGAAATGCGGGGCGGATATCGGGAAATCCGGGAGTGGTGCCGTCATAGCGGACAAGTATCCCGAGGAGCGCGGCGAATACGATGAACTTATCCGCGAGGGGATCCATGAACTTGCCGAAATCCGTTATTAGGCTGTATTTTCGTGCGATCTTTCCGTCGATAAGATCGGTAAGCGAAGCGAGGATAAATACCGCCGCCGCGGATATCTGGACAGCCGCCGCGGGAAGCGGGAGCATGAGCAGTATGAGCAGTATCGGCACAAGTATTATGCGAAAAACCGTAAGTTTATTCGGCAGATTCATTTTAAGCAGTCGCCTTCGGAAAAAGGCTTTCCTTTCTCATTTGATCGTTTGTCGCTCAGGCCTGTAAGCCCGCCGATCCGATCGGCGATCGGTCGGCGCGCGGCAGTCAGAGCATCTCTCCGACGAGGTCGTAGTCCATCGCCTCGGTGATGCGGACACGCACGAAATCGCCCTGATTCGGTCGGTCCGATGCCTCGGGCAGTCTGAAATACACCTTCCCGTCAACCTCGGGGGCGTCTGCGGCGCTCCTTCCGTAGAAGCATTCCGCCACGGTGTCAAATCCTTCGCAGAGCACGTCGAGCTCTTCGCCGATCTTCGCCTTGTTCTTCGCTGCGGTAATCTCAAGCTGCGCCGCCATAAGGATATCGTATCTGTCCTGAGCGGTCTGCGCGTCGATCTGATCCTCAAAATCGTATGCGGGCGTACCCTCCTCGCGCGAGAAGGTGAACGCGCCGAAGCGGTCGAACTCCGTTTCCTTCACGAATTCGCAAAGCTCGGTAAAGTCCTCCTCGGTCTCGCCGGGGAAGCCCACGATGACAGTCGTGCGAAGCACCGCGCCCGGAATCTCGCTTCGTATTTTCGCAAGCGCCCCTCTGACCGTCGCGCCGTCTCCGCGTCTGTTCATGCGTTTCAGCACGGTATCGGAGATGTGCTGCACGGGAATATCGAAATAAGGAAGTATTCTCGGATTGTCACGGATGACCGAAAGAAGCCGGTCGGTTATTCTGTCGGGGTAAAGGTAGAGCAGGCGTATCCACGGGAAATCTGTCTCCGCAAGCAGCTTTTCGAGAAGCTCGGAAAGCGCAAGCCTGCCGTACAGGTCTATGCCGTAGGACGTTGTGTCCTGCGCGATTATGCAAAGCTCCTTTATTCCCATGTCGCAAAGCTCGCGCGCCTCGGCGACTATGCTCTCCATGGTGCGGGAGCGCATTCTGCCTCGTATCGAGGGGATCGCGCAGTAGGTGCATCGGTTTGAGCAGCCCTCCGCGATCTTGAGATAAGCGTATGCGTCGCCCGTCGTCACGATGCGGCTCTGTCCGAGCTCGACCTCTTCCTTGTCGTCGAAGCCCGAGAACTTCTCGCCTCTGAGCACCGCCGCGACCGCCTCCGCGATCCGATGTATTGATCCCACACCGAGGACCGCATCGACCTCGGGCATCGACTCGAGCAATTCGCCGCGGTACCTCTCCGCAAGACATCCCGTAACGACTATGCCGCGCAGAGAGCGGTTCTCCTTCAGCCACGCGATATCGAGGATGTTGTCTATCGCCTCGGTCTTTGCGCTCTCGATAAACGCGCAGGTGTTTATTATAACGACATCCGCTTCGGTCTCGTCAGCGGTAATGCTGTATCCCGCTTCGTTAAGCCGATAAAGCATTACCTCGGTATCAACGAGGTTCTTCGAGCATCCGAGAGACACGAAGCCGACCTTTATATTTCCGTTTTCCAAAAGATTACCTTTCCGCAAATGATCTCAGAAATTTTCGCCGTAAACAGCGCTCATTGCTTTCTTTATCTCGCTGAGGCTGTATCCCATTCTCGATATCGCCGAGATGCGGCGCTCATGCTCCGCACGATCCTCGGCAGGCTCGGGATACTTCTTCTCGACGAGCTTCACTATCGTCGCCTCGAAAAGCGCGTCGCTTATCGTCGCTATCGCCTCGCTGACGGTCTTTCTGCCGTATCCGCGGCTGATAAGCTCCATCGCAATGCGCTTCTTGCCCCAATATTTATGACGTATGTAGTAGTCCGCGCACTGCGCCGCCTGCTCGGTCTCCTTTATATAGCCCCGATCGACAGCGGACTGTGCCGCCTGACGCGCGATTTCCTCGGAAAAGCCGTATGACACAAGCTTGCGCACAAGAGCCTGACAGCTGTGATCCGAATACGAAAGGATCTTTGTCGTTCTTGCCTCCGCGCGGCAAAGCTCCGCATCGTCAAATATGCACGACACCGCATCCTGATCAACCGTATCGCCCTCATGCAATCCGAGACTTTTCATCGTGCGTCTTTTAATAAGGTATGTCTGCACCTCGGGGCTGTCCGACGCGGCAAGCTTTACCGTTACCCCCGCATTTCCCGAATCCAATGATATTATGCTGTACGTCTTTTCACTATGTTCGCTCACTTTTTACTCCATATCTTCTTTCATATTCCGATTTGCGTCCGGTGCCGCACCGCGGCACTGATTCATAATAATATACGTCCGTTATCCACTCTTATAAGGTTTGCCGTTTCACGTCCGGAATAAAGCTCCGGCTCGCACGACGTGACGATGATCTGCCTGTCCCTGAGCGCGCCGAGTATGTATGTCCTGCGTTCCGAATCAAGCTCCGACAGTACGTCATCGAGAAGAAACACCGGATATTCTCCTCCTGACTCCCCCGCAATCTCGCCCTCCGCAAGCTTCATCGCAAGCGAGAGGCTCCGCGTTTGCCCCTGTGAGGCGTAGCTTTTCGCCTCACGTCCGTTCAGCTTTATCACAAGGTCGTCACGGTGGACCCCGTAAAGCGTGGTTCCCGCCGCGATCTCGCGTTCGGTATTTTCGCACAGAAGGCGTTCGATCCGCGCTGCCATCTCCGAAACAGGCGCCGCTCCTTCGTCTTCATCGGGGAGCACCTGAGTTTTATACGATATCTCCGGTATTTCGTTTCCGGAAGTCATACGCTCGAAATGCTCCGCCACAAATCCGGACAGGCGACCGACGTACTCACGGCGCGCTCCGGCGATGTACGCCGCGCTCGGTGCCATCACGGCGGCAAGCGCCTCCCATTCGGCATCGGATACATACACGCCGCCCTGACGGCACGAGCGGATCAGCGCATTGCGCTGATCGAGCGCGCGCATGAAGCGGCGAAGCTCGCCGACATACACACCCGAAAGCTGTGCCGATGCAATATCGAGAAAGCTGCGCCTGCCGGCGGGAGAGCCGGAGACAAGCGACAGATGCTCCGGACAGAACAGCACCGCCGTGAAATCGCCGATCATCTCGGACACGCCGGAAAGCGGCGCGCCGGAGCGAAGAAGCTTCTTCTTCCCCGATGCGGGAATGTACGCTTCAAGCACCGTTTCTCTCGCGCTCTCCGCGCGCCGAAACGTCAGCTCGGCGCGGGCGCACTGCTCGCCGAAGCGCACGGTCTCTCTGTCGGACGACGCGCGGAAGCTCTTCCCTCTGGCGAAGAAGTATATCCCCTCGAGGATGTTCGTCTTGCCCTGCGCGTTATTCCCCCACAGCACGTTCGTTCCGGGGGTAAAAGCCACCTCAGCCTCCGCGATATTGCGGAAATTCTCATATGCGACCTTTTTTATCTCCATATCGGGAGAATCCGTCAGCCCTCAAGATCAAGGGTGCGGATGTCGAGCTCGTCCTCGTCCTCCTCCGCAAATGCGTCCTCAATCATATCCTCGGTGATTCCGGCGGCGCGGACCTTCTCCTCGATCTCCTTCATGAGCTCGGGGGACTCCTCGATCACGCGGCGCGCGTTGTCCTTGCCCTGTGCAAGTCTCTCGCCGTTGTAGGAGAACCACGATCCGCTCTTTTCGATAATGTCGCGCGCGATCGCAAGATCGATGATCTCGCCGCTCTTCGATATTCCCTTTCCGTAGAGAATGTCGAATTCCGCCACTCGGAAGGGAGGTGCGACCTTGTTTTTCACAACCTTGACCTTGACGCGGTTTCCGTAGCTCTCCGTGCCGGTCTTGAGCACCTCGGAGCGGCGGATGTCAAGGCGCACAGAAGCGTAGAACTTGAGCGCACGTCCGCCCGTCGTCGTCTCGGGGTTTCCGTACATAACGCCGACCTTTTCGCGGAGCTGGTTTATGAATATGATTATGCAGTTTGTCTTTGACACGATTCCGGACAGCTTGCGCAGCGCCTGAGACATAAGGCGTGCCTGAAGTCCGACGTGGGAAGAGCCCATGTCGCCCTCGATCTCCTGCTGCGGAACGAGCGCGGCTACGGAGTCGATTACGATGATCTCCACCGCGCCGGAGCGGACAAGCGCTTCCGCGATCTCGAGAGCCTGCTCTCCGGAGTCCGGCTGAGAAACGAGAAGCTCGTCGATATCTACGCCGAGCGCCTTTGCGTACACGGGATCAAGTGCGTGCTCCGCGTCGATGAACGCAGCCTCTCCGCCGAGCTTCTGAACCTCGGCGACCGCATGAAGTGCGATCGTTGTTTTACCGCTCGACTCGGGTCCGTATATCTCGATTATTCTCCCGCGGGGAAGTCCTCCGACGCCGAGCGCCATGTCAAGCGTAAGCGATCCGGTCGAGACCGCGCTGACGTTCATCTGCGCCTTCTCGCCCATTTTCATTATTGCGCCGTGACCGAAGCTTTTTTCGATTTTCGATATTGCGGCGTCAAGCGCCTTCTTTTTTTCCTCCGGCGTCGCATCCGCCTGAAGTGCGGCGTCCTTCTTCTTAGACGTCTGTTTCATACAAAAGCATATCCTTTCAAAGCCATAATCCGGCTATTTTATTTCATTAATTATATTATATACCCTTTGCCCTCATAAATCAAGAGAAAGCGTCAAATCACCCGAAATTTTTACCGACCTCTCCGCCCTTTCCCGCGAAATCGGGAGTGTACGCGCACGACGCGCTGTCCTTTTCCTGCGAGAATCCCGAAAAGCCGAGCTCTCCGGCAAGGTCGAGCGCGAATTCGTATTCGAACGACGTCACGCAGCGCGAAAGCTCGCGGTACTGCAGCGGCGCAAAGCCCGGCGTGTACTGCCTCATGAGGCTGAGCGTGATCTCACCCGGGTCGAATTCCGCCGCAAGCAGGCGGAGCACCGCCTCGGTATCGCGCCGATGCCCCGGCAGGCAGAGATGGCGCACGATAACGCCGCGCCGCATAAGCTTTGACTTGCCGTCGAAGTAATACTCCGCCGAAGCGCTCTGTCCGACCTCCTCGCGGAGTGCTTCAAGCGCCGTTTCGCGGTAATTTTCCGCTCCGCTGTATCGGCGCGCGAGGTCGTCATCCGCATATTTGAAATCGGTGAGCCACACTCCGACGTATCCTTCGAGCGCGCGCACGGTCTGAGCATTTTCCCACCCGCCCGTGTTATATACGATCGGAATTCCGAGCTCATCCCCGCAGATATCGAGCGCTTCCGTTATGTACGGAACGTATGGTGTGGGGGAAACGAGATTTATATTATACGCGCCGCGGTCTCGGAGCGAGAGAAAGAGCCCGGCGAGCCTCTCCGGTGTAAAGCTTTCCCCTTCCGCACGGCGCGAGATCTCCGCATTCTGGCAGTAAACGCATCTCATCGTACAGCCGGAGAAGAACACGGCTCCCGAACCGCGCGCGCTGTCGCTGCCCGAGATCACGGGCTCCTCGAACCGATGGAGAAATGCCGAGTGAACGACCGCGCTATCCGGTGCGCGGCACGCTCCGGCGCACTCGCGCCGATCGGCGCCGCAGCGCCGGGGACAAAGGGTGCAGTTTGATGCGTCGTAATTCATACAAAGATCCTTTCGGGCGGAGAATACTCCGCTCTTATATTATACACCATGCGGGCGCGGCGGTCAAATGATAAAATCCGCAGATTTTTTCGGATTTTCGATTGACAAAGGGGCGCGCCGTCACTATAATACCGAATGGCGAAGGCAGTCGGGGATTTTTTCGCCTCCGGCCGCAGACGGGCGAAAAGCTGTATTCAAAGGCGAATCGGGAGCGGAAGAAGAAGGCTGAAGCTGTCAAATCCGAGGCAATAAGCCGACGGACGAAGCGGAGGCTGTCAAAACCGAAGCGAAAACTCGGCGCAGGGGCGCGGAATATCGGCGCTGTGGCAGTCCGCAGCAGGCGCGCAGTATAACGGCGGTGCAGTCCCAATAGCAAACAGTCCCAATGACGGACAGCCGTGCGGGCATATCCGGGGAGTGCAAGCCGCGCGGTATACGTCGCGTACAAAAAAGAGAAAGGACGCTTTCCCCGGGCGAAAGCGGAGGTAGAATATATGGAGTTGACCGTAAGATACGCAAAGCGCGATGAGCTTGAGCGGGTGAACGAGCTGAGAAGGGCTGTAAGCGAGCTTCACGCAAACGGACGTCCCGACATTTTCCGTCCCGGCTTCGGGGGAGATCTCAGCGAACGGGTATACAGTGCCTTCGACGAGGAGGACACGGACGTTATCGCCGCCGTGTGCGGCGGCACGGTCTGCGGCTTTGCCCTTGTACATCGGATCGACAAACCGGAGTCGCCGTACATGTGCGCCCGCAGAATCTACCACATCGAGGAATTCGGAGTCGATTCCGACTTCAGGCGGCGCGGCGTGGGAAGCGCGCTGATCGGCTTCTGCCGCAGCGAAGCCGCGCGCACGGGCTTCGGGCGCATCTCGCTCGACGTTTGGTCCTTCAACGAATCTGCCTTGAAATTTTACGAATCCCTCGGATTCCGCACGTCCCGAAGCTACATGGAAGCGGACGTGTGATCTCCCCTGCCGATCGGCAAGCCGGCGGAATCGGCGCGGAGCGTACCCCTACGGTGCGCTCCGCGCTTTTATTATGCCTTCCGCGAGGAACGTCCGACGGGCGGCACATACGCGGTGCGCTCTTTGCCGCCGAGCTCGAATTTAAGCCGGGCAGGGCGTTCCCCGCTGAATACTCACGAAAAATCAGGGGATAATAGAATAAAATTCCGACCGTGGTGAAAGCCGCGCAGCCGACTTTGCCGACGGTCGAAAACATGCGTGAAAGGGAACGTCAAATGATAAAAGGATGCGAAAGAAGAATAATCTATATCCGCGATACCGAAAGCCCGATCTTCAAGGAAGCGTATTTCATACTGCGCGACGGCGCGTCTCCGAAGCGAAAGGACGACATGGTCGCCGAGGCGATGCGGATAATCCGCGAACGCTCCGTCGGTTCGCCGTCGGAAAAGAAGCGCAGAAAGACGCTCAGCCCCCGTCCGTTCGTGCTCGGCGTGCTCTCGGGAATCGGCGTTTTCGCGCTCGGTCTGTTCATAACGATGCTCATAGTGTAATAATTTACACTTTGTAAACATTTTGCACACATCAGCCCCTCCTTTCGGCGATATAATATACTTGCAGTATTTTGTACGTTTTTGCGGGGAAGCATATTCCCGACCGAAAAAGACATACCGGAAAGCCTCCGATGCCTTCGACCGCCGCCTTGGTTGAAGGTGCAGCGCCCTCACCCGTCAGTGAAGGGCTTTGAAGCTTTGCCCGTATGTCACCGGAAGGTGAATGCGCGATCGCGCCGACGGTGTTGTTCCGCCGCATCGGAAACGCGATCCCCGATCGCGGCTTCACATATTGTGCGGCGGTGCCTTTTCCGTGCCCGAAAATCCCCGGAAGAGGAAAACGCTTACCGCGTTTGTTCCCGCATGGGCGAAAAGCCGCCGGTATATCCGCGCGGTCACTTACTTATTTTCAATAAATTCGATAAAGGAGTCTACATGGCAAGAAAGAAAGGACATAAGAAAGCCGCCTCAAAGCTCAAGGTAATGATGCTCGGCGGTCTCAACGAGATAGGAAAGAACATCGCCGTTCTCGAGTACGAGGACGATATCATAGTTATAGACTGCGGACTTGCGTTTCCGGACGACCCGCAGATCACCGGATGGTGGTGCCCGCCCGGCCTGCTAAGGCTTCCACCGCCTTGTCCAGGGACGTGATGATGGCCGTCCGCCCCGGCTTGCTCTCCACGAATTTTACCGCCGCCTCCATCTTGGGCAGCATGGACCCTGGCGCAAAATGCCCTTCCGCCATATATGCCTTGGCTTCCCCAGGGCTGATCACATCCAGATCCTTTTGATCCGGCTTCTTGAAGTTGATGGATACCTTCTCCACCGCCGTCAGGATCACCAGGGCGTCCGCATCCAGGTCTTCCGCCAGCCGCTCGCTGGCCAGGTCCTTGTCGATCACCGCCGCCGTTCCTTCCAGCTCTCCCTTCTCGTTCCGGATCACCGGGATCCCGCCGCCGCCTACCGTCACCGTGATGAAGCCGTTGTCCACCAGGCACTTCACCGCGTCCAACTCCTCGATGGCCACCGGCATGGGGGAGGCTACCACCCGCCGCCAGCCCCGGCCTGCATCCTCCTTCATCACATAGCCCCGTTCCGCTGCCAGGACCTTGGCTTCCTCCTCCTTGTAGAAGGGCCCGATGGGCTTGCTGGGATTCTGGAACTTGGGGTCGTTTTGGTCCACCAACACCTGGGTCACCAGGGTCACCACCTGCTTTTGGCTCCCCCGGGCCCGCAGCACCTTGGTGAGCCCCTGCTGGATATGGTAGCCGATATAGCCCTGGCTCATGGCCCCGCAAACGTCAAAGGGCATGGCCGGGGTCACCGGTACCGCATATTCGTTTTGCAGCACGATGCGCCCCACCTGGGGGCCGTTGCCGTGGGCCACCACCACCTGGTACCCTTGCTGGATGATGTCCGCAATGTACTGGGCGGTCTCCTCCACCACCTCCAGCTGGGCTTGGGCGGTGGCGGGCTTTCCTTCTGCCTGCAAGGCGTTGCCTCCCAGGGCGATCACGATCTTTTTCACGGGTTCGTCTCCTTTGTTTGATTTAGTACAATTCGTTAGGTGAGAAAAAAATTGATGTGATATTTTGATAACAATAGTATAGCCTGCCTTTGCGGCCCTGTCAATGGAGGGAGCAGGGAAAGGCCCCTGGAAAATGGGCAAATTACAAGCATATATTATAAGGAAGCTATACGCGGCAAAGAAAATGAAAAAAGCCTGTGCAAGCCACAAGCAGCACAGGCTATGGTGGAGATAAGGGGACTCGAACCCCTGACTTCTGCATTGCGAACGCAGCGCTCTACCAACTGAGCTATATCCCCGCAATCATGGGCCCAGGCCGCAATTACGGCGCCGGAGCCCTTGCGCAATATAGTGTACACCATCCCCATGGAAAAATCAACAGGATTTTTATGAAATCAGGGGTAGCATCTTGACAATCCCCCTGGGATGGAGTAGAATAACAAGGCACGTTAGGAGTGTATGCGCTTGTAGCTCAGTGGATAGAGTGCCCGGCTACGAACCGGTAGGTCGCAGGTTCGAATCCTGCCAGGCGCGCCAAGCCGGAGCAAGATCTTGCTCCGGCTTTTTTTATTTTACCGTACCTTTTTAGCATAAGGTGGGCATAGCAAGAGGATATTGCAAGCAGGCCGTCCCGGTGGGAGACGGCCTGTTGGTTTATCAGTGGCCTCTGCCGTGCTGTTGGCCGTGCCCGTGCCCATGGCCGGCGCCGGAGGTGGTGGCGCCGGAGGCATTGCCGGACAGGCTGTCGATCAGGTCATAGAGCTCCCGCATGGTCATGTGGGATACATCTTCAGCGGTGATGCTGGGATCTAAGGCCTGGACCTCCAGCAGCGCCTGGTATTTGCCATAGGAAAGCCCCGCTTCGTGGGCTTCTGTCAGATCGTCGTAGCTGGCCGCATAGCAATAGGTGTTCCCATGGCCATCGGCGCAGGTGCGGACTTGATCCAACAGGTGCTGGCAGTGGGCCGCGTCCGAGCCGATCACCCCGATGGTCACCAGGCCGTCCTGGGACAGGCAGGCAGAGACGGCGTCGCTGGCCAGGACCTGCTCCAGGGCCGCGTCATAATCCAGGTATTTAATATCCAGGGCCGCAGCCAGGGCTTCCCCGTCGGCGTTGTAGCCCGCCACGGACACCACCTTGTCAAACCGGTTGATGCCCAGCTCGATGGAAGGGTTTACATCGATGCTGATGTAGGAAGTGGGGATGAAATATAACCAATACCCGCCCAGGCTCAGCAGCAGGATGAAACAGCATGCTAAGACCGGGACAAAGCGCCGGTAAGCAAAGGAACGGCCGGCATAGTTGCCCGTTTTGGCCGCTAGGAAGCGGCGGGTGGCTTCCTTTAGGGCATCCTCTGCCCGAACGCCGTCAAAGGCTGCCTTGATCCGATCTTGCATTATGCCTCACCTCCCAGTTTTTCCTTGAGCAGGGCTTTGGAACGGGTTAAAAGGGTATAGACGGTATTGGTATTCTTCCCTAAAATTTTGCCGATTTGGGGGGCGGTATAGTCCTCGTAATAATGCAAATAGATCACATCCCGATATTTCTGCGGCAGGGAAAGCACCGCCTCCAGCACTTCCCTATGGTCGGGCGGTATGTCCGCCGCTTGCTCGCCAATGGCTTCTAAAGGCAAGGTTCGGCTTCGAAAAAAGCTTTTACGAAGATCTTTACAGGCGTTGATGGTCACCCGGATCAGCCAGGCCCGCTCATGGGCGGCATCTGAAAAAGGGGAGGAGCGCAGGACATATTTCAAAAAAACCGTTTGAAATATCAGGCTGTCGAAAAAGTGGCTTGCGCCACTTTTTCGAGGTTTTCATA
>OGYO01001444.1_pt1 | contig 12979 bp, 10 predicted proteins | sample 1576561 | NCBI WGS metagenome assembly OGYO01 (sample SAMEA3541507, study PRJEB24748) | human gut metagenome | biome: human gut; feature: human-associated habitat; material: faeces | place: China | collected 2012 | reverse complement strand
TGTCAATGAAAATGCGGTTGAGTTCTTCTTCGTTCTTTTTGAGCTGCTGGAAGCGGGCTTCGCACTCCATTTTCCAAAGCCGATATTTGTCTGATAAGCGTTGCGATGTCATTGTCTTCTTAATCTCCTTGTTGGAAACTGCAAGTAACACAGAAATACGGAATTGAGTATTGTAAGTTATTCCCACTGATGGTGTAGTCGTACACATTGGAACAGCTAAAGGATTATTAACATTAAGAATTGTGATTCCGTGACCCGAAATGTGATGCTCTTTCATGTCAAAATAGACGTGCTGGCCGCGATGTGTGGGTTGGATAATGAAAATATTATCGAAGATACCACTCTGAATATAGAGGTAATGTAGTTTTTCAAAAAATGAGTCTCGGCGACATATTAACAATGCATCATATACCGCGTTAAACCTGCAGTCGGAATATTCAGGCTCTGAAAAATACCATGCAATATGCGGGACTATTCCTACGCAGCACAACGAAACTGATTTTGCGCCCTTATATTCACCATTTCGAACTTTTTCTGCTTTTGCCTCAATTCGTTTTTCAATATATTGATCATAATTTAGCGATGAGGGATACGCTATAGAGCCAAATTCAATGCCTTTCATTTGCTTAATATAATCGCCGGCTTCAGCAAATGTAACTTCAAATCCCATGCCATTTGCCATGTAATCAGGGAGATTATCGCCTTCTGTTGGAATGATATAATCACTATCTATTCCAGTTGCTATTGAAATAATGTTCCGTGAGACTAATTCCGAAGGAGACTCTTCGATAACAATGCCATTAACTTCTTTACGTGAGCGAAAAAAACTTCGTGGAAGGTATAATTCGAGCGTTGCAATATTTTCCATAGTGCTACCTCACACCAGCGGATTCCGCTTGAAATCCCATGAGGTTTCGTAGGAATCCCAATCTTCACGAGAAAGATCAACATTTTTCAAAGCAGCATCACACGGTGCGCTAATCTCAAATAGGGGAATTTTAGCGACGGCGCTCTGTGTATAATGGATTGTTGGGCAGAGAAACGTTAAAATCTTATTTACGACAGATGTATTCATCAAAGCAAGCAACTTGGCGTTATCATAATCCATATGATTGTTTCCTGATAAGAAAATCATTGGTCCGGTGGAATCAAAGACGAACCCATTCCCGTAATATCGCAGGGCATAGTCGCCAGTTGAGACATCCGAGTACGAAAAGCCATCAAGAAAATAATAATCTGGATTACGTATGACCGCTTTATTGTCATTCCTCAAATGTTTTCCATCATCCTTCCAATCAATAACATAGTCTCTATTACCATACCACTTTCTATAGCCTCCCCCTTTGCAGTGAGGGTACCATCGTTTCCCTGATTTTTTTGCATCACTTGTCGAGACCGCCTTAGTGTTCAGATTGTCATTGCCGACCTCGAACCATAGTCTAAGGTATTTGTCATTATTGGACGTTGCTAATCCTTGACGTGGAAATGCAATCTCTCCAAGAGGTGTTCCGCGACGAAAATCATTAACAAGTGCATCAGACAACCAGTAGGCGATAATTTTGCCGGGAATAACATCGTAGTTTTCCTTGTCTGTCACGAATTGGCACTTTCGTTCGAGGAACATCATTTCCTTTTCCTGCTGTGATGCCCCATCAACTAAACGAGAGTAAAGCCCCTTTCTTCCAGCAGCATTTACCTTTTGCATAACAAAAGAAGTTGTTTGAACTACTTCACCGCCGATTTCTTCAAACGCTCTTGCGCCGAGGTGTGCCATATTGACAATATCGACCGCCAACAGCTTTGTACGCAGCTTCTCGAAGCTGGACAGGAACATCCAAGCGTGCTGTGTGATCATCGCCTGATAGCCGTTTTTCTTTGCCATCTGCCCGCAGCGTTCGATGAACACGGCGAACAGATCTGCTTTGCTGTCCGGGAAATTCCTCTTTACATAGTCGTTGACCTTCGCACCGGCGTTGCTGACTGCCATATACGGCGGATTTGTCACAACCACATCATATTTCTGCGCCAGCACAGCTCCCTGTTCAACCAGTGTCCAGAGCGCGTCTTTTGTAGCCTCAAGATTCAGTTCATCCAAGCTGATCTGGTCAGAATAATCGACCGTCCCGGCAAAGCGATACAGCAGCTCCCAATCGAGCATATCAACACTTAAAATAGAACCGTATTCTTTTGCATCGCGGAACGTGTCAAGCAGATATTCCACCTGCGTGACCGCTTTGTTGCGCTCAACATCGCCCATCGACCAGCCAAGGAATTGCAGCTGATTGCGGTTGATGCCGTTGCTGTCCTGAATGGCATAGAGATGCGGCTTGATCTCGCCATTCAGAATCCGGCGATTATACTGCCGCGCCTTCATCATGACCGCAAAATACGCAAGCTGATAAGCGCGCTTGTCAATGTCCAGACCATAGAGATTCTTCTCCACGATCAGCCGGGCGGCATCGCGCTGCGTATAGCCCTGCGCCTCATAAATCTGCATCAGCACATCAAAGGCATAGACGAGAATATGACCGGAACCCATGCAGGGGTCGATGACCTTAATATCCTCGGGATTCAGCCTGGCATAGTCCTCGCGAATTATAGCAAGCTGCGCCTGCACGTCCGGCTCCTGCTCGGCTTCCTCCAGATAGTATCTCCAGCCGGCCTTCAGCGCGTCGTTGGGATGCCCCTCCACCCAAAGCCTGCCAAGACTGTTTTCAACCATGTAGCGAACAATCCAGTCCGGCGTGAAAAGCTGCGTCGCGGCGGGAATGCGCTCTTTCGTGATCTTGACGTTCTTCTTGAGCAGCGCGAATACTTCGTCCTTCGGCTCGGTGTTGTAATACTGATACATCCAGCCGATGATCTCCACCTGACCGGGTGTTTTACCATCCTCGTCGGTGTGAGAAATGTCGAAGTCGCTCTCCGGGATATCATGGGTCAGATGATAGACCACGCCGTCCTTGTCCGTGAACGAGATGGTCAGCAGCAGCTCGGTATAGTCTCTGGTCGCCTCGAACAGCTCCGGCAGAATCTCATGGAGCTTGTTGCACTGCTTGATAAACAGCGCACGAAACAGCTCGTCCAGCTTGTTCTCGTCCTTGAACTGTAACACGCGGTCGCGCTCGTAGGGCGTGAAGTCCAGATCGGTGTCAAAAGGCGTGGTGACAAAATCCGGCTCTAGCTTGCCGGGGTTCTCGGAGGAAAGAACACGGACGCGGGAGGGGAGATAGTCGTTGATCTCCATGAACCGGATGGCGATCATGCGGTTGAACCAGGTGTAGGCGACTTCCTCCACCACATTCTGGAACGCGGTCTTGTAGTCCACCTCGCGGGCTTTATCCCGGATGGCAGCGACAAGGGCATTGCGCTGGGCGATCTCCGCGCCCTGTACCTCGGCGTAAGTCTTCGTGCCGATGTCAAAGAACTGCAAGTCCTTCGTGGACTGCGGCAGCGGCTCGGCCGCGCCGGTTTCCGTCACGCCGAGAAGCCCCGCCTTGTATGTGATCTCGCTGATGAGCTTTCGCCGCGCCCACACAGCAAAGTTCTTGATCGCGGTTTTGTTCATGGTGTTTTCCCTCCGTTTAATGGGCAATGCCCTGAATGAACTGCTCGAGCTGTGCAATCAAAGCAAGCCAGTCTGTGCTTAAAATGGCGTTTGCTGCCAGCGAAACCCCAACCTTTTGAGTCAAATCAGCAACAAATTTCTTGATTCCTCCAAGAGCTTTGATCAACCGGTTCTTCTTCGGGGTATCCCCTTTGAGCTGCTCTTGAATGGATTCGAGGTCATCTTTCACACTGTCAAGTTCTTCCTCATTAAACCCTTCCAATTTGGGAAGTGTTTCAATGAGCTTAGCAGTCAAATCGAGGATCTCTCTCGTCGCAGCATTGTTTGTTGTATAGGAAGTGATTGTACCACTCCCTTGCTGATTGGCAGTCCCTGTGAGGCGATCAATGTGCTGAATGTAGGTGTTGCCTCCGGCCTGCTTTGCATCTTCTTCTGCACCAATCATTTCCATAGAGAGCTGGTCGATGATAAAATCAATCAGTGGCTTAAAAGCTCTTTCGATAAAACTCTGAATAATATCGTTTAGCTTGTTGCTTGAATGGTAAAAGCGCATAGCCTGTCCCATAAGATTGCCCGCACCACTGTTTATAAAATTTAAATAGTCGTATTGAGCTTTCACATGCTGTGCTTCATCTGCTGGTATAGACAATTCAGCCCAACCATCATCCTCAATTCCAAAGCAGTCTTTGAAATCATACTCAATACCGGCAATCTTTTTCTCAATGATAGAACGGATAAGTTCATTTGTGGTTATGAGCGAGACAAATCGACTGAGATTGGCATCTGCAGTATCATTGGTGCTGTTCAAAAAATTACTTGATAAGCGTCTAAATTCGAGGCTAAGTTTCCTCAAGTCTTTGATGTTCATATATCCACCCCACAATAAGGACAAAAGATTTTTGCAATTCCAGCACAATACAGCGCTTTTATATGGCGGTTACAGCAAGCACACTCAAATTCTGTTTCCGTAGTGTCCTTGCCTTTCAACTCTTTCGTTGTCACTTTTTTCAATGGCTTATATGTCATCTTTATTAAGCTTCTCTGCTGATTGAACGATCGTGCCATCTTTCCAAAGGCTCTATTCAGTTCCTCCACCATATGGTTATATGCGACAGCTTCTGCTTGCTCGATGACTTCTTTAGTATAGAAAGAAGAGATGCTCTTTGCTAATCCACAATATGGACAAAACAATTCGTCAAAGGGGTCTTCCTCATTTTGAAACTCGTCAGCTTGCAGCTTAAATTCTGAACCGCAATACGGGCACTCAAATGAAACATAACCTTCACTGTCTCCCTGTATTTTGACCGTGAATGTATCATCATTCATAACGTACTCCACTCTTAGAACTCAATATTGATAACCGCATCCTTTTCCAATGCCTGCATGAGCTTATCCTGAAGCTCGGACACATAGCGCCGAACATCGTCTGCGCTCTCAAGCTGCCAGGTATTCGATGTATTGATGGATTTGATACTCACGGTCTTCTGCTTTTTGATCTTCGGCTTGGGCGGTTCCGGAGCAGGCTGCGGCGTTGGCGTTTCCGGTCTCTTACCAGACGCGGTCTGCGCGGCGTCCGCCTGCGCTCTGCGCTGCGCTTCCTCCGCCGCCTTACGCGCCAAGATCTTTGTCTCGGCATCGCTGATTTCGTTCAGGCAGCGAACCTTCAGCGCATCGGCCTCCACCTTGATGTTCTGCAGCGTCGCAACATTATTGCTGCTGGTCGCTTTGTCGTGAAGCTCCTGGAATTTGGCCGCGAACTTACCCATAAACTGCGGCTTGCTCTCTTTTCCTTCCAGTTCGGCAAAAACACGGCTTTTCGCATCCTCAATAGCGGCGAGCACCGGTTCTTCCATTGTTTGCAGGACTTCATCATAAGCACGGATGTACTGGTCGAGCAGAGCGGGCAGCTTGAAAATTTCGCTATATGGTGCAGGCTTCTGCATGATCGCCTTGATCTGTCCAACGGTATTCTCGACTTCGTCATTCACAATGAATGTCTTACTGTCGTCAAAAATCTTCATCAGGCGAATCGCGCGGTCGAAAATGCCGATTTGATCGCCGGTGAAGAACTTTCGGACAGGCTCATAGTCCTCGGCAAAATCGAGGAAATCATCCCGCGCGGCATCGACGGCGCTGAAGAATTCCGCCGGATATTTGATGGGCAGCACTTGGCACAATAGTTGTTTTCCAGATGTGATCACAGCTTTGCCGGGATACTTGGGCTGTGAGGAATAGCGGATCTCCAGCTTCTCTAACTCCGTCTTGAGGTTTGCAGCGTAGTTCAAGAAACTGTTCATCAGGGATTCATCGTCTTCGCTGGCTGAGCTGACGCGGAACAGCTCTTTCATGACTTCACGGACAGCTTTTTTCTGCTTCTCATTCGCCTTGACCTGCTTTTCCATCATGAGTTTTTCCAAAAACTCTTTGCGGGTCAGATAGCGCAGGATCTCATCGTCCGAGCTGGTGCGGCGCGTCACGACCTCGCTGTTCACAAAGAGCGTGATGTCGCCGTCTTTGAACAGCTTTGCGATCAGCCATTGAATGTCCGCCTCAACAAAACCATACGGAGCCTTCTGGAAGCGATCATAAATGGACTTCATGGAGACTTTCATATGCCGCACCGTAACGGAGGCAATATAGTCGTTCACATCCTGCAAGGCCAGCCGATTGACGGATGCCGTTTCAGCGTCCAGTGTCAGTTGCTGCCCCTGATCCTTCAGCAGCCGGCGAATATCATTCTCGCCCATAGCGGTATCAATATAGGAGAGTTTGTGATAGACGCTTGCAACAAGTTTTCCAAGCGCATCGTTGATGCGGCTTGCAATTTCCTTGGAATTGGACTGTATGCGGTCGCCATTCACATAGATATCCGCGTTTTTCAGCGACTCTGCCAAAAACAGCTGTGCGGCCTCTCTCCGGTCGCGAGCTTCTATTCGTTTTGCTGCCTTGATCTGCTCAAATTGTGTTGCGGAGCTTGAGGACTCAGACTTTAGATACTTTTCAATTTTGATCGCCGAACGCAGCTCGTCAAGGAAGGACCGGTCGTTTGGCAGGACGACAAGTACGCAGCGGCTCTGCCCGGATATCATTCGCAGTGTTGCCTCATCTGCAGCATCGTCGCTGTCCGGTGTCAGAATTCGAAGCGTAATGTCATAATTCTGATTCACTTTATAGGGACGGTCATCCATCATTTGATTGAATCCGAATTGATACCTGCCATTGAAAGCGGCATATCGGTACTTCTTTTCCGGATAAAGACCGTCAAAAACCAGTTCAGCGGCAGTTCCCATCACATCGCTCGGATCGACAAAGAACCCATCTATCGCCTTATTGATCTCTTGTTCTTCGTTTGTCAAAAAAACATATATCTCGCCGTTCTTCTGAATCAGCGTCTGCCGGGCAAGTCGTTTCAGCGCATCTTCTACACGCTGCGTCAAGCCCATCCGGTCCTCATTGATATTGGAGGCCATTAGACTTGTAATGTTGTTGACAGTCGCAGTAATCTCTTTCACATATTTTATCATGAACAGAGTCTTGAGAACATTGACATCAAAACATTCTTCGGCGTGTTCCGGGTTCAGATAGTCATTATCCAGGGCACGAGAAATCACACCCTTGTGGGAATGATCGAGGAATTGCTCAAGGGCATCATAGAACATATTGAATGGAACCAGTGCACCCGCTTCCTGATTCATGATTCTCACAGCGGATTCTTTGAACAGCGCCAGCATGGATCGCTCGCCTTCTGCGAGGTGTTTACCAGACGCGCCGTGTGTCCGAATAGAAGTCAGGACACTGCCAAGCAGGTTAAACTGATATGGGATAAACGGATAGACAGCAGCAAAGTCTTCCCGGCCAGAGTAGAATTTCTTTTCCGCGCATTCTTTGAAATCGATCAGATTTCTGATAATTGTAGCCTTTTCGTCGTAAAGCAGTGCCAGCGTTTCTTTTCCAAGCGCGTTCTTCTCCAGAATGCGCTTCCGGATGACTTCATCTACGTTGGCAGAGGACAGGGAGAGGCGCGTATCAAATCGGCCCTGAATTTTCGAGAAATCATTGCCCTTCACCTTTGTGATAGAATCGATATCCTGCTGGCTGGTGACGATGATCCACGCCTTGCCGCGGCAGGCAGTACCAAGGTCTTCCGTCACGGTTTGGAGATTGAGCATCAGTTTGGAATCGTCACCGATATACTGTCCAATCTCATCGACAAGGAAGACAACGTGATGATTATTGCCCTTTTTATCTATGTACTTCTTCACAAGCTCTGCAAAACGTTCGATACTGATCGAATACGGCTCTGCTGCTTTTTCGCACCAGTTACGGGCCGCTTCTTCGCTCATGAAGCCCATATCTGATAAAACTTCGACCACATCGTCCTGGATGAAGTCGAAGTCGTTACGCGCTTCTTTCCAAGGCGAACCGAAAGAGTCCTCAAAGCGAGTCTTAAACTCGTCATACTTGCCGTTATCCGTGAGCTTGCGCTCAAGGTCTGCAAGGAAGGGAATGGATCCGCAAAAGCCCTGCATCTCGTTAAACACCTTTAGGAATACGGAGACGATGGCATCCTTGGACTGCTTTCCGCTTGTCTCACCCTTGGAGTCGATATTAAACAGAACAACATCGGTCGGAACATTTGCCGCAAGCCGCATATCCGCCAGAACAGCGTTATCAATGATTTTCTTATCATCGATAAAATAGTCGATTGCTGCCTTACCATCAACTTCTCTGTTATCAAGAAGATAGGAGAGGATTTTCAGAAAGTGAGATTTACCACTTCCGAAGAAGCCGGAGATCCACACACCCATTTTATCGGTCGTTCCGAGAATGCCGCGCTTGTAGCTGGAGAAAAACTCTGCAAAGTGCTTTTGCAGCTCACGCGTAACGACATATTCCTCCAGTTCCTGCCTGACATTGGAGCTGTCGTCTTGCCCAACTTTGATAACGCCTTTTATATCGCGGTCAATCGGTTTTACGAACAGGTCTTTAATCATCATAGCTTTTTCTCCTCAATCAACAAGTTTGAACGCGCGGTAATAGTTATCGTCTTTGATTTCACCAAACAGGACAAGCTCCTGCCCATCATATTTTCCGGGGTAGAACATGACCACCGGAACATGATCAATTACTTGATGGAGGTTGTTCAATACAGTATGAGAGCGGAGGATCGGATAGCATTTTCCGATTCCTGTGATAAACACAACCGAGTTGGCAGGGGTACGCTCTCTGATATAGTTTACAATCAGGCTATCAGACGAAGTGATCCGAAGCATGTTGCCAACTGCCTTTGTGATTCTGTCAAACCCTTTTGTCTTCTCAAATTCAAAGCATTTCTCGAGATACCCTTTGTCTTTGAGTATCGAAATGAGGATGTCGTATAAATCGAATACGACAATGCGAAACCCGTCAATCGCTTCCTCGTTTTTTTGCCGTATGTACTCCACGTACTCACGGATGGCAAGCTCCTGCTCGGCAGGGTAATCAAAGATATAATATCCGACTTCATTGCCAAGCCCTTTGTTCTGACGGAAGGAGGGCTTCTTGATAATTCCTTCAACTTTATCTAAGCGTTGTTCCAGTGAAAGCATCAGCTCACCCCCGTAATTGCTTTTATCATAGCACTATCGCCTTTTGCCTCGAGATGCCGCTCCAAGGCGATGTCCAAAATCGGCGGCGTAATTCTGCGTGTTTTTCCATCTGGCGCAAGCAGATTTGCATCGACCATAAAATTGAAGTAGCAGCTCCGAAGTTTTCTCTTTGTTGTGTCTTTCCACGCTTCAACTTCGGCACTCTGTACTTCTTTATTATTGAAAAAGATATTTGCATCTCTGGTTTCCATGATTGGGATTCCCAGGATAATCTTTTCACGATAGACATCAAACAAAAACTCAAAAAACAACCGGTCGGTTCTGAGAATCGCAATCAGATTCAGCAACTTCTGTGTTGCAGGATCGGATTCCATAAATAACTGCACTTCTTTTGCGTCCAGCGCAGCGGCCCTGTTTGTTAAGTATCCAGCAATCCTCTTTGAACGATAGGCATTGACTGCACCAAAGAGATTTTCTTCTATACACGCACTTTTGATTTCGTTTTGGCTTTTTCCATCTGAAATTAGTTTAACGACTTTTTTGAACTCAATGAACCAAAAAGACTGCGACATGAGTCCGGCACTATATGCTTCCATTTCCATGTCACCTCATTACCATACTTCTTCAACACCAACGTCCTCAAGTTCGGCGTATTCGTCGTCCTTTATGAAATCCATCATATCGCCGGCATTGCAGTCGAGAACTTCGGCGATTTTCAAAATAACCGATAGGGTTACTTCCTGGTTTTTTCTAAGCTTTGTGAATGTGGCGGAGGAAATTCCAGCTCTCTTGCGGAGCTCGGCTTTACTCATTTCCTTTTCTGCACACAACACCCATAGCTTTTTATAACTAACCTTCATAATTGCACCTCGCGCAGAGTTTTATCTTGGAATAATATAGCACACGCCCACGCAAAACACAACATATTTTTCAATAAAAAAAGAACACGTTTAGAAATGCGAGAATAATCATGTGAAAATAAACGTCCAGCAGACATGTTAGCCTCAAAAAACACTTCCTAATGCCTATGCTACTGCCATATCATGCGTGACCAGCGCAGTGTAATAGCCGACCGCACCGCCGGATACGGTTTCGCGCATTTGACATTTTGCAAAAATGGCGCGAGGACGGAGGCTTCCGTTCCCGCGTCACTATTTCTGCACCATTTTTGCAAAAAACCATTCAATTCAAGAAGTCTGTTCTATACCCATTATACCAAAGGACAGCGTGCTGACACATTAGACTTCCACGCAGGAGTATGTCGTTTTCAATGTGTCCGGGTGGATCATCAGCATGGGGCGGTGCAATTCTCTCGCATACGAAACAGCCTTATCGGTATCATCCCCGCGCGCAGATGCCGGATCGTAGACCGCCAGCACCATGTCAGACTGCCGGATGATTGTTCGGTAGGCTTTCAGCTGTGCGTCTGGCTGTTTATGGAGACTAACAGCCGTCATGTGTGTGCATTTTATCAGCATATCAAAGTAGCGTTCGCGCAGCTCCGGTGTCCACTTTGTCGCCTGTTCCTCGTATGGCGTAACACAAAACAGCATCAGTTCCGGATCATTGTCGCGCAGAACGTTAATGAGTTCGGCGGCGTAAAGCCCCACGCCGTAGTCGCAGGCCACGGAAAAATGCGTCACTTCCTGCTGCCGCAGCACCATGATCTGCTGGGCCAGCTCCATCTTCATATCGTGACACTCCGCAGCTTCTTCATCAAAACCCCATGCAAACCGCATGGGGTTGTGTCCGAGGATCGCGCAGCTTTTGGGCGAGGCCATTCCAACACCTGCTTTCTGTCTCTCTGCAAACTGTGTGCAAATACGCTTGTATGCGTTATTTCGCTTTTGATTATTATAGTATTGCTCACAGATTAAATCAATACAATACCATTTCGGACAGAAAGATTTTATGGAAGCTCGTATAATTTGCTTATACGCAGGAGGTGTCAGTGTATGGGCAAAGATATTTCATTCAAGAATCACGACCGGTTTATTCATCTTGGCATTGCCATCGCTGCGCTCCGCAAAATGCGTGGGATGTCACAGGAACAGTTGGCTGAAAAAGCGGGGATCAGCCGTTCTCTTATCAGTGCAATCGAAGCACCTGGACTGGCAAAGAGCTTTTCACTGGACGTATTCTTTAACCTTGCTGACGCGCTTGATATTGATCCTGCCGATTTGATCAATGCTACCGTTTTTCCAGATCGGATATTCAAGCAGAAATAGGATGTTCCTTCAATTCAAAGCCTGCATGGTTCTGCCGTGCGGGCTTTTTGTGTGCAAAAAAGCACCCCATCTGCTTGCGGACTTTTATGCGCGGACTTTCAGCATCCAGGCGCGCCGCCTGCATTCTGCCGCGAGGCTGTACCGAAGCAGCCGGGCATGATAACAGCCGTGGTCTGTAAGGCACTCGATTGAACAGCATTTGGCCAGCACGAACTACAGGCTATGCTGCGCCTGCCATATCATGCGCCACCAGAGCCGCGTAATAGCTGTTCATCGTGCTCGGCGCGTTGAACAGCATTGCCAGCAGATATTGCCGGATATTCCGAATCCGCGTTGTGTTCTGCTTCAGGCAGTCCGTGACGAAACGGATATGCTCGCTGTCAGCGTTTCTTCTACCGACGCTATTGGGCACAAATACGGCACAAGAGGCAAGGAAAACCACGATGTTTATATGCAGTTGGACAAGGATTTGACCCAGTTCCTCAATGCTTTGGACGAGAAAGTAGGACGTGGAAACTATCTTCTTTTCCTCACAGCCGACCATGGTGCTGCCCACAACTACAATTTCTTGAAGAAGCATCGTATGCCTGGTGGAGCCTTCGAATATAAGAAAGCGGTGGAAGACCTTAACAATCACTTGCAAAAGAAGTTTGGTATCAAACCCGTTATGGGCGAAGACAACTACCAGTTTGCATTCGACGACAAGATGATAGAAAAGGCTGGAAAGGATAAGGACGATATTATTGAAGAGGCTGTTGAGTTCTTGAAGAAAGACCCACAATACATTTTCGTGTTCGACGAAGAACGTATTGCCACCGAAACGATGCCCGATTTCATTAAAACACGTATGATGAACGGCTATATGCGTCATCGTTCTGGCGAGATAGGAGTAGTTACCCGTGCGCAATACTTCGGCGCAAGGAACTCTCCCGACTACATTGGCACACAGCACGGACAGCCTTATCCCTACGACAGCCACATACCTTGGGTGATGTTCGGTTGGCACGTGAACCACGGAGAAACCACCAAAGAAGTTACCATCAACGATATTGCAGCCACCGTTTGTGCAATGCTGAAGATACAAATGCCCAACGGCTGCATCGGCAAGGCTGTATTACGATAAAACTAAAACAACCTATGCACATAGCAATAGCAGGAAATATTGGCAGCGGAAAGACTACATTGACCACGATGCTTGCAAAGCGTTACGGCTGGCAGCCACGTTACGAGTCGGTGGAATACAATCCGTACCTTGACGATTACTACAAAAACATAAAGCGTTGGTCGTTCGCTATGGAGGTGTTCTTCCTAAAAGAACGCTTCAAAGACTTGTTGGAAATCAGCCAGTCGAATGCTGACGTCATTCAAGACCGAAGCATTTACGAGGGAGTTTACGTATTCACGGCGAACAACTACGCTATGGGAAACCTTGACGACCGCGACTACGAAACCTATATGGAACTCTTTGAGGATATGACAGATGCTGTCCGCTATCCCGACCTCATGCTCTATCTGCGGGCATCGGTAAGCCATTTGGTGGAAAACATCGAGAAACGAGGTCAGCTTCTGGTCGGTTGTGGTCATGCTGCCGACAGAGG
>OGYO01001432.1_pt1 | contig 13025 bp, 2 predicted proteins | sample 1576561 | NCBI WGS metagenome assembly OGYO01 (sample SAMEA3541507, study PRJEB24748) | human gut metagenome | biome: human gut; feature: human-associated habitat; material: faeces | place: China | collected 2012 | reverse complement strand
GTTCCGGTCAGGTCGCCCTGGCCCTCAACGTCGTTCCAGTTTTTACCGTCGAAGGTCTGGAGCTTGGCGTGCTGCATGTAGTCGGCGCCGTTGCCCTGGATAAACGTCACGTTGACCAAATCGAAGGGCTTGCTCTTGACCACACCAAAGTAGGTACCGGCCGTGAGCTTGTTGGGGTTCTTATATACAAGGCCCGTCGTCGCCTTGCCGTCAAAGACGCTCTCGACCTTGCCCTCGGGAGTGTCAGTGCGGCTGGTCACAAAACGCGTGGTATCGGCGTTGGGATCGGTGGCAACCTTGGCACGCTGACCAAGGTAGTCGTTAAGGGCGTTGAGCATCGGCATGATGTACGCCTTGCCCACCGAGGCATACTCGGTGTGATCGACATAGTGGAAGCCGTGCTTGCGCGAGGCAGCGAGCGCCTCGGAGCCCTCGGAGTACTTGGAGAGCATCTGGGAACTATCGCCCGAAAGATCGGCCTTGAGCGCCTGAAGCTCAGAGATGGCAGCGCTCGTAACGTCATCCCACGTGTCGATCCAGTAGACGATCTGGTCGAGCATGGCCTTGTTGCCCGCGTTGGAGCGATAGGTCTCGGCAGCCTTCTGCAGCTCACCAAACAGCTCGATCATCTGGTCGCAGTCCTCGACCGTAGCGGTGCCCGAGGTAACCTTGCCCTGGAAGGTCTGGAGCTGATCCTTAATGCTTGCAGACTCGCGGCTCTCGAAGACAACACCGCCACCGGTGTAGCGCTTCATGTGGCGGCTCAGCTCGCGCAGGGAATTAGAGCCCTTGGTCGCGATCGGAGAGTTGTGGTCGACATAGGAGAACGAATCCTCCCAAGTCTGATCGGCGTGCTCCTGGCTCTTCCACAGATTCCAGGAGAAATCGGCATTCATGAAGATAGCGGCTTTGGAAGGCTCGGACTGTTGCATGGGATTGAGCACGACGCCCTGAACCTTGCCAGGCTGGACATCGGTACCCAGGGCGTTCTCATAGCCGCCCATGGATAGCGTGTCCTTGCTGTTGTCGGTGCACGGCCAGTTGATCCACATAAAGGGAGCAACGCCGGAGTTCCTCGTAAAGGCAGAGGTAAAGTTGTTATCGACCTTGCCCCAAACGCGGCCACCAGTATTGATGACCTGGACGTTCTTGGGCAGATTGGAATACCAAGACTCGCCCCAACCCATGTAGTTTACAGGGCAGAAGATAAGCGTGTCCTTAAGACCGGGATACTTAAGCGAACCGTCGGTGTTCTTCTCGGCCTGCTTCTCGTGCAGCCAGTCGGTCATGTCCTTGCAGAGCCTGGTGTACAGAGCGTTACCCTGGTTGCCGGCGTCGTCAGCAAGAATGGAAATCTGGCGGACGCCATGATCCATAGCCTGCGTGAACTTCTCTTTGAGCACAGCGACGGACGCATCGTAGTTGGAGCTCGTGATGGGGTTGTGCATAAACGGATGGAGAGCAAACACAAAGCGGCACTTGGAGGCATTGCCGGCCTCGGCCAGGGGCTCGATCTTCTCGGTCAGCTCCTGCTCGGTGTAGAGCTCGCGCCACTTTGAATTGTGCTTGGGGTCATCCTTGGGAGCATATACATAGGCGTTGAGCTTGTAGTAGCCGCCCCATTTCATAAGGTTAACGCGGTCCTCGGTGCTCCACGGATTGCCGTAGTAGCCCTCGATAAAGCCGCGCGTCACCACGTCCGCATAGTCGGACATGGTAAAACTGCGCAGCTTGGCATCGGGGGTCTGCTGCAGAATCTGATAGAGCGTGGTAAGGCCGTAGTAGGCGGCATCGGTGGTCTGACCCAACACGATGACGCGATCGGGCTCGTTGCCGTCGGAAGGCAGCGAGGCCAGTACATAGGAATCGGTCTTGTCAAACAGGCCGTCCGTATAGGACAGCTTGCCGCCCTGGACGAGCTGATCGACATAGGTGTCGACCGCGCCGCCAGAGCCCTTAACACCCACGAGCACCGTGGTCACGTTGCTCTTGGCCGGAACGGCATCAACGCTCTTGGCGTTGATGCCCTTCAGTGCCAGGGTTTCATCCAGACGGCTCTTAGTGTCGGCATCGATGCCAGACTCCATGAGCACGCTTGCCTTGGCGCGCAGGGTTTGCGCGCCCTCGCCGTACACCATGCTGTGGGGCGTGGGGTACAGCTTATAGTCGGCCGATGCCTCTTGGGCATAGGCCTGCAACGGAGCCAAGCAGCCCAAGCAGGCAAGCGCAACTGCCACAACAGCAAGCAGCTTGGCATACATCCGTTTCTTCATCTCAGAGACCCTCTCTTTTAGCGATTCTTCGCAAGCCGTCGTATTACTGACGACGGTTCTTGATGTGCATGACCACGCCGGCGCCGACGATCAAGGCACCAGCCGCGGCAGCGGCGACGACGGCCACAATCTGGTAGTCACCAGTCTGAGCCAGGGCGGAATCCTTCTTGTCGGACTTGTTGCCCTTGTTCGCATCGACCTTGGTGGAGCCGTCAGCGCCGGTGCTGCCATTGCCGGAACCGGGCTTATCCGGGTTCTCGGGCTTGGGCTTCTCCGGATCCGGATTAGGCTTGGGGTCGGGGTTCGGCTCAGGCTTAGGCTCAGGCTTGGGATCCGGATCGGGCTTGGGCTCGGGATCCGGGGTGCCGGGACGCAGACCCAGCATCGCGGAGCGGAGCTTGCCCTTGGCGCCGTTCACGGCCTCAAACGAGGGATTCTCGTCTGCAGCAGCATCCTTGGCATCCTTAAGGGCAGCCTGGAGCTTCTTCCAAGTCTCCGTAGTGTACGAATCTTTGTCGAGGCCCTCGGCCTGCTCGATGAGAGCGTTCAGGCCATCGAGGTCAACCGTCTCGTCAATGCAACGGACGCGAATCTCGCCAGCGGTTGCAAACTTGTTCCTATTTGCGGCGCTATCGCCATCGGTCTCGTCAAAGTAGAGCTTGACGTCGGTTGCACCGGCAACAGGCTCGTCGAAGGCGATGTTCTTGGCGCCCACACTGGACTCGATCGTACCCTCGGCAGCCTTCGTATAGGTGCTACCACCGTCGGTGCTTACCTCGACATGGTACTTGGTCAAGCGGCCATTGGAGCTACCGGTGCGCGGCACGTACACCATACCGCTCACCTTGGCGGGAGCCGCAAGCTTGACATTGAACCAGTGAGGCATGTCGTTATCGGCAGGGCTGCTCCACTGAGTGTGCCAGAAGGTGGATTCGTCGCCATCGATGGCGGCAGCAGCGGGACCGTTGGGAGCAGTCTCGCCGTTCTTCTCCTCAGAGCACGCCGTGGCGGTTACACCCTGAGCAAAGTTATCGTCGGAAGACTTGAGCTCGAGGCCCTCAGTTGCCTCGGCGAGCGTCTTCTCGTAAGCATCGACCGTATCCTGCATGCTCACCGGCAGATCGCGCTGGATGCTATCGCGCGCAGACGTGAGTACCGCAACGGACTCGTCGGTATAGACAGACAGGTCGGAAGGAATTGCGGCGAGCAGAGCGTCGAGCTTGCTGTAATCGGCAGGCTTGTACTTGACGTTGACAACGCGGTCATTGATCTGCTGCGTGAGATTGGCGATCTCGGCGGCATCGGGATTGACCTGGTTGATAAGAACGCGAGCCTGCTCAACGAGCGTCTCGAGCTCGGCATCGTCAGCACCGGCAGCGAGCACGGCGCGGGCCTTGAGCTCGGCATTATCGAGCGCCATGGTGGTCGCAAACGTAGCGCTACGCGTCAGACGAACATCATCGACGTAACCCGTGAAGGCATTCGTCTTGCTGCCGATGCACTGGACCGGGAACATGCAAGTGGCCTTGAGCTTATTGTTCCCATCCTGACCGATGGTCTCCTTGAGCCCGCCATTCACATAGAGCGAAACCTTGCCCATGCCCTCGTTCTTGAACTCAAGCTCAACCCACTCGTTCATGGGAAGTGTGTAGTTGAAGGAGTAGTCACGGTTCTCGCGGGTGATACCGACCTTACCGGTCTTTGCCTGAACGGCCTTGATGGAGCCATAGGGGCTCTCGAACAGAATCTGATCCTTGTCGCTCGTGGCATCGGTGCGCTTGACCTTCACGCGCAGGTCGTTACCAAGACCAGCGGTCTCGAGCTCAGAGTCGAGGCTGACGTAGCTCTTGCCACCCCTGAGCTCAAGTGCCTTCTTAAAGTCGACGTCGACAATCTCAGCGTCCTTGGCAGACTTCAGGTTGAGGCTGTTGCCGTTGTCTGAAGCGTCACTGGCGTCATCCATACCAAGCTGCATGACGGTACCCTCAGCATTGGCCGTGGTCTCGTAGCCAAAGTTGGTATTGGGAGCGTCGCCGAGCTTCTTGGCCGTAGCCTTTGCAGTGGAGACATCGGCCGCGCCCTTGCCCCAGGTAGCAACGGCGTACAGGCCGGCAGAGTTGGTGATGCGATCGTAGACATCGTACTCGGAGATGCCGTTCTCGCGCTTGCCACACATGTCGTTCCAGACGGCAAAGGCACCACCGATCATCTGCTCGTCGCCGGCAGGGATCGTAACGTTGTTGTAGTTATTGATCGCAGAGTTATAGATGGTGTTGTCGTCGAGGTAATCGGCGTAGTAACCAGCGTTGGGAACGATGTAGTACTTGCTGTCGATGCAGTTGATCAGGTCAAAGCCGAGCTTGTACATCTCGTCCATCTTGGCCCAGTCCCTGCTCCAGAGATTCATCTGACGATGCTGGCCGGCAGTGCCCTTACCCTGAACGTCAACAGAACCCTTGATCCAGGTGAGACTGCCCCACACGCGAGCGGTGCGGCCCGAATCCTCCATGTGCTTAAAGAGGTCGTTGACGAACTTGCGATACGCGTTGCCGTCGGCCTCGTACTCGTCAGCACCAATGTGGACCATGGTCTGGTTGTCAAAGACGGGGTTGGAACCGGTAAGGTACTCATCCCAGATGGAAAGCGCGAAGGTCAGGGACTCATCGTACTTTCCGGCCAGGTTAAGGTGGTCGTTACCGCGACGCGTCATGGACTTGGGAGTACGAAGGTCGGGACGCACGTTGGTGAGTGCCAAAGAGTGTGCCGGCATGTCAAACTCGGGGACGATGTTGACGCCGAGGTCGCGAGAGTGCTGGATGAACTCACGGAAATCGTCCTTGGAGTACCACATATCGGTGCTCGTCAGGTCGGCTTTGTTCTTGCCGCCGTTGCCGCCCTTCTTGATATCGGACTCCAGGCGGAAGCCGTTATAGGCAGTGTGGACCGTATCGTCCGAATACTCCTCGACCCAAATGTAGTTGTCGGAAAGGTGCACCTGGAAGTCGTTGAGCTTGAACCAGGACAGCTGCTTGCTCATCTGCTTGAGCCAGTCGAGCGAGAAGGTCTTACGGCCCACATCGAGGATCAGGCCGCGCACCTTATAGAGCGGGTAGTCGCGGGTAATACCCTGCGGGATGGAGCCGTTGCCCGTCTTGAGAGCCTGCAGGATGGTACGAGTAGACCAGTAGGCACCGGTCTTGGTCTCGGCCTTGACGCTCACGCGATCGGTGATGTCCATGAGGTAGCCCTCGTCCTGGAGGCCAAGCGACGTATCGTTGGTCTTGGACAGGAAGATATCGCCGGCGTTGGCGGCGCTACCCTTAACGACCGTCAGCTCAGAGCCAAACAGGTCCTTGTAATCGGCGGCGAGCTCATCGGCAGCCGTCTTAAGGTCATCGCTGTCGTAGACAATGCGCGTCTGAGCGCTCGGGGCAAAGGAGCCGGAGCGGCCCTTCCACTCGCGCAGCTGCGGCAAAACCTCGGGGGCGGCGTTATCGCCCTCCGCGACCTGGTACTGACCGGGAACGGTAACGGCGATCTCTTTGAACGTATAGGTGTTCTTGTCGCCCTTCTTGGTCACCTTAAAGGAGACCTTCACCTGCGTATCGACGATCGGCGCATAGATGGGAATGGTGCCGTCCTTGGCCTGGGCGCCAACAACCTGCTCGTAGTCGGTACCGTTGTAGGTAACGTCAAACTCATCAGAGGCGGGCAGGGTCACGTTGAGCTGGGTATCACCCTTCTTGGGGGTCTCAACCTTAATGGCATCAGCCAGACCGTTCATATCCATCTTGGGCGTGCCGCCGTAAACCTCGAGCTCATAGATCGAGACATTGCCCCAGGCGGCGCCGCCATCGGGGTCGGCGTAAGTGTTGTGGTCGATGTACAGGCGGACATAACGGGCCTGGTACACCTGATCGAGCGCAATCAGATCGATCTTGTTCTGGGGGAGACCGTCGTTGGTGTAGACGGTCTGCCAGTCGCCGCTATCGGCAGCGGGAGCGCTGGAACCATTGGCGATCTGAATCTTATAGCCCTTGGCCTTGCGCAGCTCCCAGAACACGCGGACGCACTTAACGTCGCGCTGCTGGCCTAGGTCGACATAGATCCAGTGAGGACCGCCGTCCTGAGATGTGGTAGCGTCAACGCCGCTCGCCCAACGGGAGGCCGAGGACGTCGTGTCGCCGTCAACGGCCTTAGCGGCGCTAAACTTGTCCGCCTCGGTGCTGTCGGCGGCGGCATTCATGCCACGTGCAACGTTTTTCTGCGGATCCTGAGTAGAGGGTGCCACGGCCTCGTCGCCGTAGAGCTCAAACTCATTCACGGCAATGGTCGGCCACTCGGAAACCGTATTCTGGGGATCGGCACTTGTAAAGCCCGTGATATACAAACGGAAGAAACGCCCGGACACGGGGGTGCCAAACGTAATCTCGTCGGTAAGGGATGCTGGGCGATTGGAAGACGTGTGCACGTCCTTCCAATCGGCGCTATTGGCGGCAGGCGCGGTATTGCCCGTCGCGTACTGAATCTTATAGCCGGTCGCCTTATACGACTCCCACTTGATTGTCGCCTTCTTTACGGTCTTGGTAAACCCAAGGTCAACGTAAATCCAGTGAGCGCCACCGGCGCTATCCTTGTCGCTGCCCCAACGAGTGGAGTCGCTACCGTCCACCGCCAACGCGGCGCGCACGGAGTTAGCCTCCTGGCTATCCGCAACGGCGGTCTTGTTGAGGGCAAGGTTGGCTGCCTCGGCCGCAACGGCAGGGTTCGCACACAGCAGCGTAGACGCAAACACGATTGCAAGCATGCAAGCAACCATGGCGGTCACGCGCCTGAGCATTTTGGTCTTATGAACCGTCATACTTACGTTCCCTTCCTTTCTCTCTTCCTACCTAATACGTGCGTTTTAAACGTGCAAGAGGACGCGCTCCTCCTACATCAAAGGAGCGCGTCCGTCGTGATGCGATTAGTTCTGGCGGCGCTTGCGGGCAACGATGCCACAAGCGATAGCCGCCACACCAGCGCATCCGATTGCCGCAACCGCAACAAGTGCGCTATCGCCCGTCTGGGGCATAAAGCCGCTGGCGTTGCCCTTGCCAGGCTTGGCAGAGGCGCCAGGCTTGTCACCGGTGTTGCCGGTGTTCCCCTGGTTACCACCCTGATTGCCGCCGCCGGGCTGATCCGGGTTGGGCTTACCGGGGTTGGGCTGATCGGGATCGGGGTTGGCCTTCTTGCTCACCGAGACAACATAGCTGGCAGACTTACCACCATAGGTAACGGTCACCTGGAGGTTGCCGTTCTCGGTCAGCTCCGTGTCGAGCGTCGGATCGAACGTAAAGTCGTTCTTGGTATCGTCCTTGTACTCGACCTGCTCGGAAGTGCCGTTGCTGTAGATCAGCGTCAGAACCAGACCCTTGGGGTCGAGCTTCTCGCCCTCGGTGTAAGCGAGCTTGGCGGCATCGGCGTTAACCGCAATACCCTCGAGCGTGCGCGGGACCTCGGTGATCGCAACGTCCTTATTAACAGAACCCTTGTAATCCTCGATACCGGTCACCGTAACGGTAACCTGACGGGTGTGGGCACCCTCGTTCACATCGCCCATCTCAAAGGCGAGCTTGTAATCGAGACCATAGGTGAGCTTCTTGTCGTTGACCGTGACTTCGACCGTCTTGGCGATCGCGCTCTTGATGGCGTCCTCATCGTTGATGTTGGCGACCTCGAGCGTGTCGGCGACCTTGACGTTCTCATCCTTGATCTCGACAGCCGGGCTCGGCTTGCGCAGGCGAATCTCGGCAGCACTCATGTGCTCGTTATCGCCGCTGGCAGCCTGGGTGCCGTTAGCCTTAAAGCGGAAGTACTTGGCAGTGACGGGGCGATCGAACTGAGCGACACGCCAGCCCATCTCAAAGCCCTCGTCCTTGTAGCCCTTCCAGTGACCGGTAGAGATGGTCTTCCACTCGTCGGACTCGTTCTCGCGGTACTGAATCTCGTAATCGGTAACGATGCCGTTGTAGCCACCATCGCCGCCAGAGTTACGCGGCAGGTAGCGCAGAGCGTCGACCGTCGTGGCCTCCTTGAGTTCCATGGAGACCCACAGTTGGTCGCGGCTCGGCTTAAAGCCGTTCCTCCAGTTGGTGTGGAAGTAGGTGGCGTTGTTCTTATCGAACGCAAACGCAACAGGGCCCTCGTTGCCAGAGGCGGGATTCAGCTCGCTGCCGGCAGCCTTGTTCTTAATATCCTCGTTGGGAACATCGCGCTCGTCGCTATCGTCGGGCAAAACGCTCGAGCTAGCATCGGCCGCAAGATTGATAACAAAGGTCTTGCGCGTGGCGTGGTCCTCGGACTCGAGGATGATGCTGATCTTGTTGTCATAGGCCGGAAGCACAGTGACAGCGGTGTTGTTGGAACCGACAGCCTCAACATCGGCAAAAAGTGCAGCCGTGGAGTAGCTACCCTTCTCGAGGTTGCTGGCGCTCAGCTTCTTACCGTTGACCGTCAGGCTCTCGAGTGCGGCCTCGGTACTGGTGTCAAAGCTACCCTTGGCCTCGAGCAGCTGGATCTCAGTGATGCAGGTGCAGGGCTTGGCATGCTCAAGCGTCACGTTCTTGTTGGTAAAGGTGAACCTCACGAACGTAGCAAGCGTCGGCTCGAACTCGTAGGTATAGGGCTTAACGGAGTTGTTGGCAGAACCGATGGTCTCAGTCATGGCGACTTCGCGCCATGCCTTGCCATCCTCGGAAACCTCGAGCTTGGTGGTGCCGGCATCGGGATAGCTTGCAGACCAAGAATCCTTGGCGAAGTGCACCACGGCACGACCCAGGCGCTGCTGGGTGTTGTAGTTAAAGGTTACGCTCGACTTGGTGTTGTCCGTCTCCTGTGTATATTTGTAGTTGGACCAGCACGAAGTGTTTGCGCTGCCATCGCCCGCACCCGGGGTATAGGCGGTCACGCCATCGTTGATAGCAGACAGGGAGTCGGACTGCATGTCCTCGGGCACGCTCTGCGTGACGCTCATAAGTGCGCCGCAGTTAGCGACGTTGTCGCCAATGGTGACCTTCTCGTTCTGAACACGAATCGTAGCAGTGACGGTCATGTCCTTACCAAAGACATTGGCGGTACCGTTAAGCGTCACGGTGCCGGCCTTCTTGTAGGCGTCCTCGGCGGGCGTCTCCCACGTAACGGGGAAGCTCGCATTGAGAACGGAGCCGTCGGCCATGGCGGCAGGACGCGCATCGGGGAGAGCGGCAGCCGTACCGACCGGGGTCGTGGCCGAGTAGTTCACCAGCGCGGCGACCTCATCAAGAACCGTAACGGTGCAAGAGACCTTGGCACCCGCAACCTCACCGGTAACCTGGAAGGTACCGGGCTTGGACAGGTCATCCTTGTTGATCTGGGCCCAGGCAACATCCTTCTTCTCGGACGTGCCATCGGAGTAGTTGACATCAATCTGCTTGGGCAGGGTGAGTTCGCTACCGGTCTTTACATAGTAGAAGCGGGAATACAGCAGGCTCGAAACCGACTTAGGAGCCGCAGGATCGATGGAACCCGTAGACGGAATCGTCACGGTGGTAGAAGCGAGACCGCCGGCGGTCATGGTGACCTTAATGTCGCCGCCCTTGCCATTGGAACGCACGACACCCACGAGCTGGCCAGCCCATGCGTTGCGGTTGTTATCACGGTAGGACTGGTGATCCGGGGAGCTGCCGTTGTCGATACCGGCGAGCTCGCCTGCGCCCTCAACGGTAAACTTCACGTTGTTCTTGGCGTCGGGAACAATGTTACCGTCCTGGTCCCTAACGCTCACGGTGACATAGGCCAGGTCGCCCTTGCCGGAGAGCTCGGTGCGATCGACCGAAGCCTCGAGCTTGGTGGCGGCACCGGTAGTCGTCACGCTCTGACGGCCGTCCCAATTCTCGGTCGAGACAACGTTGCCGCTCTCGTCATAGGCCTTGGCGGTAATGGTGCCATCGGCATAGGGAACGTTCCAGCTGAGCCAGAGGTTCTCGCTCGCATTGCTGCTCTTGTCCTTGCCCTCATATACCTGATAGGTGTAGCCGGCAGCCGTGGTCTTCTTGGTGAACATCTTCTTGCCGAGCGACTGAGGAGTCGTGGAGCCCTTAGGCGTAAAGAAGAGCTCGACGCCAGCCGCGTCGGTGTAGACAACGACCTTGACGTTGCCGTCGCCGTCCTTCTTGACCATGTCGTGCTTCCAGGCAGGAAGGATATGCAGCGTGTGCAGGCTATCGTTCCACTGGCTCTGATACAGATAGTACGTATCCTTGGGCAGGCCGGCGGTATCGATAATGCCAAAGTAGGAGTTCTTGGGAGCAATGCTCCAATCGCCACCCTGAACGCCGGCGCTAACGCCGTTCCACGGAGTGGGCTCGCCCAGATAGTCAAAGCCGGTCCAGACATACTCGCCGGCGACGAAGTCGCGGGTGATAGTGTCGTACCATGCCTGGGAAGCGGTGTGACCCCAGCTTACATAAGACGTGTCATAAGAGGTCAGCTGATGACCGCCAGCATCGGCCATGCTGCCGAGCGTGTTGTAGACGCCGCGGCTGTTAACGGAAGAAACCGTCTCGGAACCGTAAAACTTCCACGTCGGATTGTTGCGATGCAGCTGATCATACCTGCTGCCGTCGGCGTAATTGATACCGATCAGACCACCAGCGTTGGCAAGGTTGTCGGGATGATAATTCCACGAGCCACCCTTGAGCTGGTTGTCACCAAGCGTCACGGGACGAGAAGTGTCGGCCTCCTTGGTCCACTTAATAAGATTGAGCTGAGCAGTCTCATCAAACGGACGGGTGCCGCCGGTGATCATCTCGTTACCCACGGACCACATGATGACCGAAGGAGAGTTGAAGTCACGGGCGATGGTGGCCTTAAGATCAAACTCAGCCCAAACCTGATCGGACTTGGCGCCGATGATCTTGGAATCGCCGACCTTCTTATTAAAGAAGCGGGCGTAATCGAAGCTGTTGCCGTTCTTTGCGTCGGTCCAGCCGTCAAAGATCTCCTCGTCGAGCAGGATGCCCTCCTCCTCGCACACCTCAACGAGCACGCGCGACGGCGTATTGTGAGAGGTACGGATGGAGTTGCAGCCCATCTCCTTAAGGATGCGCACCTGACGCTCAACAGCCGCACGGCTGTCGACGGAACCCAGAGCACCCTGATCGTGATGCATGCAGACGCCCTTGAGCTTCACGTTCTCGCCGTTAAGGCTAAAGCCGTTGTTGACGTCATAGTTAAACCAACGGTAACCGAAGACTGTATCGTAGGTGTCGACAACTTTGTCGCCAACCTTGACCTCGGTGCGAACCGTGTACAGGTTGGGGGACTCGGTGGACCAGGGGCTCGGGTTGGCAGCGTTGATCATCGACTCGATGGTCTTGGACTCGCCTGCTGCCACAGCCTGGGCATCGGTGGTCACGGAACCGATGGCCTGCTCGACCTTACCGCCCTTGGGGAAGATGGTCTGAACAAGCGTCACCTGAGCGTCCTTGTCACCATTATTAATAATGGTGGAGGAAAGATTGGTGGTCACGTTGCCGCCGTTCTGGCTCTGGAGCTGAGGGGCGCTCACGTGCACGCCGTCCCTGGTCACAGAAACCTTGTCGGTCACGACAAGGTCGACGTTGCGGCCGATGCCCGAACCGGAGTACCAACGGCTCGAGGGAACCGGATGGTTGACCTTGACGGCGATGGTGTTCTCCTCGCCCGTCTTGAGGTACGGGGTGAGGTCAAACGAGAAGGGGGTGTAACCATAGGGATGGTTACCCAGCTCGGTGCCGTTGACCCACACGGTGGCATCCATGTAGACGCCATCAAAATCGATGCGAACCTGCTTGCCGGCAAGAGCGCTGTCGACAAAGAAGCTCTTGCGGTACCAGCCGGTGCCGCCCGGCTTGTAGGCGCTCTCGGCCTCAAGGTTGGACGCATAGTCCTGATCGATGCTGTAGTCGTGGGGAAGCGTCACGTTCTTCCACGCCGAATCGTTAAAGGAGGGATCGTGGGCGCCGCTGGCGTCGCCCAGATTGAATTTCCAGTTATCGTTAAACGAAACCGTACGCTGAGACGGATTGCTTACATTACTTACATAGGCAATCTCGGGCGCAGAACTCATCTGAGTCTGCGTCTGCGAGCGCAACTCGGGCGAAATATCACCCGCCGCCCACGCCTGGGCTACGGGGAGGCTGAACGCAGCCGCCGCAAATGCCGCCGCGCACACCGCCCCTCGCGCCCATCGAATTGCACGGCCGTTACTTACCATGGCAGCAGCGCCCCTTTCGTTTACATGCCGACGACAAACTGCCGTCAAGCTGCGCCTTGTCCACTCGTCTTGCGACGCAAGCTGCATAGCTTTGGCGCAGCGTGGACTGACATTACACTCCATCATATTTCTAACTTAGAACTACCTTAGAAACCTCCGCCCACCGGTAAACGTCTTCTGCCAATATGGGCGTCTTTATGCAGGAAAGAGCAGTTGTTAACGCAAACATAGCCGCCTTGCGCAGCATCAGTGTTAAGAAAGGCTTGTTCAGGCGATATGGCTCAAATCCGAATGGAGGATTGTTAGATTACTTCCATCTGTTCATTATTCATTATAATCGCAATTTTCGCCATTTTTATTCACTCAGTATTTACTGACTTCAATCGGTAAACGGTCATACCTGCATGTAATGGTATTTTGAGGCTTATAGGACAAAATGTGTGTCCCGATAGAACATCCGTTTCCATCCATTAATC
>OGYO01001430.1_pt1 | contig 13032 bp, 10 predicted proteins | sample 1576561 | NCBI WGS metagenome assembly OGYO01 (sample SAMEA3541507, study PRJEB24748) | human gut metagenome | biome: human gut; feature: human-associated habitat; material: faeces | place: China | collected 2012 | reverse complement strand
TTCTCCTCCTTGTCCGCGGATGCCGCTTCCTGCGGCAGAGACGCTTCCTCCCCGGCTTCGGGGGCAGGCGCCGGTTCAGCAGCGGGCGCATAGCCCTCTGGGTCCTCCTCGTGCCGGAAAACCGGCTGGTCAAAATCCTGCTCGACGACAGCCGCCGGCTCCGCCGCAGGCTCCTCCTCCAGCGCGGCGGGCGCAAGACGGGTTCCATCGGTGTCCACCATCACGCGTACCTTGTGGACATCCACGCCGCTGCAGGAAGTAATGTACTGCTTGATCTGCTTTTGCAGGGCGTTGACCGTCAGAGGGATGTTCATGCCGTTTAGGAGCGTGACCTTGATTTCCACGATCACGCCCTCATGGGCGTGATGGATGCGAATGGCGCCGACCGTCAGCTCCTGATGCGATGCGACGCACTTTTTGACCATGCTCTCCAGCGCGCTCATGGAGATGCTCATATCGCCATATTCCGAGTGCTGGATGATAAAGCCCTTTTCCCGCCCCCTGCGAAAGAGCATGGAAATACCATGCACGCCAAGGGCGACAAGCCCCACCGCGACCAGCAGCACCAGGGCGCGCTGCCACCACAGCATGGGGCCGCTCAGCCAGGACGCATCCAGCCTGACAGGCAACAGGCCGATGCCCAAAACAAGCATCGCCAGCCCTGCCAGGGCGATCAGAAGCCCGGAAAGCGCCCAAAGAATTCTATCCCAGAATCTGATTTTCACGACCGTTTCCTCCCTGTGAAGAATGTCGGTGAAAAGCAATGCCTGCCCCAGCCCAGCCTATGCCAAACGGAAATGTTCCCGTAAGGTCATCATGGAACTGATGGAAAATGAAACGCTGCCAGTTCTCAGTCAATGCAGCTCCGGGATAGGAAGCTTGGTTCAGCCATTCGGCTACAACGGAAGAGCGTTCCGCTGCATCCCCCAAAAGCTCATTCTGACGGTTGTACAGCTTCATGGCAGCCTGGGAAGTATAACATCCGGTACCGTGAACATCCATCAACAGTTCACCGTTGAACTTGGGCAGTTCCGGATGGCTTGCGTAAGGCTGGAAGTCTTTATATATCCGGTCACTCGTGGCACTGACAATCTGCAACGGACCATTGCCTTGCAAGCCTTTCTCTACGGCACGTACAGACTCCAATGTAGGTGAACCGCCTATGTCTCCCGTACCGTAATAGCGGTAGACCATGTGAAGCGGAGAGTGGCCGGTCAATTCCAACAAGTCCTTGTTTTCCGACAGGTCCCCGTCCTCAAAACGTTGGTTATAATCATATCCATGAGTCATCATGATGGTAGAGCCGTCTATACCTTGCCATAAGCCGACAGTGAAAGGATATTTGTCGTTACCGTAGAACGGTTTGTTGCGCCACTGCAACTTCTGGGAGGAGAAGCCGATCAGTCCGCAATGGGACGCAATGGCAGGAAGTGTCCAGCCAAAACCGAAACAGTCCGGTAAGAAAATGTCCGTGCTTTCCACACCAAATTCCTTCCGATAATAATTCTGACCAAGCATGATGTTACGAATCGCAGACTCTATGGAAGGAACCAGTGTATCAGTGGCATCCCAGCTGGCTCCGCTGATATGCCAACGGCCGCTCTCTATGAATTTCTTCATCTCTTCGTATTGCGCCGGATAATATTCCTTCATCCAAGCATATTTGACCGCACCTTCAAAATTAAAGATGTATTCCGGATATTGCTTCAGCAGAAACAAATTCTGACTGATCGTGTTCCATACATAATCCTTGATTGTGGTCTGGATATCCCAGTTCCACTGTGTGTCCAAATGTGCATCAGACACCATGTAGGCTTTCGGTTTTTGCGCCTGAGCACCATTCTGAGCATAGGTACCGCCACCCATTAGCAAGGCGGATACCAATACTGCAATCTGTTTTTTCATTTTCTGTTTATTTATTGTTTATTGTGTTTAAAGGTTTTATTCATTGTAATTCGCTGATCTCGGCGAAAAGCTCAATCATACAAGCATTCTCCAGTAGACTTTTGAACTGCTCTTCTCTGTGACCCGACCAATCATTACTAAACAAGCCATTCTCATCACGCGTATAGTTCCAGGCATAATCCGCATTCTCAATCATGGTCTTTATGTACGCCTCATTCCTATCAACCAGATATAGTGCCTTCAAGCCTCTGAACAAGATTACATTAAACCAAGGAGTTCCCGGGAAGAATTTCATCTCTCCTATTGCAATAGGCTGTACCTTCAGAAAGAAACGGCAGGAACCCTCGGCTGTCTGCTGCGCCTCCTTCAGGTAACGCTTTTCTCCAGTTGCCTGATAGAGAAGTACACCGGCCTGAATCATCTGCCCGCTGTTATAAGTATATTTGGCCGGATCCACTTTTCCCTGCAAATTCTTGTTGTCCCAATATACAAAGTCAGAAGGGTCACAAAGATTGTCACGGGTCCATTGATAGGTCTTCTTAGCTTACTCAAGGTATTTCGCATCCTTAGTCAACTTAAACAGCTTCATACAGAGAACAGTAGCCGGAGCATTCGAACAAGTATTTTTTGATTCTTTCTTCTGTTCGCACCAATAGATTCCTCCCCCCAACTCTTCGGACCATCCGGAATAAATATAGTCATGCAGCTGGATGGCTTTTTCCAGATACTCCTTGTCACCAGTCCGTTCATAGTAATCACAGAAATCAATGGCCACCCAGTCATTGTCATCGTAATAACGATCATTATGACCTGCAAAAGCCGGATACGACTGGTAACAATGGGGAATCCGGGTAGAGTCCCAATAAAGGTCCAGTCCCGGCTTTATCTGCCGGTCCATCAGTTTTCTGTACTTCTTTTGCCCGGAAACCTTATACAAAGAAACACAACCGGATACCAAGGCTGAATAAGGCCACAAAAAAGAGACCTCCTGCTGGTTAACAACAACGCCGGTATTGGCCGTATATGTAATTCTCTGCTCCGGGTTTCTTGGATAAGTTTCCGTCAGCAGGCCATACTTCTCCACTTTATAGAGAGTAAGTATCTGCTGAAGCAAAGAATCGGCTCGTTGCAGATAGATTTGTTTGCTTGTCTGTGCAGACAAGCAAACCGGTAACGAGAGAGCTATTAATAAAAATAAATTCCTAAGCTTCATATCCAATTCAAGTCAAGTGATTATTATTCCAGCTTCATATCGGCACACATCAGAAAAGCATTGTACGGCCCCCACATGGACATGATGAACCAAAGCTGGTCATCATTGTCTTTCAACGGATGTATGTAAGCGCAATACAAAGCTGGATATCTGTCCGCTTCTGCCAATACTTTCGGCTCGCTCCACTGGACGAGATCCTTCGATGTACAATAAAGAATGGCATGCCTTTTGGTCAAAGGAGTCTCGTCATGATTCGGATCATAATTATAAGTCAGAATCCAACGCTCAAACTTCTTGTGCCATATCAGCGACGCTTCTCCTACGGGACCTCTCAATACCGGAGTAGCGGCAGCCTCATTTCCACGTATCCACTCTTTACTTTCACCATTCCAGTATTCATAGGCCTTCATATCCAGAAGATCTTTCTCAAGGAAACGCGCCAGATACGCAGCATCACCACGTCCGGCCTGTGTGCCAAGCATATAAATCCATCCGTCACGTTTGGCATAAGCCACTTGCGAAAAATGACTGTCGGGAGAAAAAGTCACCTCTTCACGCCGCTCCCATGTCCGACCGTCATCATTGGAAGTATAGACAGAAGAAAAATTGGTAAGCCAGCGTCCATGAGGCGCTCCCCAATCATAGATGTTCATAATATGGACACAATCCGTTTTACCGGCCCGAATAGCACTCGTAGGGATGGAAGTCTGGTATACCTCCGGATTCGTCTTACCGCCCGCACATACCTCAAGCGCCTTACCATCGGCATCAAGCAGCATTGAATCTATTTTAAGACCGTCTGTAAGCTCTGTATCCGATGAAAAAGCCAGTACGTTAGAACGCCAGTTGGAACCATTGCCACCATTTTTATTCACGACAAAACCTTCTCCACTGGTATCTCCGAAAAACATGCCCACACGGTTTCCATCCATATGCCACATTAACCCCAAATCCGTTCCATATACATCAAAGTCAGGTCCGGTATTATTGGGATTCAGCAATGTATCTCCCGGCAAAGGATCACCCGTGACACGGGATATCATGCGTACATTATCAATACACAGCGTTTTTTCACTATCAGCATCCTTACAAGCCATATTGCCCGTCAAACTACAGGTAACAAGCCCGAACAGTAAAATTTGTTTAGTTCTCATTCTTATCAATTCCATATACAAGTACACATTCCCACATCTATTCCTTTATTCTTTCCAGGATAATCAGTCCCAGTTCAAACTGGTCCCCACCGTTATTATTTCTCACATGGAAAGTGACCGAATTGGTTTGTTCCGTCAAATTGATGTCTCCTACATGTACTCTGTCTTTAGACACTTCTTTGTCCTTCTTAGTAGAGATCCATCCGGACAGTTGCTTCTGGCGTTGCCAAACCTGGAAATCGGCACCATTCGGTTTCTCGAAATAGTTTATCAGCACTTTATATTTTCCTTCGGGCACATCGTTCAGCATGATGCGCACTACTCCTCCATGCTGGGTGGTCATACGGATTCCACGCTCATTTGTTACCTGGACACCTCCACCAAGACTCAGCTGCATCAATTGAGGGAAATAAATATGTTCTGTCGGCTGATATACAGTGCGTAATTCAGCAGTAGGCTCTTCTCTGCCTTGCAATGGCTGGGCTGCATAGAAGAATCCAACAGATGTATAATCTACCGGGAAATTATTTTTTACTTCACCATGTTCCATTCCATGATAGATTTCCTTCTCATAGGACATTTTGTCGGCCAAGAAGAAACGGTATCCACCGGTTCTGGCCATCGGAAGTGAATAATCCAGACAACCATGGAGAGGGAGGCTGTTTCCTCTGTCCCAACGATCCAATAAAGCATACCAGCCACCGTTGTAATAGTCTTCGGAACCGGTGCCGTGCAGACGCATTTTATTATCTACGTAAGTGCTGTCGTCCCCTTCGAAGAACAAGGTCATTCCCGGACGCAGGCCTTGTGCCTGATGGATGGTTCCTACATAATGTCCTTTTCCTTTTTGTGCAGCAAACTTATGGAAAATGCCGAGAGGAGTTTTCTCTCTACGCCATACAGAATAGAACTTACCCTCTTCCTTCACATTACGCTTATTACTGTTATAGTACACTTTAACGTTTACAGAAATAGGAGATTGCTGAATACCTTCTCTCTTTTTATAAATCATCTTCATAGAAGCTGACTTGTCAAAAGGCATTGGCAGATAGCAGTAGTTGGAAGTACCTTGCTTACCCATTAAGATACTCCGCATTGCTCCTTTTCCATAGGCATATCCAAAAAAATCAGCAACGGGGGCATAAATAGCCTCCACCTTCTCATTATCCCATTTAGCTGAAAGAATCACATCTTTGTATAAACCTTCGAAAGATGTTCCGCCATCAATCGACATACCTACAATACGTCCCGGTTCTGCCATCTCAAAGAAAGAAACTTCTTCTCCCGGACTCAGTGTAAATACCTTTTCTTCCGTCTGTACACCAGCTGATTTTCCAAAGGTATAATTCGTTACAGCAGGAGACAAGTCAGCCCATATTCTATTCACCTCAGCCAACAAATCCTTATCCTGCTGTGAGAATTCACCGGTATAGGTTTCCACCTTCTTTCCCGGCAGGTTACGGTATTGTATCTGAATGAATTCCAATTTAGGTCCATCGAAAACAATTTTACAGGACTTTTTATACGTAATGGGCAGATAACAATAAAAACCACCGATTTCATTGCCACAAACGGGCTTTGTAAACGGATAAACCTTACCGGAAAACAAATCCGAGAACTTTATTTTCAGACCGGGCTCTTTCTGTCCATCAAAATAGAAATAGAGCATATTGTCCGTCGGTGTAGGAGTCCAGATTCGGTTGATGACTCCGGGGCCTTCCATCTCAGCAATCACCAACTTATCACCTTCCTTACGAAGGAAAGAATAAGTACCCGCAAAACCATCATCATTGCCTCCGGTACGGTCGTAACTCGAGAACTGCTCCACATAAGAGCCAGTGCGATACTCCGGCAATTTATCCACTCTTTTCAATAACTCCAGCTCATCCGTCCATCTGTATGGGTTCTGAGCCACGGCATACGAGCCTGCCAATAGAATGGCAGACAAGAAAACAGAAACTTCTTTCAAATTAATTTTCATAAACTATTTTACTATATGTTTTTTAAAAAGGCAAGGAGAGAATGCCTGTTTAAACGGTATCTCTCCTCACTGACAGTATTATTTCAATAGAAAGGATTATGGTCTATAAAACCACATCAATTCTCCTCTTCTGAAAGTACCATGGTATTTACGCCAAAGAATTTGGCCCATTGTACATTGTTCGGGCCCGGTTTCATTTCGATATAAACAACACCTTCGTCATTAGGCTCAATACCCTTAATCTCTACCGTTCTATCGAAATTATCGTCATTAACCAAATAAGCAACGCCATCGTTCTTTCCGATTACATGGAACTCGGTTTCAGTTCCACGGTCATTGATGTGACCATAGAAACTGAACGTATATTTTGTTCCTTGAGAGAGACCTGTCACCTTAAATCCACTGAGCGGAATAGCAATACCGTCGCTGAAAAACATATCCTCAGAAGCTGTTTTTGGAAGACCCAAATTATTATTCAAACCGCGAGCCAATTCTCCGGAAAACGGTTTGTCCACCTCGATGCCGAAAGTAGTAGGACGACCTCTATGGTCGAGCATATTTACCAATCCGGGGTCTCTGGGATTCCTATAGTTGTTAAACGGAGCCGGAGAATCAATGACACCAAAGTCAATGTAACACGTCTTAGGAGTCTTGGTAACAGTCAAGTCGCTAAAGTAGCACAACTTGCCATCAGCCGTTTCTACCTTGATGACCGTTTTTCCAACAGCAGCAGGTGTAATTACAGCTGCATTATTTTCCACACCTTCAATGGTAGCCACATCGGAGTTGAGGACACTCCACTTCAACTGATAGGAATCGCCTGCCAGGTCATCAACAGAAGCGGTAACTGTGGCAGTTTCGTCAATCTCCAAATAAACCGATGATTGGTCAATACGTACAAACTTACGATTGGACAAGTCCACACTGTTATCATCCGAACAGGATGTCAATGCAGCAAATGCCAATGTCATCGCACTAAAAATGAATTTTATTGATTTCATACTTGTTCTCTAATTATTTATTAATATCCGGGAGCTTGTCTCAAATTGGGGTTGATGTCCATCTGAGCCTGCGGAACGGGCCATAAATACATTCTTTTGTTGAAGGTACGGCTCTTATAGTAAGTTCTCTTATAAAAAGCCTTCGGATTGTTCACATCATCGCTCTTCTCAGAACCGTCATGATTCATACCATAAAGCTTGCCGCCCAGGTATTTGTCGGCAATCTTCCAACGACGGAGGTCATGGAAACGGATACCTTCACAATTGAACTCTACCCGACGTTCTTGCTGAATGGCGGCACGCATTTCTTCCTTACTCAGCCCTTCCTTCAAAGCGGGAATTCCGGCACGTTCACGAATCAAGTTCACATACTTATATACATCGGGAGTGGGAGCTGGCGAAGACTCGTTCAATGCTTCCGCATAGCCCAAATACGCTTCAGCCATTCTGTATAAGATACCCGGCTGATATACATACTTTCCATCTCTGGGAAGTACATCCAAAGAGATTCGCTTACGGACATTATAACCGTTCTGCGGAGAGTCGAAAGTCATATCCGTATCACGGCCTCCTTGAAGGAAGTCCACACGACGGTTATCAACTCCCAGCCATGCGCCATTATAGATGACGGAAACATAGAAGCGAGGCTCCCGGTTGCAATACATGTTGTAGGTACCTTCTTCTGTTACCGGGCTTACACCGGTTTCTTTATTGGCAAGGTTCGAAGGTCCGCCGCCCGGCCACTTCGTGGTTCTATACTCTGTATTGGTAGAGAATCCGTTTTCCACATACCCCGATTCCGGGTTGATAATGGGCGAACCATCCTCGTTATATCCCAATATAGGCATTTCACCGTTCTTCATATAAAAAGCGTCCACCAGCTCCTGAGTGACACCCATAGCGGCATTTCCACCGATACCTTTCGGCAGATGATGAGCCTGCCAGTAGTTCAGGTCCACATTTTCGGGGCGTCCGAAAAGAATCTCCTTGTTGCCTTCTGAGAAGCGTTTCAACGACATGTTGTAGTAAGACATGAAGGGGTCGATGCTTCCATCCACATTATATTCATAGTACAGCTTATGTCCGGCTGCTTCGGCTGCCTTTATCAAGTCCAGATGAGCTTTGGCAGCCTTTTCCCATCTTTCCGGCTTGGCTTCGGCATCAAAAAGGAATTCTCCTTCCGAATTCTTCCAGTCCTTGAGGTCCGGATTTCCGTTGAACAACGGGCTTGCGGCAAATAGCAACGTTTTGGCACGTATTGCCAAAGCCATGATAGAGGTGGCCCTGCCCCAATCGGTATTGTTGGGATAGACAGCGGGCAGATGTTCTGACACTTCCAGCAGCTCTTTGTCAATCCAATCTACCACTTCGGCATAGGGTCTTTGGGAAGTCATCATCTCCGATTCGGGCGCATCGACGGAAACAAGCACACCGGGAGTAAACGGTATGGCACCATACAACTCAATCATCAAAGAGTAATAGTAGGCTATCAGGAAGCGGACTTCGTACTTCATCTGGTTGACATAAGATTCCGTCAGGTCTTTTTCTGGAAGAACTTTTGCCTCTTGCAAGAAGATAAGGCCGGAACGTATGCGCTTGTGCAATTCTACCCAATAATAGGGGTCCCATGTAGAGATAGGACTCCAGTTTCCGGTGGTGTAGGCATACACATTGCCCCATCCATACGGCGACCAGTCTTGGGGAATGGTGATATCATCGCCCATGATGTTATAGCCCTGTGCCTTGAAATACCCCCACATGGGGCTGGGAATAGATGAATAGACACCTGCCAACCAGTCTTCGGTCCTTATCTTATCCGTGAAAATCATCTCCATGGTAAGCTGGTCATCGGGAGCTTTATCCAAGAAATCGTTGCAACTTGTTGTCAATGCCAGGGTGCACGACAATAAGACAGCTTTTACTATAGATTTATATTTTTTCATTTTCTTCGTATCTTGATTAATTGTTGAAATTGATGCTAAAGCCCACTGATACAGATTTCATCTGCGGGTATCTCAATCCATCGGTAGTTTCCAGTTCGGGATCCCAAAGCTTGAAGTCGGAAAACGTCAGCAGATTGGTTCCTCTTGCAAACAAACGGCAGCCGCGGATGCCAATTTTGGTAGTCCAACGTTGCGGAAGGGTATATCCAAGTTCCAGATTCTTCAAGCGCAGGAAACTCATGTCACGCAACCACCATGTGGAAGCTTGTTCATTGTTTGCCACAGCCTTGTCTCCCATACGGGGCCAGAATACATCTTGCCTCGGATTTTCGGGTGTCCAACGGTCGTCAATATTCGAATAGATGTTACCGGCACCTAAAGAGGAACCCGGTAACCAGGTCTCTCCGCCCAGGAGCTGGTAGGTTTTACCTGTTCCTTGGAAGAATACTCCCAAATCGAACGACTTATAGCTTACTGTAGCTCCAAAACCATAGACAATCTCAGGAATACGTGTACCGCCAATGGCTGTTGCATCTACTGCGGTCACTTCACCATCCCCGTTCAAATCCTTGTATTTAATGTCACCGGGACGCAGGTTACTCATATCACTGAATTTTTGTGCGGGAATCCCTTCCTTAAGCATACCGTTTTCATCGAAATCATCTTCCGTAAAGAGCCTTTCGGCTATCAAGCCAAACAATTGCCCTACAGGCTTACCGGTCTGCGAACGGTATGTACCCAAGATGGCGGCAGGTTCGTCTATTTCCACAACCTTATTGTGTGCGTAGGTATAGTTTGCCATAGCGGAAATGGCCCAATCGCTATTGAACTTGTGGTTGACATTCAAAGACACATCAAATCCCTGATTATCGACCTTGCCATAATTGGCCCAAACAGGGCGGTTGAATCCGGCAGAACCAGGCACATTCTTACGCTGCATGAAGATGTCATCGCGCTTTTCCTTGAACACATCCACTACGAGGTTCACGCTACCATTCCATAGACCTAAGTCGATACCGGCATTCATCTTGGTCACGGTTTCCCATGTCAAGTTGTTCACACCGATTTCGCCTTCCGAACGTCCAAGGCGATAGATTTCCGCATCTGTACCCCATCTGTACGAACCGGTATTGACAATGGTAGAAATATAGGCGAAACGTCTGTTACCACCAATGTTACTGTTACCGGCCTTACCCCAAGTAGCTCTCAGCTTCAAGTTGGAGATGACATCGGAAACCGGCTCCATGAATTTCTCGGAAGATACAATCCATCCCAACGCCACGGCGGGGAAGAAGCCGAAGCGCTTGCCTTTGGCAAAGTTCTCGGAGCCGTTGTAACCGAAGTTCAGCTCGGCAACATAGCGGCTGTCGTAAGTATAAGAGAATCTTCCGGCTATGCCTTGGGTACGATAGGGAAGCGCATCACCATTGTCATACTCCTTCTGGTTGTAGAGGAACATGGCGTTCACATCGTGCACTTTGCCGAAAATGCGGTTGTACGAGAACATTCCTTCCAGATAGATGGACTGATCGCCCCATTTAGCTCCTTTTTCATAGCCCAGGAACTCTTGTCCGGTGGTCTGCACATCAGTGATGATGTTGCCCTCTGCATCGCGTGCGGTGGCAGGATTGTAGTAATAGGGATTCTTGGAACGTGTCACGGAAGTTGCCGAGAACTTGTCGAAAGAGAAGGTTCCCTTGAACTTCAGTCCCGGTGTGATGAACTTCAAATCCTGTTCCAACGATACTAGGGATTCAATCTTATTGTGGTTTAGTTTTTCGTATCCACGCTGTGTGGCCCACGCCCAAGGGTTCTCCTTGTGCATCACACGGGGAATGCGTCCATCGGCATAGATGGCCGGATGCACGTAAGGAGGTACACGCATGGCTTGATAGAAAATGCCCTGATTGGTTTCCGTGTCTCCCGGAGGAGCGTTACGGGTTTGCAGGAACACGCCCACATTGGCACGGAACAAGGTAGTGGGAGTCACATTCACATCTACATTGGAACGTACCGTATATCGGCTCACCTTCAGGGAAGAGTCCCACTCCTGGTTCTTGTCGCGTTCAATAATACCGTTCTCATTGTAATATCCTGCCACCAACGCATAGCGAAGGATGTCCGTACCACCGTTGACGCTAACGTTTGCCTTCGTGTTGTCTGCATGGTCTTTGGAGATGATGTCCCACCAATTCACACTTTTCATCGGGCTACCGGAAGAGCATTTTGACCGGGTTGCGACACTCTACCCCGGCAAAGCAGACAAGGAAAGCCTCTCTACCCCCTTCTACAAGGAATACCTCCAGCCCGGCACGCCCATCTTCCGCGCCTTTCATTCCCTCGTCGGCATCAACACCGTCCGCCAGATGAATACCCCAGCCGGCTGGACATGCGCCTCCCCCGCATTCGGTGCCGTTGCATCCGCACAAGGACTGGCCTCCTTCTATCAGATTTGCCTCGGCAGCCTGAATCCGCCTGGTACATCTTCTCCCTTCATTCCGGATGAAGTCCGTTCCTGGATGACGACGATCGTTACAGACGGAGAAGACAAAACCATGCTCACACCCACAGCCTATTCCTGCGGTTTCATGCTGGATCCCCGTGATCCAGCTACCGGCATACCCCTCCGCCACCTTTTCGGCTACGAGGGTTTCGGTCATGCAGGGGCTGGAGGCTCCCACGCCTTTGCAGATCCCATCAATGGACTCTCCTTCGCCTACACCATGAACCACATGGATCTCAATGTCCTGCCCGGCACCAAAACCCAAGCCCTAGTCAACGCCCTCACCAGGGTCAACCACCCCCCCCTCCCTTCTCCGATGAAAGTCACCAAAACCAGGGCCACAGCAGGACTCATCATCAGCGCCAGTCTGTTGGTGTCCCTTGTCTTCCTCTTTATGAGGATCATCGACAACAGCAAGATTACTTGGGAATCCGGGCTTTCGCTAGGTTGTGCCATACTCTGGTCGGGACATGGAGTTTATCGTTCGATCATTCGCCTCAAAGAGGTAGGTTCCTGTCCCAAAAACTGGTCGGATGTTCCTCAAATGGCTCTTTACAACAATCCCGATCACATCGGATATTTCCTATGGAACCTCGTCTTTTCTCCTTGGGGAATGCCCATTAGTTCTTCTTTGAACCTTCTCCTCCTCGTCTGGATCGGCGTCTATGCATACAAATCTGGAATGAACATGTTCGTGAAATGACCGATCTTGACGTTGCAGACCGGCTCGAATTGATGAATGCCATCTGGACGGTTGAGAAAATCGTCAGGGACGTCATGCAGCCGGATAAAATCAATCTCGCTTCACTGGGCAATATGGTGCCGCATCTCCACTGGCATGTGATTCCGCGTTTTGAAAACGACAAAAATTTCCCGGATTCCATCTGGTCGCAGACAAGGCGTGCCGTCGATGTGAATGTGATGAATGAAAGAATGGCGCGTGCATCCGGACTGAAAAATGCCCTGTGTCATGCTCTTGAAAAACAGTTTATGTAAATTGAATCGGCTGTCATGACGAAACTGACGCATTTTGGTTATCAAAAAGTTAATGAAGAAGAAAAATCGGGTAAAGTAGCCGACGTATTCAATCACGTTGCGCAGCATTACGACCTGATGAACGATTTGATGTCGGGCGGGATGCACCGCTTGTGGAAGGCGTTTGCCGTATCGCAGGCGGGTGTGAAAGAAGGCTTCAGGGTACTGGATATCGCAGGCGGTACGGGCGATCTGACCTGGTCGTTTTCGAAACAGGTCGGTGACACCGGCGAAGTCTGGCTGACTGATATCAATGAAACCATGCTGCAATGCGGACGCGACAAGCTTCTGAACAGG
>OGYO01001425.1_pt1 | contig 13057 bp, 10 predicted proteins | sample 1576561 | NCBI WGS metagenome assembly OGYO01 (sample SAMEA3541507, study PRJEB24748) | human gut metagenome | biome: human gut; feature: human-associated habitat; material: faeces | place: China | collected 2012 | reverse complement strand
AGTCTTCTTTTCGCAATTATATTGGCGGTTGGTGTGATCGCACTAGTAATGTTTGGTGTGATTCCACAGCTTACTCGGACAATGGGAAGTTTGATGATAAGTATTGCGAATTTTGTTCCACAGATGCAAAACTGGATTCGAGATTTTTCACACAATAATCAAGAAATTATGAAGCTTGTAAATCAGGTTCAGTTTAATCAAGATCAGGCCATTAAATGGGGAATCAGTATTCTTGGCAGCGGAGCAGGAAATATGATGAATACGACAATGTCGGCAGTGGGCTCTATCGTCAGTGGATTTGCTACATTTTTCATTGCATTTTCTTTTGCATGCTACATTCTTTTTCAGAAAGAAAAATTGCATGTACAGATAAGAAAAGTATTTTTTGCATTTATTCCGAAACAAAAAGCAGAGGCATTCCTGAAAATTTGTTCTCTGACCTATCAGACATTTGCAAATTTTCTTACGGGGCAGTGTGTAGAAGCTGTGATTCTCGGAAGTATGTTTGTCGTTACACTCAGTATTTTAAAAATGCCATATGCACTTTTGATCGGAACTTTAATTGCATTTACTGCATTGATTCCGATCTTTGGAGCTTTTATCGGATGTGCAGTGGGTTGCTTTTTGATTTTTATGATAAGTCCTAAGCAAGCAATTTTATTTATTATTGTATTTTTGATTCTTCAGCAGATTGAAGGCAATCTGATTTATCCGCATGTGGTTGGTGGATCAGTTGGACTTCCATCAATCTGGGTGCTTGCTGCTGTTACGATCGGTGGCAATCTTATGGGAATCGTAGGAATGCTTATTTTCATTCCATTAGTTTCGGTTCTGTACACTATTTTCAGGGAATTTGTATATCTTCGTCTGAAGGAAAAAAATATAAAACAAGTGACAAAGACAGTAGTGGAAGAATATACAGCAGAGGAAATTGCTGCTATGGGAAAAAATATAAAAAAGAATAGAGAATAAGAGAAAAACAAAAAGCGGAAAATCTCATTAGATTCAGAGGTTTTCCGCTTTTGAGTGCTTTGCTTTACGAGAGAAACGAAGGAGAGACGCTATTTGAAGTTTTCTTCATAATCGTTTTCTTTTGCTTTTTTCTGTTTTTTGAGTGTTATTTTTTTGAGGCTTTTCTTAATTATAACTACGATAACAGCTATAACTGCTGCACATACGATAAGGATCGGTAATGCACCAAGAATTCCAATGATGAGATTCCTGAAACCGTGACCTACTTTATACAGGTTGTCTCCGAATCGTTCTTTGATTTCTTCAAAGAAGCCTTTCTCACCCGCGTCTGTCATACGTTCGACTTCAAATACATTTGGTACTTCAGACGGGGTTTCAAGTTGAAGCGTCTTTTGTGCCAATGGTGAAAGAGCGAGGTGGTACTTCTCAACAATAGCAATGGCATCTGCGCGTGTAGAGGAATCCCCGCAGGTTGGACCTGAGGCAATCATGTCGATTTGATCACCAATCACATCTGATAAGATGATGGAATTAACGTGAGCAGGCTTACACATGACAGCAAATCGACCACCTTTTACCTGAGAAAGATGCTTGCGAATGGTATTGATTTCGGTGATGGATGCACCACAGGCTAATAGTTGCGCTGTGATTTCCTGCAGTTCTTCCAAAGGAATAAACGGTTTTTCAAAAAGAGAGGATCCTCCACCAGACAGAAGAAAAAGGACGGTGTCTCGCTCTTCCAATCCTGTTACCATCCGAAGGATAGCCTGCGTTCCTCGAAGTGAGTTCTCGTCAGGGACAGGATGACCGGCCTCATAGCAAACGACATCTTTAATAGACCCCTGTACATGACCGTATTTCGTAAGCACAATGCCTGCACACACCTTTTTGTCAAGGCACTGAACGGCACTATTCGCCATTTCCCATGCCGCTTTGCCAACAGCAACAAGGTAAAGCCTGCCCTCGGAGAATTTGCAATTTTGAAGTGCTGTGGTCACTGCAGGGCCGGGCATAACTCGTTGAATGGATTCGCGCATGATGCACTCAGCTTTATCGCGCATAGTCATTGCAGTCACCTGTTTACAACATGGATTGGCGCACTGGAGATAAAGTGCTGAATATTATCAGCTGTCATATCCATAATGCGCTGACGGCATTCCTTTGGTGCCCAGGAAATGTGCGGCGTGATTATGCAGTTTGGGGCAGCAAGCAACGGACTATCCGATTGAATCGGCTCAGTAGAGACAACGTCCAATCCTGCAGCGTAAATTTTCCCGCTGTGCAAGGCGGATGCCAAATCCGCCTCCACAATAAGACCGCCGCGTGCGTTGTTAAGAACAATAACGCCATCCTTCATCTTTGCAATGTTTTCTGCGCAAATGATTCCCTTCGTTTCGGGAAACAGAGGACAATGCAAGGAAATCACATCAGAACGCCGAAGAAGCTCATCAAGTTCCACATAATCGGCGATTTCTCTGCCAACATCATTTGGATGGCTGTCATATGCAAGGACGTTCATGCCAAGAGCCTTGGCGATGCGTCCTGTAGTCTGACCAATGCGCCCAAAACCAATAATGCCGATTGTCTTTTGCGCAAGCTCGATAAGCGGCGAGTCCCAAAAGCACCAATCAGGATTCGTTCCCCAACGTCCCTGATGGACTGCATCGTTGTGCGCACCAATATGGTGGCAAATTTCAAGCAGCATGGCAATAGCAAACTGACCAACAGCCATTGTACCATAGGTAGGAATGTTGGATACCGGAATACCTGCTTTCGCAGCTGCATGAGTATCAACAACATTGTATCCGGTTGCCAGAACGCTGATGAATTTAATGGAAGGACAAGAAGCAATCACATAGGCACTGATGGGCGTTTTGTTGGTAATAACAATATCGGCATTACCAATCCGTTTGCAGATAATGGCATCATCTGCCGGGGTTCGGTCATAAACCGTAAGGGTGCCAAAGGATTTAACCGCATCCCAAGACAGATCACCAGGATTTTCTGTATATCCATCCAAAACTACAATTTCCATGGTATCCTCCTTCTTTTTTAAGTAATAAACGAGCCTTACCGGATGCGTACACCATCGGCAACCAGCTGGTTCTGCAAAGTGTGGATGTCGAGATCTCGCAGAACGACATCATCTTTTATCGACAACGCAGAGGCAGTGCCGGCAGCCTGACCTGTGGTAGCACAACAAACCATCATGCGGACAGTCTGAATAGCATCATCATCACACGATGCGCAACGTCCGGCAACGCTAAGATTTTCGATACCATTGGGGAGAATCATACGGTAAGGCAGCTGGAAGTGAGCATCATCTTTTGATACAACTTCTCCGTCGATAAATGTGGTGTATACACCTATTGAATCGTCAAACTCGGAATGCCCCAGCACATCCCTGCGGCAGATGCTGTAACCACCCTGGATACGGCGCGTTTCACGAATGCCAATCTGACCAGCAATCGAACGCAACGAGCAATTGGCAAAACCCATTTCTTTTGCATAATTACGCAGTACGTCGACAGCCCACATAACCTGCTGACGTCCCTGAATCTCTGCGTGCGTCAGGTCCCAAACATTGGTTCCATCAATCCCGTTTTCAAGCGTAAGATTCAGACTGGTAAATTCACCCGTGGGGGTAAGCTCTTTCCATGCACCGCCATCACGCTCTACCGGCCATTTCCCGTCAGCCTTTGCACGCCGAAACGGAAGTTTCAAACCATGTGTATCAGGATTCGTCATCTCCGGGTGGCTTTCGATATAATCACGGAAGGTTTTGGTGTCAACGCCTGACACACCAAAAACCATAGTGACAGGAAGCACCTTGCCGTTGTTATTTTCGCCTTTCTCATAAGCAGCTCCAGCAAGAGCCGCAACGTCTCCGTCACCTGTGGCATCAACAATGCGGTCTGCCAAAATGGCACCGCGTCCAGACTTGTTCTCTACGATAACACCCTTGACGGTTTTGCCCTCCATAATTACATCAACCACAAGGGTGTGCAGCAGAGGTGTGATACCTTCTTCCTGAATCCAGCAATCGAGCATATATTTGTATTTTTCCGGATTCAAAAAGTGCCCACAACCGCGGTCATCATCCTGTACGCCACCTATCTTAATCATGCGGTCTTCAATTTCTTTAGAAATGCCCTGTGCAGTATATGTGTTTTTATTAAAGTACCAAGTGTACGATTCGACCTGACCTACAGAAAGTGCGCCGCCAAAACAGCCATACCGTTCAACAAGCATGGTTTTTGCCCCGCAGCGAGCGCTGGCAACAGCTGCAGAAATACCCGCAGGACCACTTCCTACGACTAAGACCTGCGTCTCTGCAATAACAGGAACTTCTTTGCTTGGGCATGTGATAGTTTTCATTTGATATCTCCTTCAATTGAATTTGTATGCGTTGACAAAAAAGTAGTTGTCGTGTCCGGGAACAACAATATCGGTATGTTTGGAAATCCATTGGATCGTTTTTGTTGAGGCAGCTTGACTTTCGCTTTTGAAATAGCCCTTCTGATGTTCAAAAAACTCACGCGTCATTACGGAATCACCTGCGACAAGGACTTTTCCTTCCGGGCCGTCAAAAAGCAGCCCTGTAGAACCCATTGTATGACCGGGCAAGGGAACGACTTGAATATTGGGCGTCAACTTTTCTCTCAAGCCTTCCAACTTGTTGCCGTCTAACTTCCTTGCATCCAGCATTTTCCCCAGAATGTCTCGTTCCTCCATCCCGGTACACCAGCGTGCGGCAGGGAAATAGTGAATCCCATCGAAGTGGTCTGAATGAGCATGTGTAATGTATACAACATCGATATCTTTTGGCTTTAATCCGGCATGTGCATCCAGACAGCGCAACATCTCCTCGTTAGAATAAGGCGGATCAACCAGTACGACTTGTTCCGTGTCAAACAGAACGACTCCGTTGCAAATACCGGGGCGGCGAACAACATCATCCGGCTCACCCCAAAACTGATTTCTGCTTACTTGACCGAGGTTAATCATTTTCCACGTAACCATGATCAGTCTACTTTCCTCTTGTGAAGCTCAGCAAGGTCAATACGGTGGGCGGTATCTAGGCACACAGCAACATTTTCTTCCACTTGTGCAACAGATCGCATACCTAACAAGGCCGTATCTACCAGCGGATTGGACAAAACGTACTGGATCAATGCTTTTGAGTAGTCAAAAGTATTATCCGGCTGGATCATCCGCATCCATTTTTGGAAAATACCGGAAGTCAAAGAGCGCATTGTGACAATGCCCATCCCCTTTTCTTCACAGTAATACATACTGCCCGATTGGAAAAACGGATCATACGGATGCTGAAACAGAACATTGTACTGTACCTGAACGACATCAAAGATTCCGGTATCGATCAGGCGATAGAACTCAGCATTCTGACATTCTCCCGTAAAACCAAGATATTGTACAAGACCTTCCTGTTTGGCACGGCACATTTGTTCTACCATGCCGCCGGGCTGTAAAAGTGTGTCTGTCAGCTCTTTTGTGTAGTAGTCGCCATGTAACTGCAAAAGATCAATATGTTCCCGGCGCAGTCTTGTCAGGCTGCCTTCAAGCGATTTGAAAACATCTGGTTCTTCATTGTAACGTACTTTTGTTGCCATAAAGAGATTCTCTCCGGGGATGCCATCAAGAGCCTCCCCGATGATCTGCTCGCTCAAGCCATTACCATAGCCGGGGGCGGTATCAAAGTAGTTAATACCCAATTCGTAGGCACGTCTGGCTGCGCGAACCCCCTCGCCGTAATCATCTGTTTTGCCGGGGTCATATGTCTCAACATAATTTTTTACGCCTGCAGGACAGCCTCCGAATCCAATTCTGCTGACTTTACGGTTGGTTCTTCCGAGAGTTGTATAAAGCATAAAGAATATCTCCTTCCGGGATTTCCTTATTGATGATGGGCTGATAACATGTTATAATTCTTGTAGTGGATTTTGCGCGATTATGCTCGTTGTGGCGATATATTTTTAACTCTATAAAGTTTTACCGGGTTGCATCTTCGGGAGGGCAGCATGAACTTCTTACAATTAGAATATTTCCTGACAATATTGAAATTCAACAGCATCAGCAAGGCCGCATCAGAACTTTATATTACGCAACCAGCATTGAGCCAGCAGCTGATTCACCTTGAAAAAGAGCTTGACACAAAGTTGTTTTACCGAAAAGGCAATTCGCTGATCCTTACAGAAGCCGGGGAGCGATTTCGCGACAGCGCACAAAACATGCTGTATGAATATCGCACTATGCAAACAATGATGGCAGAGCTTAAGGATAATGGGAGCTTTTCCGGAACCGGACACTTATCCCTCGCGGTCACAAAAACCAAGTCGTTTATTACATTGACCTACCTGTTAGGTGGATTCAAACAGAAGTATCCGAACATTGAGGTTTCCGTTACAGAAGTTGAGTCCGGCGGAGTAGAAGAACTGCTGGAAAACGGTTCGATCGATCTTGGTTTTTGCTATAGCGAATCCAATTCGGCAATTACACATACGAACATTTACCAGGAACAAATTTTGCTGGCCGTTCCATCACAGATTCACATACCTTACCAACGCGATCCTAATGGTCATTCGTTCCCCATGCTGAAATTTGAGGATATTTGTTCGCTTCCCTTTATAGTTGGTAAAACCGGCTACCTGCGAAAGTATACGCAAAACCTGTTTGAGAAACATAACTGCCAACCGAATATTGTACTGGAAACCTCTAATCCCGGTCTTGCCCATTTTCTTGTAGCTGCCAATGTTGGCTGTGCGTTTGTGGGGTATATCTCTGCCTGTGTTTCACCCATGTATATTGAGAGTCCCCTTTATTGCCAACTGGAAACACCTGATTTTCAGCAGGTTTGTATTGGATACAATAAGCAGCGTCATCTCACACGACCCATGAAATGTTTTATGGATTACGCAAAGCAGGCAATGGAAAGACCTCCCTTTAACATTTCTGAGACTATCCTTTAACACCGCCTTCGATCATACCGGAAACGATCCGTTTCTGCAAAAGCAAAACAACAATGATCAGAGGAACAGATGCGATAATAGCTGCAGCAGAAATAATGTGCCATGGCGTATAAGTCTCTGTTTCAAACATAGTCAGTGCAATCGTAACCGTTCTTGCCGATTTGGATTGGTTCAGCACAGATGGGAAAATGAAGTTATTCCATACAGCAAGAAATGTCATGATGCTAACAGTAAATACACCGGGCATTACCAGTGGCACTACTACCCTAACAAAACCACCCACCATGGAAGCGCCATCAAGCATGGCGCTTTCTTCTATTTCAATGGGAATAGACTGAAAAAAGCTCGTCAACAACCACACCGCAGTAGGGAGTTCAATTGCAGCCAGTACAACGGCCACACCTATCTTAGTGTTAAGCAGCCCGATATTGCTCATTGTCTGATAGATGGGATTCAGAAGTGTAACAGGGGGCAGCAGGGAGACTGTCAGCACAAGGATCAATACCAGTTTTTTGCCTTTGATAGGAATTCTCGCCAACGAATAGCTTGCCATAGCCGAGGCAACAACAACCAGTACGGTGCCTAAAAGAGCAATAACGATGCTGTTATACAGATACAGTCCAAAAGGCTGTGCCTTAAAAACTGCAATGTAGTTATCCAGGGAGATGTGTTCCGGAAAAAATCGAATTGGGACTGAAAACAGTTCTTTCATGGTTTTGAACGAACCAAGAAGTAACCACAAGAACGGAAATGTAATCACCGAAATAAGGATTACGGAAAATAGGATTGCGCCAATATTTCGCTTCATGATTACACCTCCAACTTAGACTTCATCCCATCGTAAAACAGGAATGCGATGCCCAATGAAACTACAAAAGTAAGCATGGCAAGCGCAGCGCCATAGCCATAGTTGCCAAAAGAAAAATACTGTTGCATTGTATACATGGTCAGGCTGGTAGTTGATAAGCCGGGGCCACCATTTGTCAGCACTTTAATAAGATCATAGATTCGGAAACTGGAAATTGTGCGGAACATAATGGATACCAGAAGAACCGGCTTAATGCAGGGGATCGTGATTCGGAAAAACTTTGTAACGCTGCCTGCCCCATCAATTGAGGCGGCTTCATAGTATTCAGGGGGTACGGTTTTCAGACCGGCCAAAAGCAGCAAGCCCATATAGGGGGCAGTTTTCCACACATCAGAAATAACAACTGCCCAAAAGGCACAGGATGAATTTGTCAACCATGCAACAGGTGCCATGCCGATTTGTTGAAGCAACTGGTTAATAATGCCGTAAGATTCAGCGAACATATAGGACCACATCAATCCCGATACAATAGTAGGAATGCACCATGGCACAAGAATACAGCCGCGGACAATACCCTCACCACGCATTCCAATATTCATAATCAGAGCACAGCCCATGCCGATGACAGTTTCCAAAATAACCGAAACCACCGTAAAAAGCAGGGTGAATTTTAATGTCACCCATGTATTCGGATCTTGAATCAGTTGTTTATAGTTGGCAAGCCCGACCCATTTTCCGCCCGTGGCAATATTTTGAACACGAATCGAATAAAAGCTTGTTTTCAATGTGTTGAATACCGGATATGCGACAACTACCATGAATAAGATCAGCGCTGGCAGGAGAAATACATATCCCATAGCGACTCTCTTTTTATTGTTCATACCAAGAACCCTTATCAATAGATAGTTTTAAAAATTGCAATATGTGCAACGAAGTCATCTTCGCTGCACATATTGCTTTTATCCTTAACGGTTGTAGATTTCTTCTTCCTTTGCCTGAATCGTTGCAACGGCATTATCGATGCTTTGCTCTCCCATCAGTACGCTGGTGACACCTTCCTGCAGTGCAGCAGAAACTTCCTCGTAATAGGCAGAACCGGGACGGTTACGGCAGTTCTTTGCAAAATCATATAGTTTTGCCATATCGGAATCGGCAGCAAGCAAATCCTTGTTCTCGTACAGAGCTGGGCGCGCAGGCATTTTGCCACTCATCGTTGCACCAATCAGCATTGCATCATCGCTTGTCCAGTACTTAACCAAGAGCTTGGCTTCTTCCTTATGAGAGGAATAAGCAGAAACACCAATGTTCCAACCGCCATTGCAGTTGTACTGCTCATTTCCGTCTGTACCTGCGGGAAGCTGTGCCACTTTTACATTACCGGCAACAGAGGACTGCTCAGGATCGTTGGCAGCGGCAAGTGCAGCAGACCAGTCGCGAATATAGAGTACCTGACCGGCAAAGAAAGCCGCCTTCACGTCCTTAGACATCATGCCGAGGATACCGTCGATTGCAACGCCTTCGTCCAGAATCTTTTTCATCGAACTGATGCCGCTTTTTACAGCTTCGGTGTCAAAGGTCGGGTTGCCGTTTTCGTCCAGAACGTTTCCGTCATATCCCCAGATATGCTCCATCGTACAGCAGGTTAAAGCTTCCGCTTTTTGCCATGCAGCCGCATAACCGTAGACGCCAGGTTCCCCTGCCATTACAACCTTGCTCTGTTCGATCAATTCATCCCATGTTTTGGCGGGTTCAAACCCGTATTTTTCAAGCAGGTCAGCTCTGTAAAGCAGAGCGCCAGTATTTAAAAATGTAGGGAGACATACCAGTTTTCCATCTACATAGCATCCCTGCAGTGCGCCCTCACTGAATTCGGTTAGTTCATCACTGGTATACACATCATCCAGTGGCTCGAGCCAGCCGGCAGACGCGAACATTTCCGGCCATGTGCAGTCGATCAAAAAAGCATCCATACTGTCATCTTTTGCCTGCAGAACAGTACTTAACGTTCGCACGCGGTCTGAAGCGCCGGCAGGCATCTCAACCAGGTCGACCGTAATCCAAGGGTACAGATTCTGGAAAGCCTCGATTTTTGCCTCGTTCGCGCCGTTCGTTGCAGAGTCTGCGTAAAGCGTAATGGTAACCGGTTCATGCTGGCTTTCAGAAGAACTGCTGACGCTCTCGTTCGCAGAGGTGCCGACGCTGCTAACAGATTCAGAAGCACAACCTGTAAACAACAAGGAACCCGTAAGACCGATTGCCAGTACACGTGATACGAAATGTTTCATTTTTTCCTCCTTTTTAGATGTAAAATTTGTGTATTTCGTACATTCGTACATTGGATTGTTTCTATTATATAAGCAAAATAATGAAAAATCAAAGTCCCAAATCATATTCGTCAATAAGGATTTGCTTATAGCCTTTGCGAATCTATAAGTCGATATATGACGTCTGTTACGCTACATTCTTCTGTCAGGTAGGTCTGGCATGGTTGCTACCCTCACCCTTGAGGAAAACCAGAAAAGCCATTAGCGTAGACACTGAGCCATATAGAAAACGCACCCCACTTCCCAGCACAAGCATACTCGTATACTTGTCTGACAAATGGGGTGCCGTTCTGCTTTTTTATTGAGTCTTTTTGATACGCGAAAGCCTTGCGTTGATGAGCGTATAGGCTTCATCCGGCAGGTATTTGTTGATGTGGTTCCAGATGCTGCTGAAGCTTAGTGCACCACCTTGTATCATACGGTCAGCAAGATCAGCGTGGTCAAGCTGCAGCGGCTTCACCGCAAGTTCCTGAATAATTTGGTAGCCTTCGGGATAGCGGTAGACTTCCTCCAACGGGTCATCTATCGAGAGATACCCCTTGCGAATCTGCACATCGGTGGGCGGAATCAGGTGGCTGAACCATTGCGCCACATTTTCAGAGTAGCACTTGGTTTCTTTCAGGGTATATTCCTCCGGCTCGGCAGCAACACACTCCCATATCAGGCTGTGGCGGCAGTCGGTGTCGGTCACAGCCATCAGCTCGTTGACGGGGCGATCCAGCACAACGTTGCACGCGCATCCCGATCCTGAGTGAGGAGCGAAAAGCACCGGAAACATTGCCATCTATCCAGTTATTCCCTTCTTTACAAGTAGTTATCACATTCGAAGGACTTCTGAAATTAGCAATCTCCATCTTCGGGAAAATAGCAGATTGCCCTGCGGGAACATCAAAACCGACATCGCCTACCACCGGGAAAGCGATAAAATCTCCTCCCTGTCCCAGCGGATTCAGATTTATCCAACCAATCTCTTCACCACCATCCACATAGAATCTTGTAAACCCCAAATCGGAAGTAAGGCTTATGGTATGCTGTGCATACTTGTTGTTTTCATGAATCCATGTCAGCGGAACAGGGAAACTTTTGAAGGGAACGCTTCCCTGATCGTCCGGATGGTATCCTACACGATACACATTCAGCATTGCCTTTTTACCCGAAGCGAGTGAATCAATGCTCAATTCTATTTTAATATAAGATTCATCTTTTCCATTCTGCAAGCTATACAGGTTCTTATTCTTATCCATCAGACGCTTATCATTCGCTCCGTAGACAAAGCTTGCACGTGTGCTTTTTGACTTTTCATCCAGTTGAAGTGAAACATTCAGCCTGAATACCGGGAGATAGTGAGAATAGAGCATCCTGTCTTTATCTCCGCCACCTATCCACTTCGCATCACTCCATCCCTCATACGGATTGGTTTTACTCATTAATCCTGTCTCAAACCAGGAAGTTTCCGATGATTGTTCGCCTCTTTGATTCCAAACGTTGACCGTCCAGAAATAGCAGGTAGCAGGTTGCAAAGGAGCACCGGCATATTCTATGTTCAGTGACAGGTCACTCGATACTTTTCCGCTATCCCATACCAAACTACCCGTTTCATCAGTCACTATTATCTGATAGGCCTTCTGCGAATAACCTCTTTCGGTATCCGGCACCACCATTTGCCAACTGAAACGAGGCTTTTCTACATCGATGCCTAATGGCATTTCGGCATATTCCACCTTGAGTTTTTTGATAGAAACAGGATTTTCCGTAGTGGCATACAACAGAGTAGGAAAGGAAAGACAAATAAACAAAACAGATAAAATGTGAGTTCTATATCTTTTCATACATGGCGTTTTTAGAGTTATAAAGGAGATTAGGCAAGCAAAGATAATAAACTTGCCCAATCTTTTTATTATGAGACACTTATTTTATTATTGGCAGGATGCTATTTGCTCTGCTTCTGAAATAATAGGAGTTTCATTTAATTATAACTCAAAAAAACATCTCGATTTTTTCCTCTTACAGAGGAGGAAAATCGAGATGTTTTTTTATATTGCCTATTTCAAACAATACTTTTGGGTTACATAAATCTTGCGCTGTAATCGTATATCCTGACTAGAACTGCCAATCATCAGCGAAAAGCTTCCAGGCTCCACAACCCATTCATCATCTTGCATATATAACATCATAGACTTTTTATTCAGCGTAAATGTAACGATCTGAGATTCTCCTGCCTCCAAATGTATTCGTTCAAAAGCACGCAACTGCTTTGCTGGAGTTGTATAACTACTTACATCATCACAGATATAAAGCTGTACAACCTCATCTCCGGATTTCTGTCCAGTATTAACGATTTTCACCCTAATATTTACAATACAATCATCTGTTGTCTCATTTAATGTCACTTCCATATCTGAGTATTCAAAAGAAGTATAGCTTAATCCATATCCGAAACAATAGCGTGGCACTCCAACCTCTTCAAGATATTTATTGCGGTTTCCTGTTCTCTTCGGATTATAATATACAGGGAGTTGTCCAACAGAACGGGGTATCGAAATACTTAGTCGCCCTCCGGGGTTATAGTCTCCAAAAAGAACATCAGCTAAAGCATTGCCCCCCTGCATACCAGGATACCAAGCATCAATAATGGCATCGACTTCTTGAATTATACCTTCTAAAAGTAAAGGACGCCCTTTTATCAATACTAATATGATTGGCTTTCCCAATTTCTTAATTTCTTGAATAAGTTCCAACTGCAAGCCCATAAGATTAAGCGTCGCTCTATCATATCCTTCTCCACTTTCCATATCACTGATTAAATTAGCAGATACTTTTGCTGCACCTGTTTCTTCATATTCAGATGAAAAATCGCGCGCACTGGATCCTCCCATAACCATAATAACAACATCTGCGGAAGCCGCTGCATTCAAAGCGTCACGAACCGCGTCCCACCAAGTGAATATTAACCAAATAAATAAGTA
>OGYO01001421.1_pt1 | contig 13068 bp, 9 predicted proteins | sample 1576561 | NCBI WGS metagenome assembly OGYO01 (sample SAMEA3541507, study PRJEB24748) | human gut metagenome | biome: human gut; feature: human-associated habitat; material: faeces | place: China | collected 2012 | reverse complement strand
TGAAACACATGTTACAAATTTGTTGCAAAAATAATAATATTTCTAAAGAATTCCCTATAGGGAGCTCACTTTTGGATATTTATTACGGTTTTAATCTAAATTTCCCCTATCAGGTAGTCAGTGCAAAAGTCAACAACCGTTCCGAAGGACTGAATTTCCGTGTATACAACAATAAGGATGTAGAGTTTCTCGACATACGTGACTCCTCAGGCATGCGCACTTATGTCCGTTCCCTCTGCTTCATTCTTTACAAAGCTGTCAGCGAGCTGTTTCCGGAAGGAAAACTGTTCGTAGAGCATCCGGTATCCAAAGGTTACTTCTGTAACTTGCGCATCGGCCGTTCCATAGAGCTGGAAGATGTGACCGCCATCAAGAAACGGATGCAGGAAATCATCGCCGAAAACATCCCCTACCATCGTGTAGAATGCCACACCACCGAGGCTGTGCGTATCTTTAGCGAACGGGGCATGAACGACAAGGTTAAGCTGCTGGAAACCTCCGGCTCGCTATATACCTATTATTACACATTGGGCGACACCGTAGACTACTACTACGGCAACCTGCTGCCCAGTACCGGGTTCATCTGGCTGTTCGACATCGTGAAGTATTACGACGGCCTGCTGCTGCGTATCCCCAACAAGGAGAACCCGAATGTACTGGAAGAAGTGGTGAAACAGGAGAAGATGCTCGACGTATTCAAGGAACACCTGCGCTGGAACTACATCATGGGGCTGAGTAACGTGGGCGACTTCAACCTGGCTTGCGAGACAGGCCATGCCACCGACCTCATCAACGTAGCCGAAGCCCTGCAGGAGAAAAAGATAGCCCAAATAGCTGACGACATCTACCACCGCGGCGAAAACGGAAACCGGGTGAAGCTCGTACTCATCTCCGGTCCATCGTCCTCCGGAAAGACGACTTTCAGCAAGCGGCTCAGCGTGCAGTTGATGACCAACGGCCTGCGTCCCTATCCCATCTCGCTGGACAACTACTTCGTAGACCGTGAAGACACCCCACGCGACGAAAACGGAAACTACGACTACGAATCACTCTACGCCCTCGACCTCGAACTCTTCAACACCCAGCTGCAGGCATTGCTCCGTGGCGAAGAAGTGGAGCTGCCCCGCTTCAACTTCAACCTCGGGAAGAAAGAGTACAAGGGCGACAAACTTCGCATCGACGAGCACACCATCCTCATCCTGGAAGGAATCCATGCCCTGAACCCTGAACTGACACCACAGATTCCCGCCGCCAGCAAATACAAGATTTATGTATCCGCCCTGACCACCATCTCGCTGGACGACCACAACTGGATTCCCACCACGGACAACCGCCTGCTGCGCCGCATCATCCGCGACTTCAACTACCGCGGCTACTCGGCACAAGAGACCATTTCACGCTGGCCCAGTGTACGTGCCGGCGAGGACAAATGGATATTCCCCTACCAGGAAAATGCCGATGTCATGTTCAACTCCGCCCTCTTGTTCGAATTTGCCGTGCTCCGCTGCCACGCAGAGCCCATCCTTACCAGTGTTCCACGGAACTGTCCGGAATACGCAGAAGCCTACCGGTTGCTGAAATTCATCAAATATTTCACCCCCGTGCAGGACAAAGAAATTCCACCGACATCCTTATTGAGAGAATTTTTAGGAGGCAGTAGCTTCAAATACTAAGTTTTTATTCTAACTTTGTGAGCAAATAAAACAAACGTACACATGAAAAAAATTATTTCGATACTTCTCTTAGCGACTTTCTGCATCTTTACTCAACTCCATGCGCAAAACCGTGCAGACGAATTGATGAAACAAGCACAAGAAAATCTTACGAAAAAAGAATATATCAAAGCCCGCTATCTATTCCTGCAAGCCTACAATGCCTTTGCCACGCAAGACAAGTATGCCCAGGCAGTGGAATGCGGCGTCAATGCCAGCGCCCTCTACCATCGGGAGAATTACTATAAAGAAGCTTTTGAACTGCTGCGCGGTGCCGAGCAAGTGGTGGCAACCGGCGAACAGAAAACGGGCAAGGCCATGCCCAACCTACGTTTCCGCATCAACAAGGAACGCCTGCAGATGTACATCAACCTGAAAAATCCCGCACGCGCCAAGGAACAGCTGACCAAACTGGAAGAGACCGCCAAAGCCTCTCACAACGACTCTCTGAGCAACGACCTGCTTTATACGCAGGCCAACTATTACTACACCTTCGGTATGAATGCGCAAGGTGATGCCGCCACCAACCGCCTGATAGGGCAATATAAGGAACAGAAGAACTACGCCAAGGTAGACGAATGCTACAAGACTCTCATCAGCATTGCCCGCAAGGCAAACAATGCCGGACTGGTGGCTCGTACATACGACAAGTATATCCTCTGGACCGACTCCGTGAAAGCGCTTACCGCACAGGACGAACTGAACGTCCTGAAGAAGAAGTACGATGAAAGCCTGGCCACCATCCAGGAGAAGGACGACTCCTTGAGCGCCAAGCAATACATCATCATCGGACTCTGCGTACTGGCTGCCATCCTTGCCGCAGTCCTGATATTCGGTGCTATCGTATTGTTGCGCTTCATCGTCCTTACCCGCAAGCAGAAGAAAGCCATCGGTATCGCCAACGAGCACAACGAACTGAAAACAAAATTCATCCAAAACATCTCCGCCCAGATGGAACCGACACTGGACACGCTCGACGCTTCGCTGCCGGGAGTAAAGGCCCTGCATACATTCTCCAACCACATCCAGGAACTGTCCGAATTGGAGAACACCTTGTCCGAACCTTACGAAATGCAAGAGAAGAACATCTCCGCCTTCTGCGAGGCTATCATGGACAAGATTAAGGGAAAAACCCGGGAAGACGTTTCCCTGGCCGTCAATGCTCCAAAGCTGAATGTAAAAATCAATCCGGAGCAACTGGAACGCATACTGCTGCACCTTTTAGAGAACGCCGCCGAATACACTCCCGCCGGAGGCAAGATATGGCTCGACTTCAAGAAACGCGGTGCACACACGCATCAGTTCATCGTCAGCGACACCGGTTGCGGTGTTCCCGAAGAGCAACGCGAAAACATCTTCAAGCCCTTCACCGAAGTGAAGGACTTGACACTGGGCGACGGCTTGGGGCTTCCCATCTGCTCACTGATAGCCACCAAGATGAACGGCAGCCTGACACTGGATACCGGCTACAGCAAGGGGGCACGGTTTGTACTAGAACTGCATGCTTAACGGCAGGTTGGTACAGAATAGAGTGGAATTCAGCAGCAAGCGAGAAAGAAACAAGAAGTTATCAAACCTGCCCTCACTGCCCTCACCGCTTTTCTGAAACGCCCTGCTCATCGGCATTGCAGCGGCGAGTGAGAGCAAATAAAAAGAGTGAGGGCAAAATTTGCCCTCATTCTTTAATACGTAAACGTCCGGCATTGATGACTTCACTATGTCCACTTGCCACTGCTAAGGCAAGAGAGACAACTGGAATAACATCAGGGCATTGACTCGCATCCACAATTGTTGCTTTTAAACCATGACTCACCACTTTAATTCCTTCATCATTTTCCACGATTTCACAATTCATTTGTTTTAAAAAATCAATTGTTGCTTTATCACCTTGTAAAGAATCTAAATTTAAATCTAATAATGTAACATCATTTCCTAAAGCACCCGCTACTAAATAGAAAGCAGCTTGAGAAAAATCAGATTCCACACGATAATCTCTTGCCTTATATTCTTGTCTACCTCTTACAATAAATTGTTTATATTCATGATTCACAATTTCAATACCATAAAGTTTTAATACATGTAATGTTAAATCAATATATCCTTTACTTTCAAGTGGTGTCGTAATTTCAATGATTGAATCAAATGATAATAAAGGTAAAGCAAATAATAAACCGGTAATAAATTGTGATGAAATATTACCTGGAATACGATATAAATCAGGTTTTAATTCACCCACAACATTTAAATCTAAAACATTTTCACGATATAAATAACCAATATTTTGTCTTTCAAAGATTTCATAATAGGTATCTAATGGTCTTTTCCCTAATTGTCCTCTTCCTATAAAACGTACTTTATTTTCTTTAGCAAGAGAAATAGGAACCATGAAGCGAAGCGTTGATCCTGATTCTTCACAATCAATTTGGACTCCTGGCATCGTATTATTTTTAGTAAATGTGTAATTACCATTAATAATAAGATAATCTTCATGTTGTTCAATAATTGTTCCAAGTGCTTCCATCGCACCAATTGTTGCTTTAATATCTTGAGAATATTCTATATGATCAATTCTTGAAATACCTTTAGCAAGACTAGCTGCAATAATCGCACGATGTGCTAATGATTTTGAAGGTGGAACAGATACTTTTCCTTTTAGTTTTGTAGGAATTAACTTAATTTGACTCATTTTATACCCTTTCTTTTTTTAATAAAAATTCTTGATTTGTTTGATAAACATAACTATCTCCTATTTCTTTTAATAAAACAACAGATAACGAATTATTAATATTCTTTTTATCTAAAGAAATAGCTTGAATAAGATTTTTTGTTTCTACTTGACATTCAAAAGGTAGATTGTATTTGTGTAAGATTTCTTTAATTTGCATGGAAGATTCTGTTTTTGTCAAATCTAAACTTTCAGCAAGTTTTGTAATTTTGTTCAAACGAATTTTAAACCTGCCGCTCGACTCGCGTATCCATTTCAAAGGTAAGTCGGCGGAGTATAGCTATTTTCATATCCATAAAAAGCACCTCCGTAACAAAACATATATTTATATTATCTCACATATTCCGTCGATTGTCAAGGGGTAACGGCAGAAAATCACGGGTTTGGGCAGCAAAATGCGTAAATGTGCTTTTCAACAAAATTAACAAAATATCGCTTTACTTTTCGTGAAAAATGTGCTATACTATTTAATACACAACTTTAGGAGGATAAATTTCATGGACGTTTTCAAGGAATATATTGTAAAAAGAGAGCTTTCGCAGGGAGAAAAGACCTCGAAGATTTTCACGATAGCCGCGGCAGTAGCGCTCGCCGCCTTCTTTATACTGCTGACTTTCAACACGACGCTGACGCTTTTCGGCTTTGTGTTTGCAGGACTGAGCATTTTCATCGGCTACCAGCTAATCACGAAACTTTTCGTTGAGTACGAATACATTCTCACAAACGCCGACCTCGACATCGACAAGATCATAAATCAGGCTAAGCGAAACAGACTTTGCACCATCGACCTGCACAAGGTCAGCGAGTACGGCGTTGTAAACGGCGATTTTGCCGTTGGCGAGGACGAAACGCTTGTCAAGGCGGGCGCGAATAACCCTGAGCTTACCGATTATTACCTGCGTTTTACGCACCGCGAGTTCGGAAAAGGCGTGCTGGTATTTACCCCCAGCACTGAAATGACCCAGCTTATGAAGCCGTTTTTCCCGAGAAATGCGGTGAACAAGCTGTGAAATACCGCGTTGGCTGCGACCTGCAAGAGGTCGAGAGAGTGAAAAATGCGGCTCAAAGAGATAGTTTTTGCCGCCGTGCCTTTTCAGATGAGGAGCGGCGGCGTTTTTCTCAGATGAAAGACCCTTACCAATCAATGGCAGGAACTTGGGCAGCGAAAGAGGCGTTCGCGAAGGCACTGGGCACGGGCGTGCGCGGTTTTTCGCTGAATGAGATCACCGTAGCGCACGATGAGCTTGGCGCGCCTTACCTAAAACTGGAGGGTGCGGCAACACAGGCGGCGGCGGGGCTGGAATTTTCGATAAGCATTTCGCACACGCGCGAGCTGGCTCAGGCGGTGTGCATCGCGGAAAGGAGCGATAAAAATGAATAGACTATTAACGCCTCAGCAGATGTCGCAGGCGGAAAAGGCCTCGGAAGCGCTGGGCGTTTCGCTCTGGGAGCTTATGCAGAACGCGGGAGCGCAGTTGGCGAGAACAGTCGAGAGTGCGGCGGCGCGAATCGGTGCGAAAAACATTCTGGTTCTCTGCGGCTCGGGCAATAATGGAGGCGACGGTTCAGTCTGCGCTTCCTTACTGGCGGACAAATTCGACGTCAGCGCGGCCTACGTCTGTGGCGAGCCTAAGACCGAGCTTGCAAAGAAAGCTTTTGCGCTCATTGGCAGCAAAAAAGTGAAGATCATTACAGAAAACGTTGATTTTGGCAATGCAGATATAGTTGTCGACTGCATTTTCGGCACGGGTTTTCACGGCGAGTTTCGCGAGAACATACAGTTTTTGATGAGCAGATTTGCACGATCTGACACCTACAAGATAGCGTGCGATATGCCGAGCGGAGTTGACTGTTTGCGCGGCAAAGTCGCGGCAGAAACGGTAAAGTTCGACGAAACGATCACTTTTCACGCGATGAAGTTCGGAATGGCGCTCAAACCTGCGTTTTCTGTATGCGGAAAGATCGAAATCGCGAACATCGGTATTCCCGACGGCTGGGAGGAGTACCTTGACGACCGCACGTCTTCGCACGAGATTTTCGGCAGCGAATTGCACAAAATGTTACCTGCCCGTCCCGAATACTCACACAAGGGAACGTTCGGAAAAGTCTTGCTGATCTGCGGGAGCGAGAATTACATTGGAGCGGCGGCGATATGTTCGCGTGCGGCGCTTCACACCGGCTGCGGGATAGTGAACCTTGCCGCCCCACGCAGCGTGATCTCGATAATTGCGTCGAGCGCGCCCGAGTGCGTTTACACACCGCTCGAAACCGAAGGCGGCACGATCAGCAGCCGCGAGATAGATAAACTGGTCGAGCTGGCAAATATGCACAGCGCAGTTGCGGTCGGCTGCGGCATCGGCAGGAGCGAAAGCACGCGCAGGCTTGTCGAAGCACTGGTGAAAAACGTGCGTGTGCCGCTGCTTATCGACGCGGACGGAATAAATCAGCTTGCGCTGAATATAGATGTACTGAGGGACAAGAATTGTGAGATAGTTCTGACTCCGCACATCGGCGAGCTGGCGCGGCTGAGCGGTCGGACGACGGCAGAGGCTTCGGCTGAGCGGTACGCGATCTGCCGCGAACTGAGCGAAAAGTACGGTGTAACACTGCACAGCAAGGACTCGACTTCCGTGACGTTCAGCAATAGCAAGGCGACCGTTACGAATTTTGGCTGTTCGGCGCTTGCAAAAGGCGGCTCGGGCGATATGCTTGCCGGCGTTATCGCATCGCTGTTAGCTCAGGGCGTTACGGCGTCGGAAGCTTGCGCGTTGGGCGATTACATATGCGGCGAAACTGCGGAAATACTGTGTGAAAAGTACTCACCTGCTGCAGTCACGGCGAGCGATATTATAAACGCTTTCAAGGAAACTCTCACGATTTTGTAAATTACGCTTGTCAACAATTTGCAAGTTGACAAGCTTGATTATGCAAAAGTCCCCCATCGGTTTGGGGGACTTTTTTTATGGAGGGGTCTGAATGAAAAGATTTATAATGATGTGTATGTGTATCTGCACGATCTCGACTGCTTCGGCGTGCGGCAGTTCAAACAGTGCGGAGATCTCGCTGCCGAAAAGCTACACGGTTGCCGCCGATATTTCCAGTGACGATTTTGGAGGAAAAGCGCAGTTCGAGCGTTTAGAGGGCGGCTGGCAGATAAGCATCAGCGAGCCGAAAACGCTCGCGGGAATGGAAATTTCGCTGACTGACGCCGACTGCAAGATAAGTTTTGAGGAAATGGAGCAGACTTTTTCACGCGAGGAGTTGCCCGCAAATTCGCCGATATTTTTGACGGCGCGGGTGTTGGAAAAATGCGCAGCGGGAAAAATCAGCGGTAAAATCAGCAGTGAGGATTACGACGTTGAGATGAAAAACGACAAACCGAAAAGCGCTGAGATCGGCGAAATAAGTGTAAAGTTCAGCAAATTTGCAAAAAAATAAACCGCACAGTGTGTGTGCGGTCTATTATGTAAACTGAATTATTCAGCGTGTGCGCCAATGGAAACGGGCAGAACATTGCCGTCCTCATCCTTAAAGGTGATGTCTGCAACATAGAAATCAGCCTGGTTAGGAATGCTCCATCTCATAAAGGTGAAGTACTGAGGAGTGTCAACAGCGTTGAAAGGTCCAAGCAGACCGGGACGAACGCTAAACTTGTAAGTAGCCCACTCGGAAGTCCACTCAGATTCGCTGATCTGGTTGTCAAGTTCCTTCCAACCGAGCTTGTCAGGATCTTCGCCAGCCTGCGAGCAAAGAGCGCCCATGAAGTTGCCGGGAACGAGCGACTCGGTACCGTCATCAGCTACGAAGTTGCCAACAGCCTTGGTCATGAACTCGATGTCGATGGTGAATACCTTGTCAAGAGTATCGGTCTTGCCGGCAAAGATCTTGGACATATCGAACTGGATCTTCGGAACCTTGTAACCGAGCGAAGGATCTTCTTCATCCTTAAGGGTCAGAACCTGGCAGCGGAGCATAGGAACGCCCTCGACCTCTTCAATAGAGAATTCAACGTCAGATTCATCGTTCTCAAAGTTTGCCTCGTTCATAGTCTTTACGAAATCAGCAGGATCCATGCTGGTGTCGAATACGAGAGAAGCGGTCTCAAGATCCTGAAGAGTTGCAGGCATCTCAGAGATAGGCTTAGGCTCAGCAGCATCGCCCTCTGCAGCAGATTCATCAGCAGCGGACTCTTCGGTAGCAGATTCGTCAGCGGCAGACTCTTCAGCAGCGGATTCCTCAGCCTCGGAAGAATCAGCAGCAGCGGTGGTAGCTGCGGTAGTTGCAGCAGTGGTCTCAGCAGCCTTGCTGGAGCTGTCCTTAGAATCATCACTGCCGCAAGCAGTCATCATAGATGCTGCGATAATAGTCGCAACAGTGCAAGCTAAAAACTTTTTCATAAGTAATTACCTCCAAAAATAATTGTTCATACAGAACCATTTACTTTTAAAGTATAACACAAATGCCGAAAATATTCAATATACTAAATGTACAATTATCCATTTTACTTTTGTTCATACTGCACAGATAACGTTTTCATATTCATACAATATATACAAAAAAGGCACTGCCCGAAAGCAATGCCTTTTATTATTTGCAATTATTTAGCTATGCTAAAAATCACTTCTTGCGGGAAACTACGATAGCTGCGCCTGCAAGAGCAGCGATAGCCAGACCTACGCCTGCAGCTGCACCGGACTCTGCGTTAGCAGTGTTGTCGGAAGCACCGATATCCTTAGCGGAAGAAGTAGTGGCACTGCCCTTGGAAGTGCTGCCGCCATTGGAACCGCCCTTAGAGCTGGAAGAAGCAGAGCTCGAGCTGCTTCCGGAAGAAGAACCGGAAGAAGAGCCGGAGGAAGTAGTGCTGCCGTCACCGGAGCTGGTAGTGCCTTCGCCCTCGATCTGCTTGTTGATGTCAGCGTTAGGAATCTTCTCAGGAGTCGAAGCGCCATTACCGAACATGGTGAATACAACGTAGGAGTTCTCATCATCGGACTTAGCCTCGTCATAAGCATGATATTCCCAAGTAGTGTCAGCATCTGCAACAACAGTTACAGTGACGGTAACGCTGGAAACATCGTCATTGGTCAGCATGAACTGTGCCCAGTTGCCGTTGAACTTGGTAGGGCCGGAATCCCAGCCGTTCAGCTCAGCAGCACCCTTAGCTTCGTTTTCAGTGTACTTTACAGTGCTCTTTTCTTTATCAGCAGGAGCGTCAGCGTTCCAAGAAGTCTGTACAGTCCAGCAAGTATCGTCAGAACCAGCTTCAGCGTCAGCACCCTTGTAGATGTTGCCTGCGTCGCTATGTACAGTCATGGAAACCTTAGCATTCTTCATATGTCCAACCTGGAAGTTGAAACCGCAGGTCCAGGTGCTGGGCGATCCATCTTCGCTGGTGTTTTCAGCAAGCTGGATACCGTCGTTATCACCGCTGGGGCCGATCTTATCTGCATAATCAGAAAGCTTGAATGTGTAAGTCCATTCGCCAGTCGCATTGTAGAATTCATTATCTACAGGAGCTTCTGCAGATGCAGGCATTGCTACCGCAGCAGCGATGATAGCAGCAGCGGACATTCCTGCGAAAATCTTAGAAATTTTCATTTTAAATCTCCTCCACATTAATTAGTGTAATTTAGAATTTACAGTACGCCCATTGCGCACCGTTCTAATTCAATATTTATTATAACAGAAAAACGCCGTAAAATCAAGGGCTTTTGTGAAATTTGTTTTCAAAAATACGTCAAATTTCTTACGAAATTCCCGCCATGAATTTGTGCAGTATTTACAGAAAACGTTTACTTATGCTCACTCCAAATATCTTTTTGGAGTGCCGCGCGGTCAATATGCCGCTACGTCAGAGAATTTTACGCCTACCTGTTTGCCGTCATATTCGCAGGTGTATTCGTAGGAAACGTCTTTCAGTTTGCCCTTTCCATCTGAAATATTGAAATTACCCTTTACGGCGCGGGTGATGTACAGCTTTTTGATCGATCCGGGATAGTTGCTGTCGTAGACCTGAAGCACATATTTGCGGTGGTCGGAGCTGTCTTGTATAAGACCGATAGCATTTACGGTATGCGAGCCGTCGATGGTGGTAACTACGGGTTCGCCGAGAGCGAGAAGCGATTTCAGCTCGTCAAAGCCCTCATCGCCGTTAAAGAGGTCGAAGGTAACTGGCGTATCGTCCCACTGCAAAGCGTTGAGGTGGTAGAGAGCCTTATAAAACTCCGCTTCCGAGTCGGAGCTTGCCTTTGCGATCTTGTCTGAGCATTCTTTGACGTTGAGCGAGAGAAGCTCTACCTTTTCCCACGAGAGGTTGTTCGCGTCAAGCTTATATTTCTTCACCGACCAGCCCTGCTGGAGAGCCTTTGCCATAAGGTCGGCGTCAACTTTCAGAACTGAGCCTGAGGAAGAATAATCGAGGTACTTTTTAACGTCGCCGAAGTCGCCCGTGATAAGGGACGGAACGTAGGAAGAGAGCGGCTGATTTGCCTCGAACTTTTCTTCCACTTCACTGCCCTTGAGGTTATAGCCTTCGGCATCGTATTTCTGCTCGCTGTCGTCCGCAGGAGAAACGGCCTTGGTCTTGAGCTGAAGTCTGCCGACGTACCAGTCGCGCGCCATTACCGCCATACCGAAGTCTACGCTCGGGGTATCAGAGGTGCGGAAGTTTCTGAACGAGAAGCCGTTTTTGGTGGGGTCAAAACCTGTGTTATAGAGCGAGTAGCCCTGTGCCTGCTCGTCCGAATCGGAATAATCTACTATATCGTAATTCAGAGTGGTAACTATCTGCTTGTAAACGCTTTCGAGAGCGTCTGCGTCGGAAGCCGAGTAGTACTTGCCGCCTGTCTGCGCCGAGAGGTTTTGCAGCCATGCGCGGTCAGCCTCTTTGCCCAGACCTATCGTCATAACGATGATGTTGTTATTATTTGCGATTTCCGCAAGCTGCTCTATGCTCTTCGGATTTGATTCATCGGAAGCGCCGTCGGAAAGCAGCACTATTATATTTCTCTGATTAGTCGAGCCGTTATCGAAAGTGCTCATGCAGCTTTGGAGCGCTGACTGGATATGAGAACCATCGAATACCTCTTTGCCGACGCGAATTTTTTCGAGCGCGTTATTCAGCTTTTCGGTATCGGCGGTGAATTTCTGGAGCTGGGTGTATGTGCCTGTAAATTTCGCTATGCTGTAAAGGTAATCGCCCTCGCCCTCTATCTTATTGATAAGGCTCTTGGTGAAGTCAAGGCGCTTGAAATTAACGTCGTTTTCGGGAGAAGTTTCGCACTCCTCTACGGGGTACATAGAGCCGGAGTTATCGAGCAGGAACGCTATTTTGGTAACTGCGGGCGAATTAGCCTTTTTCTCTGTGCCGACTACATATGTGCCGTAAGTGTTGATGTCTGCGGAGATAGTACCCGCCGAGCTGTCTGCCCTGCTCTTTATTTTCTCGTAGCTCTGAGTCGAAGCGTCGAATTTCAGTACTGAGAGGTCAGAGAAGCTTGCGCCCTTTTGTGCGACTTTCTTGCTGTCGAGCTTGAAAGTGATCTTCGCGGTCTGGAACTTGTGGTCAGAAACGAAGTCGTAAGCGGTGCTGACGATACCTGTGTTAGAAGAGATCCCGAAAACGTTAAGCTCAGAGATAGATGTATCAGCTATATTTGCGTCGCCGGTAACGTTAAGAGTTATCTCGCCGAACTCACGCTTTATATCTACCACAACGTCCTTATCGGGCGTTTTATCATCGGTGCTTGTCTTTTTCGGGTCAAGACCCGCCATCAGCTCAAAGCCATCGAGAAGTCCGTCGCCGTCGGTATCAGGATTGAGCGGGTCAGTACCGAGCGCGACTTCGTCGCCGTCGCTTATACCGTCGTTATCGCTGTCAACGTCCTGCGGATTGGTCTTGGCGCGCGTTTCAGCTTCGTTGAGCATACCGTCGCCGTCCTCGTCGCCGTCAGAAGCCAGCTCAGGCTCGCGGTAAGTAGTATTTATCTCAAACTGAGAGATAAGGTTTTTCGCGAGCATTATGCGGTCGTTGGCGCGTATCTTTGCAACTGCCACTATGCTGACTATCGCTATCATCAAGATGATGCCCAGCGCAACGGCAAAGCCTATGTGCCTGTTCCTCAGCCGCCTGCTCTGCTTGCTGGCAATAGCTTGAGCGGCTGACATTTCATTTTTCATTTTTTTGCCTCCCTGCGGTAAAAATAATCCCCTTATCTGCAAGCTCGAAAAACCGAGCATACAGACCTCATCATATTATTCTATCATATAATCGTTATTTAATCAAGCAAATTTACAAAAAATAACTCACAAAAAAAATAATTTTTTCATCTCAAATATGACAAATCGGCAAATAGCGATGAATCGGTGTCATTTAAAATGTTAAATCAAGGTTAATTTTTCTGATTATTATTGTTTTTAGACATAATAACTGCTATAATAAATATGTATACTCATTTACAGTAGGTATGAATGAATAATGATCAGGAGATAATTGTAAAATGGAACTTAAAATAGCTGGGCTGGTGAATGACTCGATAGTAGACGGCCCCGGAATGAGATTTACCGTTTTCGTGCAGGGCTGTCCGCACCATTGCCGCGGCTGCCACAATCCACAGACATGGACATTCGAGG
>OGYO01001416.1_pt1 | contig 13074 bp, 7 predicted proteins | sample 1576561 | NCBI WGS metagenome assembly OGYO01 (sample SAMEA3541507, study PRJEB24748) | human gut metagenome | biome: human gut; feature: human-associated habitat; material: faeces | place: China | collected 2012 | reverse complement strand
CCCGCCGCCTGAAGAAGAAGATCGTCAAGAACCAGTTCAACTTCAACGATTTCATCGGGCAGATCCAGCAGATCAAAAAGATGGGCAACCTGAAAGACCTCGCGGGAATGCTTCCCGGCGTAGGCAAGATGCTCAAGAACGTGGACATCCCGGACGACGTGTTCAAGCAGACCGAGGCGATCATTTCGTCGATGACCCCGGCCGAGCGCGAGCACCCCGAAATCATCAACGCACACCGCCGCGAACGCATCGCCAAGGGCAGCGGCACGACGATGGCCGACGTGAACCGCCTGATGAAACAGTTCGAGGATACCCGCAAGATGATGAAGGCCGTAGCCGGCGGCAACATGAAGATGCCGAACATGCCCGGAAGACGCCGATAGCCAACAGATTGCAAATAAACCACGATCCCTCATTCGGAATGGGGGATTTTTTATGCGGTAGTTTTTAGGGCCCGAAACGAATTTTTCATCACTTTTTCATAGCAGGACAGTTAAAAATTATTACCTTAGTACACGCAATACTTCAAATCTCACTTTTTCTAATTTAATCACAACCACATGATGCAATTATCATTTTGGAAAAGATTACTCTGCGCGGCGCTCACCCTCGCGCTGGGAGTAACACTGACAGCCTGTTCGGACGACGACACCAAGGACGACAAGCTGATCCCTGAAATCGAGGTTACCCAATCGTTGACGTTCGATTGCACGCAAACCCAGACGAAAAACCTCGAAATCGAGCTTAACGGAAAGCTCAACTGGCAGATCAAGGCCGACGCATGGATCGAGCTGTCGCAAACCAGCGGCAAAGGTTCTGCGACGGTAGCCGTAACCGTACCCGCGAACGTCACGTCGCGTACGGGTACCATCACCGTAACGGCAACCGGTTACATGGGCGCCACCGACACGGGCACATGCTCCGTAAGGCAGATCAAAGAAGGGGAGACGAATACGAACATTGCGGAAATCCGCGAGCTCGTCATGGCGACCAATCCCTCTGCCGATGGAAAAGAACTGACGGACGCGATCAGAGCCATGACGCTGTGCGGTATCGTAGTCTCGGACAAGGGGGGGGGAAACCAGCAGCCCTTCATCGTAATCCTTGCCGACGATACGCAGGATGCCGGTGCCGGCCTCGCACTCTCGATCAGCCAGTCTAACAACACCTTCGAGCGCGGCGACATCGTCGAAGTATCGCTCAGCGACGCATCGGCACAGCTCTTCAGCGGACTGCTGCAGGTTTCGACCCACAACGAACCCATGCTCGTGGGGCAGACCGAACCGCTGGCCCCGATCGCCATCACCGCAGACAAAATCGCGCAGTACGAATCGCAATACGTAAAGATCGAAAACACGCAGCCCGAAGCGTCGGAATCGGGCACCTGGAACAGCGACTCGAACAAGGGCAATGTTTCCATGGAGACCAAGGACGGAAAGTCCTACAAAATCCGCACCCTGCAAACCGCATCCTATGCACAGGATGCCATCCCGACCGACAAGAGCGGTTCCATCGCAGGTATCGCGGGCATCTACAACGGCACACTGCAAATCCTGCCCTGCAACGGTGACGACATCCAGCTTGCCGAAGCTCGTTTCACGGTACAGGGCAACAAGGCTACGCTGGCCGAAGTGCTCGAAGCCGGCGCCGGCTCGGCATTCGAAGTCGAGGGCGTGAGCGTCATCGCCGCCAACGAGCAGGGCGTTCTCCTCCAGCAGGACGGTGCACGCATCTACGCATTCAAGGGCGAAGCCCACGACCTGGCCGTCGGCGACGTGGTCACCGTGTCGGGCAAAACCGAGTCGCGCAACGGCCTGCTGCAATTCGGCAAGGGTTGCAGTTTCACCAAGACCGGCCACCAGGATATTACCCAGCCGCAGCCCGCGGCATTCTCGGCAACGGAAATCGAAGCCTACATGAAAAACCCCGAGGTGGAATACGTGACCTACAAGGGTACCGTCCTCGTATCGGGCAACTACGTCAACGTCGAGATCGACGGCACTTCGGTGCAGGGCAGCCTGGACTACATGAGCGACGATTTCAAGGAGAAGTACAACAGCCACAACGTGACCATCACCGGCTGGCTCTTCGGCTCGTACAAAACCTATATGTACACCATCCCCGTGGAGATCAAGGACGAGGGAGAATTCGAAGAGGAAGTTCCCGACGGAGCGATCTTCTACAGCACGTTCGACAAGGAGCTCGCCTCGCAAACCTTCGGCGACGGCGGCCAGTGGCCGTTCCTCGACCAGTTCGAAGGCTGGATCAACCACAAGGGCTCGGGCGTCGCCAACGTGGCTTATGACTTCAAGAGCATGTCCGCACGTACGAACCAGTCGTCTAAGGGTTCGCTTTCGCTTTACGACGGTTCAGGTAAAAACAACATCTTCTTCAGCACGGCGCCCAACTATTTCACGATCCAGAAGATCGCGGTAACGTCGCAGAACCTTCGCCTCTCGTTCGGCGCGCAGCGCTACGCACAGGGCGCCACCAACACGTTCATCAAGTCTGACTTTGTGGTACGCCTTTCGGCCGACGGGCAGCTTTGGTCGCAGGCGCTCGACTACGATTTCGGCAGCGTAGCGGACGAACCGGGTGAGTGGCGCCTCGCAACAGCAGACTTCACCCTGCCGGCAGGCACCGGCACGCTCTACATCAAGTTCGAAGCCAAGATGAGCAGCGTGAACCGTATCGACGACGTATTGCTGACCCCGGGCAACGGCGGGCAGGCAATCGAGTTCGGTAAGGAAGAGGAGACACCGCTTTCGACGATAGCCGAGGTGCTGGCGGCTCCCATCGACGAAGTTTACAAGGTCGAAGGACAGGTGATCGGCACCCACTCGAAGGGCTTCCTCGTAAAGGACGCCACGGGTACGATCCTCGTATTCAAGAAGAACCACGGCATGACCGTCGGCGACAAAGTCACCGTCGAAGGCGCAACGTCGGAATACGGAGGCATGAAGCAGTTCGGCGAAACGTCGGAACTCACCAAGAACGGCTCGGGAAGCTATACGCAGCCCACCCCGACGGATTTCGGGGCAGCGCAGTTCGACGCCTATGTCAACAACCCGACGATCCAGTATGTAAAATACGAAGGCAACCTCAGCTCGTACCGCGACCAGATTTATCAGTGGCACTATAATGTCGCCGTGGAGGGTACGAATGTAGTCGGCTCGATCGCCTACCCCAACAGCGACCTGAACATCGAAAATTTCGTCGACCGCAAAGTCATCATCACGGGCTACACCGTCGGTGTTTCGGGGACGGATACCAAATACCTCAATACGCTGACCACGTCGATCGAATTCGCAGAACAGGAGACCATGCCCGACGAGAGCCAGGCCATCACGGTGAAAGAACTCAACGCCAAACTCGCCACGATGAATGCGGGCGATGCGCTGGGCGAACTGATCGCCGTGAAGGGCTATGTGGCGGCCAACAACGAAGGAGGAAACTTCTACCAGCTCATTTCGCTGGTGGACAACACCGGCGAGGCCAACACGGGCATCATCATCAAGGGCAGCGACTACACCGAGAAAGACCTGCCTGTGGGCACGAAAGTGATCGTCAGCCTTAAATACGCCAAGTACGACATCAACAATGACCTGCCGCAGTTGAGGATGGCGACGATCTTCCCCACTCAGGAGAAGGTAACGATGAAAGTCCCCCAGATCACCGTTTCGCAGGCAGGAGATTACGTTGGCCAGTATGTGACGGTAAAGAACCTCACCCCGGCGGCAAATTCGACGACCTGGGTCGTGAATAAGAAGACCACTTCGGTCAACTTCACCGACGACGCCGAACTGCCGATGGTGGCACGTACGACCAATCACGCCGTATTCGCCAACGAAGCTATCGCAATAAAGAAGGCGGATCTGAGTGGTATCATGGAGATATACAAGGGGGGCTATCAGATCTTCCCCAACAGCATGGAGGACGTTGCAGGCTTCAAAGTCGAGTAACACGGCACAATCCATCCGTTTGTAAGAAAATCCCTGCGAGCAGCAACCCGCAGGGATTTTCCGTTTCAAAGAGGGGCCAAGGCCGGGGGGGGCTGAAGATTTAAGAGCGGTTTACAGCATGGAATTGAAAAATAATCGCTAAATTGTACCGGGAAACCCAACCCGGAAAACCACATGAAAAAATTACTCCTGCTGTTGCTGGGGATCGCTTCGATCCCGGCCGCCTTCTCCCAGGGCGGGAGCGGCATCGACTGGGCCGCCGACCTGGATTACCTGGCCAGCGAACTGCCCGCGAAACATTGCAACCTCTTTGCGAAATACGACAAAGCGCAGTTCGAGACCGCAATCGGCGCGATCAAGGCTTCGGCCGGGGAGGCCGGAGATTTTGCTACGGCGCTCAAAACCCAGCAGCTGATCGCCAGGCTGGGCGATTCGCACACCATGCTATATTTCAACCAGCTGATGAACCGGCAGCAGATACTGCCGCTCGGGCTGCTCTGGGTTTCCGACGGGCTGTACGTCATACAGACGGCCGAGGAAAACAAAGAGTTGCTGGGGCACCGGCTCACAGCGGTCGGCAAGGCACCGGTAGAAACCGTAATCGACAGCCTGAGCACCCTGTTCACGGTCGACAACGAAGCAATGGTAAAATCCATGATTCCCCAATTGTTCCCGTCGTTACAGCTCCTGGAATATTTCGGGTTCGCACACAACGGGCAGGCGGAACTCACGCTGGACGGAGACAAGACCTATACGCTCAAACCGTCCGATCCGCAGCGGGCGGGTCGGGCCGCCTTCCAGCCCGATTCCCTGCCCTTTGCGATCGCGGAAAGGAACGTGCTTTTCACGGATCGCTATTTCCCCGAGGAAAAAATATACTATATCCTCTACAACTCCTGCTGGGGGCGTGAAAGCGAGGCGGAGTTCAAGAGCCGCGAGAAAGCCGCGTCGCTGCCGTCGTTCACGGAATTCGGCCAAAAGGCGTTCGGCATATTGCAGGGCAACCCCGTCGGGAAGATCATTTTCGACATGAGGAACAACGGCGGAGGGAACTCGGCACAGGGGACGGCATTCATCGAAAGGCTGGCCCGGTTCCTGGAACAGCACCCCGGCATAAAAACCTATGTCGTCATCGGGCGAAGCACATTCTCCTCGGCCATCCTGAATACGATGGATTTCAAGCACCTGACCGATGCGGTCGTAGTCGGCGAACAGACCGCCGGCAAACCCAACCACTTCGGCGAGGTACGGAATTTCCAGCTCCCGGGATCGAAGCTGACAGTCGCCTATTCGACCAAATATTTCCGGCGTACGGACGAAGAGGCAGACACGATCACCCCCGACGTCAGGATCGAAATGAGTTTTACGGATTTCACGAAAGGCATCGACCCGGTGTACGAATGGATCAAGGCACAATAGGCTGCGCGGGCGGTTTACTCCGTCCAGCCGTTATGCCGGACGTTCGCCGGGTTCCACTTCTGCTTGGGCTCAGGATTGTCCGCAGGATAGCCCACCGGAATCAGGTTGAGCGGAACGACATCGGAGGGAAGCCCCAGCACGCGCCGCACGGCCTCTACCCGTTCGCCGCGGGGATAAACCCCAGTCCATACGGCTCCCAACCCCAGGGCATGGGCCGCAAGGAGCAGGTTTTCCGAGGCCGCCGAGGCATCCATCACCCACCAGTCGCCGGAAGCCCCCGGATTGCGCGACAAGTCGCCGCAGACGACCACGGCCAGGGGTGCCCGGGCGGCCATCTTCGCAAAGGGCAGCGCCCCGGCGAGTTCGCGTAACAGCTCCCGGTCGTCCACGACAACGAAAGCCCACGGCTGACGGTTCACGGCCGAGGGCGCGGCCATCGCAGCCCGCAGCAGCAGTTCGACCGTATCGGCACCGACCGGGCAATCCCGGTAGGCCCGGATGCTCGTCCGGGTCATAATCACATCGAGGGGGCTCCGCTTGCCGGACTCCCCGGCCGGGGTGCGCTCCCCGGCCGACAGCCACCATACCAGCAACGCGGCCAGCACGGCACCGGCGCAGAAAAAGAGGATTTTCGTCCTGTTCATAATTTTCCGTTATATCGTGTCCCGGCAAATATACGGGAAAAATCGTAAAAAGCACCGCACACCGGTCAAACGACCGTATCGGCGGGTAAATTAATCGACCGGGCGTTTGCAGGGGTCTTTTTTTATCGCTACCTTTGTCCGGATCATATCCCAAAAGGAAAATGCACAAATCGGGCTTTGTAAATATCATCGGGAATCCCAACGTCGGCAAATCGACACTCATGAACGCATTGGTCGGCGAAAAGTTGTCGATCATCACGTCGAAGGCGCAGACCACGCGCCACAGGATCATGGGCATCGTCTCGAGCGAGGATTTCCAGATCGTCTATTCCGATACGCCGGGCATTCTGAAACCCAGCTACAAATTACAGGAGTCGATGATGAAATTCGTGACGGGCGCCGTAGCCGACGCCGACGTCATACTCTATGTCACCGACACCGTGGAGCGGGGGGAACGCTCGGCCGAAATCATCGACCGCATCCGCCAGAGCGGCGTCCCGGCCATCGTGGTCATCAACAAGATCGACCTCACGACGCCCGAGGCACTCGAGGCACTGGTCGACAAATGGCAGGGGGAGTTGCCCGAGGCACGCATCGTACCGGCATCGGCCAAGGAGAATTTCAACATCGAAGGGTTGTTCAAGACCATCCTCGACCTGCTGCCCGAAGGCCCGGCCTTCTATCCGAAGGATACACTGACGGACAAGACGCTGCGGTTTTTCGCCTCGGAAATCATCCGCGAGAAAATCCTCAGGTTCTACGACAAGGAGATCCCCTACTGCTGCGAAATCGAGATCGAAAGCTACAAGGAGGAGCCGGCGATCGACCGCATCGCCGCAACGATCTATGTCGCCCGCGACTCGCAGAAAGGCATCCTGATCGGGCATAAGGGCGAGAAACTCAAACGGGTCGGGCAGGCCGCACGCGAGGACATGGAGCAGTTCCTCGGCAAAAAGGTTTTCCTGCAACTGTTCGTCAAAGTGAACGACGACTGGCGCAACAACGAACGCCAACTGCGCCGTTTCGGGTACGAATTGGAATAAACCGGAATAATAAACCGCCCGAAAAGGACGTTAATGGGACAAGTGAGTCGGAAATTGAAAAAATACATCCTCGGGATCGCACTGGGCATCGCACTGATGTGCGGGAAGGAATCGTATGCGCAGTACAACCGGGAATATTTCTTCTGGGTGGGACGTTCATGCATGATGAACAACGACTACCAGGAGGCCATCCGGACGCTCAACACCCTGCTGCGGTTCGACGAGGATGCCTTCGAAGGCTATTTCCTGCGCGGCATCGCCAAATACAACCTCGACGACCTGCTGGGCGCCGAGGCCGATTTCTCGACCGCCATCCGGCTCAACCCCGTATACACACAAGCCTATACCTACCGCGCGATCACGCGTTCGCGGCTGGGTAATTACGATGACGCCCTGCAGGACTTCCGCGAGGCGATCGACCTGCGCCCGGATCTGCCGGGCCCCTATTACAGCCGCGGCGTGACACGGCTGCTGAACCAGCAGTTCAAGGAGGCCATCGACGATTTCGACAAGTTCATCCGCCAGGAGAACAAAGTCGCCGACGCCTTCATCTGCCGGGGCCTGAGCTACCTGCACCTGAAGGATACGGTACGCGCCTACGACAATTTCAACACCGCCATCCGCACGAACCGCGAGAACCCCGGCGGGTACAACCGCCGCGGTGGGCTCTACATGGAACAGAAACGCTTTGCGGAAGCCGAAGCTGACTTCAACAAGGCCATCGAATGCGATTCGGCCTACCTGCTTTCGTATTTCAACCGCGCACTGGTCTACTCGGACACCAACCGTCCGATGCTGGCCCTCGCGGATTTCGACAAGGTGATCCAGCTCGACTCGACCAATTCGCTGACCTACTTCAACCGTGCCATGCTGCGCACGCAGATCGGCGACTACAACCGTGCGCTGGACGACTACGACAAGGTGGCGCTCTATTCGCCCAACAACGTGCTGGTCTACTACAACCGCGCAGGGGTCTATGCCCAGCTGGGCGAACTGGAGAAGGCGATAGACGACTACTCCTCGGCCATCAAGCTCTACCCCGATTTCGCCAACGCCTATATTTACCGCGGCCGTCTGCGCGAACTGCTGCGCGACCCGCAGGGCGCGAAGAAAGACCGCGACACGGCCCAGAAGAAGATTGCGGAGTACCGCTCCCGCCTGAGCGACAGCACCTACTCGATCTATGCCGACACGACGCAGCGTTTCGACCGCCTGTTGTCGTTCGACAGCAAATTCTCGGGCGGCAGCTTCGACCGCATCACGGGCCACAACGGCGGCCACGAAGAGATGCGCCTGCTGCCGCTATTCAAGTTCACGCTGATGCGTCCCGACACCGTGCCGACCGTGGAACGCTACCACGTACAGCGCGTCGAGGACTTCAGGAAACGGGTGGACAACGAATACCTCACCCTTTCGTGGCGCGAAAGCAATATCCCGGCCGACACGCTCGTGATGCTCGACAAGCAATACGTCGAGGAGCTCAAGTCGGATCGGGCATCGTGGACGGTGCTCTTCGAACGGGGTGTCACGCAGTCGCTCATCAAGCAGTATACCAATGCCGTGAACACCTTCTCCGCGGCCATCGAGCAGAACCCGAGCAACCCGTTCCTCTACCTGAACCGCTCGACGACGCGCGCCGAGATGATCGACTTCATCTCGTCGATCGACAACTCCTACCAGCGCATCACGATCGACTCGGATCCGGCCAACCGGCTGAACAACAACAGCAAGCGCACGTACAGTTACGACGAGGCGGTGGCCGACCTGAACAAGGCCATCAAGCTCTTCCCCGACCTGGCGTACAGCTATTACAACCGCGCCAACCTCAAGGCCCTGTCGGGAAGCCTGCCCGAAGCGTTCGAGGATTACTCGAAGGCCATCGAACAGAACCCCAATTTCGCCGAGGCATATTACAACCGCGGCATCATACAGATATTCATGAAGGACACGCGCAAAGGGTGTCTCGACATTTCGAAGGCCGGCGAGCTGGGTATCGTCGAGGCTTACGAGGTGCTGAAACGATACGCGCCGTTAGAAAAGTAAGCTAACTCAAAAACAAATAATTATGACGGAAATTATCCAACGGAAACTCAACGACTCGGCCTGGGTGCGGTGGACGGCGCTCATCCTGATCGCACTGACGATGTTCTTCGGCTACATGTTCGTGGACATGATGTCGCCCCTGCAGAGCATGATCGAGGCACAGCGCGGCTGGACGCCCGACGTGTTCGGCATGTACGGAAGTTCGGAGTTCATCTTCAATGTCTTCGGATTCCTGATCCTGGCAGGTATCATCCTCGACAAAATGGGTGTGCGCTTCACGGGAATGCTCTCGGCATCCCTGATGTTTATCGGCGCCTGCATCAAATATTACGGCGTGAGCGACGCCTTCATCGGCACTGGCGCCGAGGCTTGGCTCAATAGCTGGTGGGTATCGTTCCCGGCCAGTGCCAAACTCGCATCGCTCGGGTTCATGATATTCGGATGCGGTATGGAGATGGCCGGCATCACCGTTTCGAAGACGATCGCCAAGTGGTTCGAAGGCAAGGAAATGGCCCTCGCAATGGGGCTGGAAATGGCCATTGCCCGTGTGGGTGTCTTCGCCGTTTTCTCCATCTCGCCGTGGCTCGCCAACATGGCTCCCGCAACGGTCGTGCGCCCGGTGGCATTTTGTACCCTGCTGCTGCTGATCGGACTGCTCACCTACACGGTATTCACCTTCATGGATCGCAAGCTGGACAAACAGCTCGGGCTGGATTCCCGCGGCAACAACAGTTCCGAAGAGGAATTCCGCATCAGCGACCTGGGCAAAATATTCAGCAGCAAGGTATTCTGGATCGTGGCCATACTCTGCGTGCTCTACTATTCGGCAATCTTCCCCTTCCAGCGCTTCGCCACGAACATGCTGGAAAGCAACCTCGGCGTCACGGCACAAACGGCCGCCGACATCTTCCGCTGGTTCCCGATGGGCGCCGCGGCCATCACGCCGCTACTGGGCAGCTACCTCGACCACAAGGGCAAGGGCGCCACGATGCTGATCTTCGGAGCCGTCCTGATGACGGTATGCCACCTGATCTTCGCCTTCGTGCTCCCGGCCTATCCGAGTACGCTCGTCGCTTACGGCGCCATCATCATCCTGGGAATCTCGTTCTCGCTGGTACCCGCAGCGCTGTGGCCCTCGGTTCCCAAGATCATGGAGACCCGCTACCTGGGTTCGGCCTACTCGCTGATCTTCTGGATCCAGAACATCGGCCTCTGCCTCTTCCCAGCTGTCATCGGCTACGCCCTCAAATTCAGTAACCCGGGGCATGTGGACGGCACGGCCTACAACTATACGCTCCCGATGGTGATTTTCGCCAGCTGCGGCATCGCGGCGATGCTCCTGGGACTGTGGCTCAAGGCGGAAGACCGGAAAAAGAACTACGGGCTCGAACTGCCCAATATAAAGAAGTAGCCAAACTACGACGAATAAATGAAGCGGAAGGGCTGCCGTGCAATGCACGGCAGCCCTTTGTAATTTTCCGGAGGCAAGGGTTCGGGGAAAATCCCAGCCACGCGATCCGGAATCAGCGTACCATTTCGTACAACTCGGCGATGCGCGTGCACATCTCCTCCCACGAGAAGCGTTTGCGCTCCTCGATGCAGTTCAGGCGGAAGCGTTCGATCGTATCCCCGTCGTACATCCGCGCAATGGCATCGGCCACGCCCTGCACCGTAGGCTCGCAGACATACCCTACGCGACCGTCGGGCACGATCTCCGAAAGACCGCCGACGTCGGTGACGACCATCGGCACGCAGAACTGGTAGGCGATCTGCGTCACGCCGCTCTGCGTCGCGGTCTTATAGGGCTGGACGACGAAATCCACAGCCGAGAAGTAATATTTCACCTGTTCGTCGGGAATGAACCGGTCGTGGAGGATCACCTCGTCCTGCAGGCCGTTGTCGGCAATCTGCCGCAGGTAACGCTCCTTGGGGGTGTAAAATTCCCCGGCGACGATCAGCCTGCGCCCCGCGGCAAGCCCCCGGCGACGCAACCCCGCCCAGGCGTCGAGCAGCAGGTCGAGCCCTTTGTAGTCGCGGATCAGCCCGAAGAAAAGCACGTAATCGACCGTCGGATCCAGCCCCAGCCGTACACAAGCCTCGTTGCGGGCGACCCGCTCCCCGAAGTTCTCGAAAAGCGGATGCGGGGAAAACAGCGCCGGGGCATCGCTGTATGCCTTCAGTTCGCCGTGCACCTGCTCGGACATGTAGACGAACCCGTCAATCGATCCGAGGAAGTAACGGGTCAGCAGCGTGTCCATCGGCCGTTTTTCGTGCGGAACGACGTTGTCGAGCAGCGCGATGGTCTTGATTCCTTTTCGCCGCGCGATCCGGCATACGGTGCCCAGGGCCGGAGCCATTTGCGGGATCCAGTAGCGAACGATCACCGCGTCGGGCCGTTCGCGCCGTACCTTCAGACCGGTGCGGATCCAACTCAACGGATTGACCGAATTCAGCATCCGTGTGATGTCGAGTCCTTCCGGCGCCGGGCCGTCCGCATACTGGCTCTTACCTGGGAATAAAAAAGAAGGATATTGCACCGTGAATGTGAAAATCCGGCAGCGAATGCCGCAACGGATGAACGTGCGGGCCAGCGTCTGGTTGATTCCGGCCAGCCCTCCGCGGTACGGATAGGCCGTCCCGACGATAACGGCGGATTTCATTTCGTTCATAGTAGGCGGATTAATTGGTCGATATAAGTGCGGTCGTTGTAGAGTCTGGGGACTTTGTTTTGGCCGCCGACTTTGCCTCGCTCTTTCATCCAGCGGTAGAAAGTGCCTTCCGGCGCGACGGTCAGCGTGGGGCGCAGCAGCGTGGTATCTTTGAAACGTTTGGCTTCGTAGTCGGAGTTGACCTGCTGCAACGCGCGGTCCAGTTCGTCGGCAAAGCGTTCCGTGTCGGCGGGCGGCACGCTGAACTCGACGATCCACTGGTGCGATCCTTTGGATTGGCCGGTCATGTAGACCGGGCCGGCCGTATATTCGGCGATCCGGGCGCCGGTGGCTTCGCACGCGGCCTGTAGCGCCGTTTCGGCGTTGTCGACGATCACTTCTTCGCCGAAGGCGTTGATGAAGTGGCGGGTGCGGCCGGTAATTTTGATCTTGTACGGGGCGAGCGAGGTGAACTCGACCGTGTCTCCGATCATGTACCGCCACAAGCCGTTGCAGGTCGAGATGATCAGGGCGTAGTTCACGCCGCGTTCGACCCCTTCCAGCGGGACTGCGCGCGACGGATCGTTCAGGTGCTGCATCGGCAGGAATTCGTAGTAGACCCCGTAGTCGAGCATCAGCAGCATGTCGTCGGTCGCCGGATCGTCCTGGATGGCGAAAAAGCCTTCCGAGGCGTTGTAAGTTTCGATGTATTTCATCCGGTCGGACGGGATGATCTGGCGGTACTGCTCGCGGTAGGGTTTGAAGTTCATACCGCCGTGGGCGAACAGTTCCATATTCGGCCATACCTCCAGGATGTTGTTCTTGCCGGTATATTCGAGTATTTTTTTCAGCATCACGAGATTCCACGACGGGACGCCGGCGAACGAGGTGACGTTCTGCGAGACGGTTTCCCGGCAGATCGCTTCGACTTTCCGTTCGAAATCGGCGATCAGCGCCGTCTCGGGTTTCGGAACCCGCATCCGGAGGCCGAATCGCGGGGTATTCTCGATCAGGATGGCCGACAGGTCGCCTTCCTGGGCCGTCCCTCCGGTATTTTCGAGCCGGTGGCTGCCGCCGAGCGTCAGCGTTTTGCCCGAAAATACGCGGCTTTCCGGATAGCGGTCGGCGACCATGCAGACGATGTCCATCGGACCCCGCAAATGGCAATTCCGCAGACCTTCGCGGCTGACCGGGATGAATTTGCTTTTCGATGCGGTCGTTCCGGACGATTTGGCGAACCAGCGGATGTCCGTGGGCCACGTGACGTTGTTCTCGCCGCGGCGGATACGGTCGATGTAGCTGCCGAACGCTGCGT
>OGYO01001414.1_pt1 | contig 13079 bp, 6 predicted proteins | sample 1576561 | NCBI WGS metagenome assembly OGYO01 (sample SAMEA3541507, study PRJEB24748) | human gut metagenome | biome: human gut; feature: human-associated habitat; material: faeces | place: China | collected 2012 | reverse complement strand
TGGAAATGACGCGCCGCATTCTGAAGATGGAAAAGGTCGCGCGGCCGGACGACGCTTTTTTTACAGAAAAACCAGCTGCTCCGCCGGAACAGACATACATTGTTGCAGCCACTGCAGGCGCAACCAGCGCATCAGCCATATGCATAATGTTCTCCTCCTTTTTGTTTTCTGTTTTTTTCTTTTTTTACTTTACTACGCTAAAATTCGTCCTGCAAACCCCGGTGGGGGGTATTTTTTCAGATTTTTTTACGATTCTTTTTGTTCACTTTTACCGATTTTTTATGAACATTTTGTTTAAATTTAAAGGGTGACTTTTTAACATTTATATGGTATTCTATAGACAACACAGACGGATATCCCGGTGTCGGGAGTCCGTACACACACTATCTCGAGGACAGGATTCCTGTCCGATCCGCGGCCGCCTGCACGTCATCGGGTCGCCGCGGTTTTTTCTATAGAAAAAAGCCCTCCGGGCAGGATCGCACTGCGGAAGCGAGGAATTATGTCGCTTTTTCAACCCGCTGCAGCCAAAGAATCCCATAAAGCAGGATTCTTTCTTAATTGTAGTGCCAAAACCGGTTCTTTACGGGTTCTGGCTGTATTTTCGAGTATTGGTGTGAATTTTATCTTGATGAGAAGGAGACTCTCTTATGAGCACAGAGAACTTAGAACACGAAGATCAAAACAGAACACCGGAACCGACCATTGATATCCGGAGCAATGAAGCACCCGCTGATCCAGAACAGGAAATTGTTTCCCAGGGTGTCCACAACTACAGCGCCGCTGAAACATATGTGTGCCCGACCGATCCGGCTGTTCTGCAGCAGCTCGAATGGTTCCGGGATCAGAAGCTTGCGCTGATGATGCATTTTGGATTGTACTGCCAGCCCGGCATGGTTGCTTCCTGGGCATTAAGTGACAAGGATTCCGACTGGTCCCGCCACCAGGTAAACTGGACGGACGGCGAAACCTTTAAAAAACAGTATTTCGGCCTGAATCGTTCGTTTAATCCGGTCCGCTTTCAGCCGGAGGAATGGGCGCAGATGGCAGAGGACTGCGGATTCCGTTATCTTCTTCTGACCACAAAGCATCACGACGGATTCTGCCTCTGGGACACCAAATATACAGATTATAAAACAACTGCAGAGGACTGCCCGTTCCATGAACATAAAAATGCGGATATTGTAAAATCCATGTTTGATGCATTCCGTGCAAAAGGCATCGGCATCGGTGCTTATTTTTCCAAAGCCGACTGGCACTGCCCGGACTACTGGAAAGAAGATCTGAGAAAAGATGGTCTGACATCCCGCGGACCTTCCTACGATCCAAAGGAATATCCGGAAGTGTGGAACCGTTTTAAAGAATATACGAAAAATCAGGTTCTGGAGCTCTGTGAAAATTACGGTAAACTGGATATTCTCTGGTTCGACGCGGGCTGGGTCTCTGAGAGCAACGGCCAGGATATTGAGCTTGGAAAGATCGTTGAGGAAGCACGTAAGATTCAGCCGTGGATTCTCTCCGTTGACCGTACAATCGGCGGTGCTTACGAAAACTACGTGACACCGGAGCTCTGCATTCCGGAAGAACCGCTGAACGTTCCGTGGGAAAGCTGCCTTACCCTCGGCGTTGACTTTACATACGAATACGGCGACCATTATAAATCTCCACGTGAGCTTGTCGGCATGCTTGTCAACATCGTTGCCAAAGGCGGCAACATGGCGCTGAACGTCAGCCCACAGCCGGACGGCCGCATCCCGGTCGATGCCTGGGACAGCCTGAACGGTTTTGGCCAGTGGATGAAAACCTTCGGCGATGCCATCTACGGAACCCGCGTCTGCGCGCCGTACCAGAGCGGAACCCTTTCGTTCACACAGAAAGGAGATTCCGTCTATGTGTTCCGACTGTATCCGACGGTACAGGAATCGGTAGAGGCGGAAATTTTCGTACCGTATACCGAGGCGAAAATTTCAGAGATCTGTATGGTGGAAAATGGTGAAACTGTTGCGTTTAAAGAAGTTGAAGGCGGCCTTTGCATAACTGTCCCGGCAGGATACAGACGTGGCTCCGCACCGATTGCGTTGGTGTTTGAGATGAAGAAAGAGCGGTAAATTTTTTACAATCGAAAAGGGCTGTACAGTATGACTGTTCAGCCCTTTTCATAATTATTAAGATACCTTGGAAAAACCTGTTACTTTTTACAGTCAAACGATGACAACGCACATTTTTTTACGCCAAGATCGATGTATCCCAAACAAAAGGGGGGCGATTTCAAATCGCGACTTATATGTTCTGTTCTCATTCTACTGTTTATCAGATTTTCCTTAATGTTTATCTTATTTTTTTTGTATTTTTATCACAGATTCGGCAGATGGATTAATCTTCACCAAGATACCCTCTTCCAACTCCAGATAACCTTCCGTGAAATACAGACCTTCTCTCGCAGTCACTTTTGTTAATGTTCTTCCGTTTACGATAGCTTCTGTATTTTTCCAATGAATTCCCGCCAGCATTACATAAAGCTCTGCTGTTCTTCCTGAAATTTGGAGCTGTATAGTTTCGCCATTTTTTTCCATGCCACAACATGTTTTGGCACCGGATCTCTCATACAATGTTTCTTTTACGATACTGTCATTCTGCGGCACCACAGCCAAAATCATTTCGGTTTCCGATTCGCTCATACTTTCTCCAAGTTTCAGACTTTCATTCAGTCGAAGTGGAAGAAAACTTCCTTCTCGAATGTACACCGGTATTTTATCAATTGGCACCTCAACGCTCCTCTGCACCGGACCGGAAATTTCATCATTTAAATTCCACAGACTAATCCACCGTCCCTCAGGAAAATAGATTTCCCGCTCTTCTGTTTCATCAGAAACCGGCGCAACCAGAAGATCTTCTCCGAAAAGATATTCGTCCCATACCTTTGTTGCTTCCTGATCTTCTGGATACATCATCGCAAGCGGACGCATCATCGGTATTCCCAGTTTGTGAGCTTCTGCTGCTACACTTACAATATATGGACGAAGATTTTCCCGCAGCCACGTATAATAACGATAAACTTTCACTGTAAAAGCATCGTATTCCCACGGCTCTCTCGGCTCCGTTCCATGGAAACGCATCAATGGACAAAATGCAGCATACTCTGTCCACCGGAGATATGTTTCCTGATCTGGGAATCCATCATAACCTCCCGCATCAACACCCCAGAATGGAAGTCCAGAAGCAGCTGCAGAAAGGCCTCCTGCAATCGCATATTTCAGTCCCTGGAAACTGGTCAGCTGATCCCCGCCGAACTGACACGCAAAGTGTTGAGATCCGGGTGCAGCGCCTCTTGTATAAAGAACATGGTCATCTCCATATTTTTGTTCAAATAACTCTCTATAATTTTTCGCATACTGATAGGCATACGCGTTATGCATCTCATCGCCGCGTCTTCCATCATAAAAAACTGCCTCGTCCGGTACAACATCTCCAAAGTCAACCATACTTCCACGAATACCTGCATCCATACGATCCTTCCACTGTGCTGCCAGAAGCTCTTTCGCACGCGGATGGGAGAAATCGATATACACCGGAAGTTTTTCTTCCTCATCATTTTTATTTCTCGTAATCGGAAGCTCCTCCTTCGGGCATTCCGGCAACAATTCCTGCGCCAATTCCTGCGTCATATTAGGGAACTGCCAGGAAAACACCTTGAATCCATGACGTTCTCCAAACGATACAACTTTGTATAATTCCTCTTTTTTATATTCTCCAAAAAAGGTAGCTCCTGCTCCTTCTGCATAAAAGCCGGAATGCGGAATATCGAGTTCATGGAACTTTTTCATTGCCGCCATCTGCTCCAGCGCAATATCCTGTAACGGACCGTTTCTCCATCTTCCGCCGCCACCGCCAGCCCATGGTTCAAATACCCATTCCGGTGGGAAAATCGGAAGCCCTGTGAGCGTTCCGTAAGCAGTCAGCGCCTCACGCGGTGTTCCGCTCCAAATATAAAAATCAAAAACATCTCCAAGTGCTTCCACCGAAAGATAGTCTTGCACAGCATCTCCCACATCCATCCGCATCCGATATGAAGTATTTGCAAAAAAGCTGAAACCATCACTTGTGTGTACCAATGGAATGTTTTTATACGCCTGGTTTCCAATGGATGCAAGACATCCCTCACAAGCATCTCTCTGCCACAGTGCAACGGTTTTTCCATACTGGTTCACGCTGTCAAAACGTTCTCCAAATCCATAAATGGCACTGTTTTCCCGAATTGAAAATCGAATTCGCGAAGCCGAAACACTTTCCTTTTCAAATATAAACGAAATATTTTTCAGATTTGTGATTGCTTTTCTATCAATAGAAATTTCCAGTGTTTCTTTCTGGAGTATCATCTCATGCTCTTTGCTTCTGATTATATATGCATGCTCTGATTCTTCCACAGAAAATGCTTCCGGCTGTCCATCAAAGAAGCCTTTCTTTCCAGAGACCATTCGGAAACCACCGACCACAGGATAAATCATGAGCTCCCATGTTCTCTCTTTTGATTCAACACAAATCGTTACATGATCTTTTGTTTCCAGAACATGTCCAATTTCACTACATGATGTCCATTTTTCCAGATCCTGGTTTCCAAAGCTGTGATCCGCATACCACCATGCACTGCAAGTTCTTAAAAACGTAAGATAACGATCCAGCTCAGCAGCTGCTTCCTCCCATCGGTTTTCTCTTAACCGCTCATTCACTAAACGCTTTTCTACCCATGGGTCCATAGGCTTCCATGGATTTGCAACTTCCTGGTTAAAGAAAAAGTCAAAGCCCTCCAATGTCAGACTGTCCTGCCAGCGCTGTGCAATTCGGATTCTATCTGTCAGATTTTCTCTCGTTGTTGGTTCCACACTCTTTTGTAGCTGATAAATTTCCCTCCGTTCTTCCGTACTAGTTTTTTCCAACACTCCTGGTCTCTGCCAGTGGCAAATTCCGGACGGCATGACAAAGACAATGCCGTTCTCCGTTTTCGTTTCCCCCTTTTCTCCAAAAGATACCTCAAGAAAAGTCTCTGGATCATATTCAAATCGATCCGAATAATTCACATTCAGATCTAATGGTGTTGGGCAGAGAACTTCACTTGACTGATGTTTTTTTCGATAGACTTGAAGATCAAAAGACTTCTCTTTCTCCGGCTTTCCGCCAAAAAGCATCCACGGTATTGCAAATAAAGCGTACCATCTGTCCTGCAGAATATCTACTGTTACAGAATACTGCTCTTTCGAAATTGCCGTTTTTTCTCCCTGGTCTTTTCCCTCTCCCAGATATGCCTGATCTCCGCTAAGATATGTCATTCCTTTTTCTACAAAAGCACTGCTACTGCCATCCCGTTTTGCTGTGAAAACTGCAAAATCCCTTCTTGAAAACTCTCTTCCTGAAAGTGCAACTTCTACTTGATCTTTTCGTTTTACTGTTAGCTCTGTAACGGTATTTTCTTCTTTCAAGATATGATGATTTTTTTCTTCCATGTTTTCAAACAAAACAAACAGCTTTTCTGCTGTATACAGAAGTTTACATCTTGTTGGTGTAACTGGAGACGGATTTCCTCCCGCGCGGAAAAAATCCCGTATCGTAGCCGCCTCTCCCCACTCCACAGAATCATATTTCAGATTCTCCGTTTTCTGTTCTTTTCCCAGAATAATTGATGAAACCCCAAATTTCAGTTTTCCCATAAAGAACTCCTTTCCCGCAGTTTTTTCAACTGCAGATTTCTTCTATTATTTCTCCATTTTTTCTGCACACAATGTAAAAATTTCCCTTTGAAATCAAAATTGATCTAGCGTTTTCGACTGTAATCTCTACTGTGTCATCACTGTCATTTACAAAAATTTCTATTATCTCCGTTTCATTTTCACGCGCAAAACCATATACGCGTCCATCTGCCAAAACTGTTGTAAACGAACCGTTTCGTATGGCGGAATGTTTTTTTCGAAACTGAATCAGTCTCTGATAAAAACGGAAACTCTCTTTTTCTCCCGGATTTTCTTGCCACGTCATACACTTTCGACAGTCCGGATCATTTTCTCCGTCAATTCCTGCTTCGTCCCCATAATAAATAGACGGCGAACCCGGAAACATCATCTGCACAACAACACCAAGTTTAAAGGAATCTAACCGATGACTACAACTGTTGATAAAACGCAGGGTATCATGTGTGTCCAATGCATTAAACATAGCCATATTCGTTTCATCAGGATGTCGCGACAATGCAGTTTCCAACCGATGGCCAAATGTTTCGGCGTTAATACTCCGTTCTGCAAAAAAGTCCAGCATTGCCTGGCGGAAAGAATAATTCATAATACTGTCCATTTCACATCCATTCAGCAATCGTTTTCCCTCTGCCCATGTCTCACCAATCAGAACAAGTTCCGGGTTCAGACGTTTGAGTCGGTCTCTGATTTTGAGAACAAAATTCTCATCAATTTCATCAATCACATCAAAGCGATATCCATCCACTTGTACTTCCCGTACCCAGTATTCCAGTACATTCAAAAGATACTCCTGTACCTTCTCGTTTCCTGTATTCAGTTTTGGCATGCCAGCAAATCCAAAAAAACATTCATAACAGTCTGCCTCTTCCCTTACCGGAAAACGAGTAATATGATACCAGCTCTGATACTCTGATTTTTCCTGATTTTTTAAAAGATCAGCAAATGCAAAAAAATCTGTTCCAGTATGATTAAACACAGCATCTAAAATAACCCTTATGTTTTTTTCATGTGCTTCTTTGACCAGAACTCGCAGATCTTCATTGATTCCAAAATGAGGATCTACTTTATAGTAATCCGTCGTATCGTATTTATGATTTGAAGGAGACGTAAACACCGGGTTCAAATAAATACATTCTACTCCAAGCTCTGCCAGATAGCTAAGCGATTTTCGGATTCCATCCAGATTTCCGCCCATAAAGTTGGAAGCTGTCGGTTTACTTCCCCACGCCACACAATCCTCCGGCGCATAAGACGGATTTCCTTTGCGGAAGCGCTCTGGAAATATCTGATAGTAAATCGTTCCTTGACTCCATTTGGGTGGCATATACTCTACAGTACACTTATTGGCATATGCATATTCGAAAAAGCCGGAATCCGGACATTTTTCAACTGTTCCCCACGCATTATACCAACGCGTATCCCCGTTTTTTCCCGTCACTCGAAAATAATATTGAAGATATCTCGCCGGCTTTTGAAAAGAAACCACTGCCGTATATACAACCGATGTTCCTAAATGGTACTGCTCTGACATTCTTTCTTCTTTCGTTGTTTCTTCTCTGTGATTCTTATGAAAATAAACCAACGTACACGTTTCTATGTCCCCACTCGCTGCCCGGAAAGAAAATCTCAGATGAAACCGATCCGGTGCATAAATTTCCGGGTACATCCCGCTGTGATAAAAAGCAGCCAGATTCATACTAACTCCTTTCCGAAAGTTTCAGTACCCGGCATCCATGTGGCGGAAGCATGGTATGAAAGCTCTTCATTTCTCCGAGATCTTCATGCATCCAAAGATCCCTGACACTGGCAGCCCTGCACAACAACACTTGTTTAAAATCAATCTCTACTTCTTTTTCTTCTGCATCTCTATTAAATACGGAAAGAATGATCTCTCCTGTTGCTTCTTTTCCAATCCAGATGGTACTGTCCGGATTGTTGGTATCCGTTGACAATGGGAAGGATAAAATTTCTTTTTTATTCAACGCAAGAAGTTCCTCATTCTGATAAATCCATGCCCGATCTTTGATCGTATCATACTGATCTGCGATATCCAGCGGCGCTCCCGCAATCAGTTCCAGCGATACAGCCGATTTGCACTCCTCATCATTTGCAAAGGTATTCAGGCGAAGCATATCCGCATCCATGATCATGTTGTGGTCAGCAAAAATTTTTGACCAGTAAATCAGGCCTTCAAATGCTGTCGTGCACTGAGACCAATAATCAAAATGCAGTCCTCTGTTTCGATCACTAAAAGTATCCCAGCCTCCCGTACCGGAGTCTTCGTTAATACGCGCCATCTGTCCCATGCCAAACTCATTCTCACCATTGTTTTTCAAATGCGGCATAACAAGACTGATCATTATCTGATCCCCTGCTGCTTCCTTGATCCATTCGAGAACTTTTCGGTAATTTGCTGATCCATGATTTCTGCCAATCTGCTTTCCTTTATCCATTCCATCTTCGTACCAGGAAAGAAAATCAATTCGTAAAAAAGCTACATGGCAGTCAATAAAATACTTTACATATCCTTGCACATACTCTTTTGCTCCAGAACGATCTACATCCACCCAATACAATGCTCGATCTTCTCCATTTGGATAAGAAAAACGATCCCCCGTCATTTTTTTCTCATTTTCTCCATTATAAACATACGACAAATCTGTGATTTCTCGCACCGGAATATTTGTTCCTTTGACCAAAATTTCTTTGTTCTTTACCGCTGCCGGGCTGATCCAGGTCGGATTGTAGTAAACGCCGAGAGCCATTCCTCTCTCATTCAGATAGTCTGCCCAATATTTCCAATCATGTTTCCATGAATCATGATGACGAGTTAGATATCCATTTTCATTGATGCAGAAAGAATCCTCGATCCATCCATCTGTGCATACCATCTCGTATCCATATGGAACAAATTCCTTTGCTACCCAATCAATATTTTCTTTGAACCGTTCTTCTGGCATAAAAGTATTTTCAGTAAACTGTTTCTCATAGGTACACCAGTAAAGGGGTCCTGTTTTTTTATCTAATTTCAATCTCATGTAAAAACCCTCCTGTTTTTTTACCTACGCTCAGAATCCTATTCCAAACGCAGATATATAACAGAAAACACCAATAATTTGTCCAATTCAAATATAATTTCCTGTCTTTGATCATCCCCTAGTTTTACTTTATAATACACTTCTTCTGGCTCCTGAATTTCACCGTCCGGTGTCACAACGTATATTTGTTTCTTTTCTCCCGGAAGTTTTGCCTTCACTTTTATCTTTTCTACACGCTGTGGGAATTCCTCATGTGTTCTATTCCAGTTCATGTCCGAAATTCCCGTAAAATTCACACATCGTATTGAAAATTCTCGTCCTCTCTTATAAATTTGAATCCATACCTTTCCTGCTTCCGGATACGGTGACCAATCAACATTTTCGAATATAAATTCTGAGTTGATTCCTCCTGCATACTGCATCGTCAGATCCGTCCAACTTTCCGGAAATAAAAGTCCGCCGTACGCGGTAATAAAATCATAATATTTTTTCAATGTTTTTCGGAACGAATGTTCCCCAATTCTGCAGTTGTCCGGATAATATGCCTCTGTCAGAACACTTCCTTCCTCGCCCAATAGAAGATGGTATCCGCCAGAAGCGAAAATTGTTGCCATTGCAAGCTGCGCTGTAGATCCCTTCAGATTTCTTTCTGGTTCTGTTTTAAACGGATTCAAATACGCTGCCAGAATCACCCTCTTCTCATCTTTTGTTTCCCGAGCATGCGCAATCAAACGATATAGATCTCTATAAGTATCATTCGGCGACCAGACCTCTATATAAATACAATCTTCGCGACTCTTTTTTACCGAATCTACCGGCCAGTTATTTACTGCATTAAAAATGAGTTGTTTTTCCGGGTATTTTTCTTTTGTTTCATTGATCAAATCACCAAAATCATCTGCCAGATCTCGAATGACATATTTTCCATTTTCCAGAATTAATGCCTCTTTCGGATCTCCGTATTGATCCATATGTACGCCATCAAAACCTTTTTCCAGCGCTTTTCCATATTCCTGTAAAATCCGTTTTCTCCACGCCGTTCCCCTGTGAATATCCATCAACCATATTTTGTCAATGAAAATCATTGGTTCTCCATTATCGTACCGATAGATACATTCCGGATGTTCTTCCTGAAATGATTCTGCACCGTAAACAGCGCCATATGCTATTGCCTTGGCACCGCAAGCGTGCACTCCTTCGATTTTTTTCGCAACAGCAGTCATCGAACCTTTTCTTCCCATGATATCTGTGTAAATATCACTCTCCGGATAAAACTCATCATGGCGGTACATCCAGTCATAAAACTGAATCACATTCAAGTGCATTTCCCTGAAAAATTCCTGATACTCTTCTTTTTGTTTATCTTCCTCAGAAAAACTGCTAAGAAATCCATATCTTGGAGCTTCTGTCCAGCAATTCACAACATCAAATGCCGTGTAACAGCTCCCTAGTTTTTCAGTCTTTTGAAAGAATTCTATTTTTACCAGATATCCACCCGTTTTTTCTGAAATGCTTTCCGCAAGTGGAATATACACTCCTTGTTCCAGGGTACATTCCATTTTCAGATTTTCTCCCTGATACGTAAACAACGAAACTTTCACGTGATTTGCTTTCGTCGGCCCTGTTTTTTTTATTTCCAGCCAGACTCTTTCCCCAATTTCATACTGCGTTTTATTAGGTATTACATAAAACCCTGTATTTTCCATCTTCCACCCTCTCTTTCCATGAAATGTTTCGTTTGTTTTTGAGAAAGTCCCCTCTTCGAAATTAAACCGAAGACGGGGCTTTCTCTCAAGAATCTTCGCAGGGATCACTTCGTCATTTTGATACTATTGTTCTTTATGAATTACATGGATTTCTGTTTTTTTCAATTTCGGAACACTGACAACAACTGCTGCATCCTCTCTCCAATACCAACCGGAGCCATAATTCAATGCATTCAAGGATGCACTCTCTGAAAGAGAAACTCCATTCAACTCCAGACTTTCTGGCTTTCTGTCAAAACCAAGAAGAACAATAAATTCTGTCTCGGATGCATGGCGAAGCATAAAGAAATCTTCACCCGTTTGGCCCAAAATATTGTATTCAATTTCTTTTCCATCCGCATACCGTTTGCCTGAGGTTTCATTTAAAGCTCGGCTCATAAGAACTGTATTCTTTTTTTCATATGTCATGCTTTGTCCAAGCTGCAATTCTCCATTCATAACAGACAGAATGCACGCTCCTTCCCGAATATAAACAGGAATTTTGTCAATTGGAACATCCACCTGAAGAATTCGGTTTCCACCAACCATCTTTCTGAAATCCAACAAATTGATCCATCTTCCTGCTGGGAAGTAAATTCTTCTCTGTTCCCCTTCTTGATGAACCGGAGCAGCTAACAGATCTGAACCATAAAAATATTCATCTTCCCAATAGACAGCCTCTTTATCCTTAGGAAATACCATTGGCAACGGTCTCATCATTGGTATGCCTGTTTTATGTGCCTCTTCCGCTGTATGAACCGAATATTTCAGAAGATTTTCTCTTAGCCATGCATAAAATTTATAAACAGACACTGCATATCGACTGTAAACCCACGGCTCTCTTGGGGTCACTCCATGGAAACGCATAATCGGTGAGAAGGCTGCAAATTCCGTCCAACGGAGATACGTTTCTTCGTCTGCAAATCCTGAATAACCTCCTGCATCAACACCCCAGAATGGAAAACCGGAAGCCGCCAGTGTCAGACCTCCATTCATTGCATAAGTCAGGCCTCTAAAGCTTGAAAGCTGGTCTCCACCAAACTGGCAGGAATACTTTTGAACACCCGCTGCCGCAGATCTTGAAAACAGCACGTGATCTTCTCCTTTATATTTTTCAAAGAGTTTTCGATACGCTTTTGTATAATCCAGCGCGTAAGCGTTGTGCATTTCATCTCCCGTACGACCATCGTAAAACACTGCTTCATCTGGAATGATTTCTCCAAAATCCACCATAGTTCCATCAAAACCTGCATCCATTCGATCATGCCATTGGTTTTCCAGAAGTTCCTCTGCTCTTGGATGTGAAAAATCAATAGCACATGGAAGAACTTTTTCTCCATGATAACCCGGCGTTCTTGTAATTGGCAGATCTTCTTCCGCACAGTTCGGCAGAAGTTCCTTTGCCTGCTCCATATCCAGATGTGAAAACTGCCACGAAAAAACCCGCATCTTCTGTTGTTTTGTAAACGCTCGCAAGTATCATACAGACTGCTTCTATGTCTGTAACCGTTTTGTCCGCCACCAGCCGCGCCACTGCCTTCTGGATGACCGCCTCGTTTTCAGGATCAATGATGACTGTGAGGAAGGTTCCGATGCTCAGCGTGCCGTGCGTGTAGAACAGCCATCCGAACGGCAGAAGCGTGAGCATCTGCGCCGGAAAGAAGGCGTAAGCCATAGACATGCCAAGCTAGCTGCGGCGCATCCAGTCGAAATAATACTGCGCGTTCGCCCGCACCTTCTCCGCCAGCCGCGCATAGGAGGTCTTCCCCTGATTGAACGCCTTGATGACTTCAATGCCGTTGATGTATTCGATCATGGAACTGCTCATCTCGTTGGTTGCCTGCACCGCGCCCTCGTAGTCCTTCGCATAGCCGCCCATGACTGACATCATGAACACGAACGCAATGGGAAACACCGCGAGCGACAGCAGCGCCAGACGTCAATCAAGCACAAACAGATAGACAAGCGTCAAAACCGGAGCCGTGATGTTGGCCGTCATTTCCGGGAACAGGTGCGCCAGCGTCGTCTCCATGCTGTCCACCTGATCGACAATGATCTGCTTGAGTTTGCCGCTGGCCGTGTCCACGACTGTTCCGAGCGGAAGCTTCGGCAGCTTGGCAAGCAGCTTCTGTCGGATGGTTTTGAGAATGCGGAACGTCGCCTGGTGGGAGACGGACAGCGCACCGTTATACAGCGCAGTGCGGAGCAGATACCCGCACAATGCCGCCGCAAGCCATGGCGCATAGATGCTGAACGCCGTTTCGCCTGCCAGCAGCAGCGCAATGATCCGCTTCGCCCAACTCCCAGATTCGCTGGACCGGGCTTTTCTCTTTCATATCGGATTCCTCGTTTCATAACCGAGTTATGCATTATAGTTAAATGTATTTAATTTGTCAAGTTCTCTTTTTCAAAATCCCCAGCAGCAGCAAAACCTCCCCCTGCCGTGTCCTGCGCGGTAAGGGGAGGTTGGTCAGTTTTATGTTCAGAGCGACAGGAAAGCTTTCCATGTCCGGATATAGGACTGGGCTTTTTCATCTGTCTCGGCCTCGGCGGCC
>OGYO01001409.1_pt1 | contig 13103 bp, 5 predicted proteins | sample 1576561 | NCBI WGS metagenome assembly OGYO01 (sample SAMEA3541507, study PRJEB24748) | human gut metagenome | biome: human gut; feature: human-associated habitat; material: faeces | place: China | collected 2012 | reverse complement strand
TATACCGCCGCGTTGGCAATGTTATAAAGCGCTTCCGCATTCGCGGGCTGCGGCGCGGATACGGATTCGCCGGATGAGCGTCCGGCATTGGATAAAATCGAGTACACGAACCTCAACGACAGCGTATCACAGAAGCTTCTGGAAGATATGCTTTCCGGCGCCGGGGTGTCAGGAAACCGCATTCAGGGCTTCTTCAACCGTGTAGACAGCTTCAATGAAAGCGTGCGGGAGGAATGGCTGACGGCGGGTTTTGAAAAGGCAAAACCGCTGGACACAAAATATGACCCATATGAGATGCAGGATGCGTGGATGGCAAAGAACGGCAATTTTCCGGGCTATAACTGCCGGATAACCGCAATGGAACTGTTCGGTGACTTCCTGTCCGCAGGAGACAGCACCCCTGTGGATGCTGCGGGCGAAGATGTGCTGTTCATGGACGAGGAAACGCTTAGGACTGACCCGGAGGCGCTGGGCGGAAGCAGTCTGACCGATTTCCGCGCCCTGTATTCCGCCATGAGGGCGGAGGACACCACGGATGTTCAGCATCATGTTCAGGCTGTGCGGGAGGAATGGAAATCCAGGGGGATTTCGTTCCGGGAGAACGAAAGAATCCGACTCATCACTGTGTTCTTCCACGATAAGCCTACCGATGAGGAATCCATGCTGTTTGTCGGGCATGTCGGTGTGCTGCTGACGGCGGAGGATGGGACACTGTACTTTGTAGAAAAGGTGGCCTTTCAGGAGCCGTACCGGCTGCTGCGCTTTGCGGACCGAACGGCACTGAGCGATTACCTTATGGGGAAATATGATACCTCATGGGGACAGGATACGGCGAGCCCCTTTATCATGGAGAATGACAGGCTTATGAATGGCTGGCGTACAAACCCGGACGATCATATTTTATAAAATTGGCACAAATCGCATCAGCAGCAATCAGACGAAAAGGGTATAAGAAAAACCCGGAAAACCTTGATTTTCCGGGGTTTTTGAGCTTTTAAGCTGTAAATTTGCGGCCGATCAGCGCTTGGAGAACTGCGGAGCGCGACGGGCGGCTTTGAGGCCGTACTTCTTACGCTCTTTCATGCGCGGATCGCGGGTGAGATAACCGGCGGCCTTGAGCGTGCCGCGGTAGTTCTCGTCGACCTTGAGCAGGGCGCGGGCGATGCCGTGACGGATCGCGCCGGCCTGACCGGTCATGCCGCCGCCGACGACGGTGGCTTCAACGTCAAACTTCTCGGCCGTCTCGGTGGCGGCGAGAGGCTGACGGACGATGAGCTTCAGAGTCTCGAGACCGAAGTACTCGTCCAGCGTGCGGCCGTTGATGGTGATGCTGCCGCTGCCGTTGGGGATGAGGTGGACACGGGCGGTGGAGGATTTCCGACGGCCGGTGCCGTAAGCGTAGGGGCGCTTGCTCTGATAGGTAGCCATTCTAAAATTTCCTCCTTTCCTTATTCGACCGTCCAGACTTCGGGCTTCTGCGCGGCGTGCTTGTGCTCATTGCCGGCAAAGACCTTCAGACGACGGAGCTGCCATTTCTGGGTGGGGTTCTTCGCCAGCATGCCGCGGACGGCGAGCGTCATGGCGAGAGTGGGGCGGGTCGCCATCAGGCGATCGTAACGGGTCTCCTTGAGACCGCCGGCGTAACCGGAGTGGGTGCGGTAGTACTTCTGGGTGAGCTTGTTGCCGGTGAGAACGGCGTCCTTCGCATTGATGATGATGACGAAGTCACCGCAGTCGACGTGCGGCGTGTAGTCGACCTTGCGCTTGCCGCGCAGCAGGTCGGCGGCGAGAGCGGCGGTCTTGCCCAGGGGCTTGCCGGCCGCATCGAGAACGTACCACTTGCGGACGACGTCCTCTTTTCTGACCATCGTAGTGGACATTGATGTGCCTCCAATATCATTGTTTTTTCTTGCTTTTTCAAGGCGCGGCGGGTACAATATACCCTCAAGACGCGCTCTATTTTTATAGCACAGCGCTCCTTCGGTGTCAACCCCTGTTTTCCGAAATTTTTATTTACGGCGGGGCAAGCTCGCAAATGCTCCGTTTTGCTCGCAAATGCTCCGTTTTTCTCTGTTTCGATTTTTAATTTTTGAGGTGCGAACTATGGATTCTCTCAATGCGTTTACCGGCGTTGTGCGCCGGTGCGTGGACGATTACGGCATGATTTCCCCCGGCGACCGCATCGCCGTGGGCATTTCCGGCGGCAAGGATTCGCTCGTGCTGCTCGCCGCGCTCGCGTATCTGCGGCGGTATTACCCCGCGCCGTTCGAGCTGGAGGGCATCACCATCGATACCGGCTTCCCCGGCATGGACTTTTCCGGTGTGGAAAAAATGTGCGAGGAGCTCGGCGTGCCGTATACCCGCGTGCCGACGGATATCCGCGAGATCGTGTTTGACGCACGGCAGGAGGAGAACCCATGCTCGCTCTGCTCGAAAATGCGGCGCGGCGCGCTGAACACCACAATGAAGGAGCACGGCTGCAACAAGCTCGCGCTCGGCCACCACTTTGACGACGCCGTGGAGACGTTTATGATGTCGCTCGTGTTCGAGGGGCGGCTCAACTGCTTCAAGCCGGTGACGTATATGTCCCGCGCGGACGTGACGCAGATCCGCCCGCTTCTGTACATCGGCGAGCAGCGCAGCGCGAATCTCGCCGGACAGCTCGAGCTGCCGGTCGTGAAGAGCACCTGCCCGATGGATCGCACGTCCAAGCGGCAGGAGATCAAGGATCTGCTCACGACGCTCTCGGTGCAGTACCCGGATGTGCGCAGCAAGGTATTCGGCGCGATGCAGCGACTGCCGCTCGACGGCTGGGGCCCCACGCCGCACGAGCGCGTCAAAACGCGCGAGAGAAAAAAAGAGGAATAACCCTGCGGGGTCTATAATATAATAGTATAGGGGAATATGCCCTCTCGGCTGCCGAGAGGGCATTTTAAATCGCTTCCGGCAATACCGGGGGAACCACAAGGTATAGTGGTTTCTGCGATAAGCAATCACTACCTGTACAAAATGTTAAAAACTGTTAAGAGTTAGTTACAAATAATGAAATGTTACGTAAACCTATGGAAAAATTCCCCGGTACCGTGTAGAATGAAAACAACATAGTGGAATAACTATACCCATGCGCAGAAAAACCCTGTTCCGGCACAGAAAAAATCCGTACATTTTCTCCCGAAATTGTCCGACAACGAGGGAGAGGTAAGTGAAAACAGGAGGACCGTATGAAAAAGAGGAATCTGATCGCCCTGCTGATGGCAGTGTGCATGATGTTCTCCCTGCTCCCGGTGAACGCGATCGCCGTTGGAGACGAGGGGACCATCCCGGCAGAGGAAACGCTTCTTTCCGAAAATGGAAACGATTCCGCGCCGGCTGGCAGCACCAACCCCGCCGGAGGCAAAGACTCCATTCCGGACACAGGCGAAAAGCCCAGTGCGGCGGAAGAGCCTGCGAAGGACGAAGAGCCCGGCAAGGACGAAGAGCCCGGCAAGGACGAAGAGCCCGCGGAGGACGAAGAGGGCGGCGAGACAAACGTTGTCCCCATGAGAGTTGTCCGGCCGGATACGGACAAATATCTCACCTATGTCTTTCGGGTAGACGGCGCGGAAGTCTCGCGCCAGATCGTCAAGAAGGGCGACACGCTCTATCAGCCCGATTCCCCCGTGAAGGACGGCTATAAATTCACCGGCTGGTTCGTCGGCGCGTCCGAGCTCGCCTTCGGTACCGTGGGCGAGATCAGCGAATCGGCGCAGATCAACGTGGACGCCGGATTCACGGAAGTGCTGTACGTGTTCTTTGCCGACACGAACGGCCGCATTGTCCATACCAAAGAGGGCGTGAAAGGCGACGTTATCAAGACTGACGATGTGACCTACGGTCTTGAGAACACAACGCACGCGATCACCGGCTGGTATCTGGAAGGCAGCTACCAGACCCCTGTCGACTCCGTCACGCTGGACAAAAAGAATATCACCGTGTACGCCAAGGTCGAACCGGGCCACTGGCTCCACTTCGATTCCGACGGCGGTACATATATCGCGCCCCAGTTCTACAGCGCAGACGCAACTACGGCAAAGCCCAATGTGGAGATTACGAAGCCCGGCTACACGTTCAGCCACTGGGAATACAACGGAACGAAGTTCGAATTCGGCAGCCCACTGACGGAGAACATCACGCTCAAGGCGCACTGGAACGTCAATACCAGTACGCGGTACACCGTCATCCACTGGCAGGAGGATGCCGATGACGACGGCTACTCTTATGTGGAAAACGAGACGCTGTATGGTACGACCGGCGCGCAGACGAGCGCCAGAGCTAAGACCTATAATGGTTTTACCGTTCAGGCGATTACGCAGGAAACCATCAAGGGCAACGGCGCTACCATTGTCAACATATATTACACGCGCAATGTGTACGAAGTGAAATTCTACCGGAGCACAGGAAGCAGCTGGAATCCCGGTTGGAGCGAAATAACCAACAATAGAATCAGCGCTAAGTACGGTGCGAATATCCGCGACCAGTGGCCTGGCGGACAGTGGAAGGTCAGTCCGAGCGGCAGTGTTTACCAGACCAATATAGATGTTATGCCGCTGGGCGGCACCAGCTTCTATGAGACGAGCCAGTACAATGGTTCCGCTAAGTACTATCTGGAAGATCTTAACGGCAACTATGTGCTGGATCACACGGATACCGGTGCGAGTACAACTGCCACTATTTCAAAAGAGGATCGCTACAATATCACCGGGTTTACCGTAAATGAAAGCAAAAGTGGAAAGGACGGCGAGCGCTATAATGGCGCCAGCTTCTACTACGACCGCAACAGCTACAATGTAGTGTATATAAGCCACGGTCAGACGGTCAACACGGCATCGTATAAATACCAGCAGAGCATTGCCGACGCTGGAAATTATAAACTTACGACCCCGCCGGTCGGCATGGAGAAATATATTTTCGCAGGCTGGTGTGCTGATCCCTTCGGTCTGCCGGAATATGTATTTGATGGCAAGACCATGCCCGCGCAGAACATTACGGTATACGCCTACTGGGCAGCGCCCACGGTAAGCGGCGTTGCCTACATCACCATGGAAGGCACCGGAGGAAAGAATCTCACCATCCCCTACGGCGGCACCATTGACGAGAGCATGCTCCCCGATCCGCAGAAGCCGGCGGGCGATGGCTGGACATCTGCTGGCTGGACGACGAAGAACGGCGATACTTACACGCCCTTCCACTTCAGCACCAAAATTTACGACAATATCGAGCTTTACCCCTACTATACCAATAAGAACAACTACACCGTGACATATACTGACGGCAAGAATACTGTCACGGATATGAAGCACTATGCCTCCGGTGCGCACGCCGACGTGCAGGCCAACTCCTTCGCCGTTCCCGAGGGCAAGGTGTTCCTCGGCTGGGCAGAGACGGCGGACGGGGCGGTCAAGTACCAGCCCAACGACAAGCTGCGCATGAACGCGAGCGTCACGCTCCATGCCGTCTGGGGCAATAAGGACGCGGTCGTCTCCCTGACATATAACGCCAACGGCGGCCAGGGCGGGACCTATGTCAAAAACGGGTACGTCAATAACGATCTTGTGACGCTCTGGGACGGCAGCGGCTTCTCCCGCACCGGCTATTCCCTCGACGGTTGGAGCACCGATCCGAACGCCGCCAATGCGGAATATAAGACCGGCAGCACCGCCCGCGTGGACAGCACCGGGGACAATATCCTCTACGCCGTGTGGAAGGCGAACGAGAATACTGCCTATAAGGTCGAGTTCTACTGCGAGCAGACCAACGGCACCTACACGCTCGAAAAGACTGAGCCGCGCACCGGCACGACGGACACCACCGTTTCCGTCACCGACGGGGATAAGGCATACGGCACGCCCGCGTATGTGTACGATGCGACTAACCCGAACAGGGTCGAATCCGGTACCGTGGCCGCGGACGGCTCGCTGACGCTGAAGCTGTACTTCAAGCGCAACACCGCGGAGTACACCATCCACCATTACCTCAAGGGCACGGAGGTGCAGGTCGCTCCCGACCAGACCGGCACCATGACGATCGACGATACGCTGACGGCGAGCGCCTCGACCGCGCTGGGTGCGGAATATACGTCGGCGCATGTGGACAGCTACTCCCCCAGCCAGTCGCTGAAAATGGAAGCGGCGGGGAACGTCATCACCGTTTATTACACCGTTCCTCTGACGATCACCGCAGAGAGCGCGAGCAGAGCCTACAACGCCCAGCCGCTCACGCAGCCGGACTTCAAGGTCGAGGGCCTTGTCAACGGCGATCAGAAGAAGGATATCACCCTCTCCATGACGAAGGAGAGCACCATCACCAATGTCGGCAGCGTGCTGAACGTCATCAATACGACCACCGTCCGGTTCAAGGGCGGCGAGCTGCCCGGCGGCTACTATGAACTGCCGACCTATAAGCCCGGCACGCTGACGATCACGGCGGACGAGACCGAAGTCGTCGTCACCATCACCGGCAACCATAACACCCGGGTCTATAACGGCAGCGAGCAGAGCGTGACCGGCTTCACGACGGACGTCGGCGAGAAGACCATTACCGTCGCGCTGAAGGAAGGCTCCAAGGCGGAAGCGAAGGGCACGAACGCCGGCAAGTACGACATGGGGCTGACGAAGGATAACTTCACGGTCACGTCCCAGAACTACAGCAACATCAAGGTCGTTGTGGTGGACGGCTATCTGAAGATCGATCCGATCACCGAGAAAGTTACCGTCACCGTCACCGAGAAATCCGCCGCCGTTACCTATGACGGCACGGAGCACTCCGTCACCGGCTACAAGTCCATGACCGCGGACAACACGCTCTACGACGTGGAGAAGAACGTCGCCGAGACCTCGACCGCGGCGTGGACGGCGAAGGGAACGTATGTCGGCACCTACCATGTCGGCATCAAAGCGGCCGACTTTAAGAACACCAGCAAAAACTTCACGAACGTCGAGTTCGTGATCGTGGACGGCGATCTGGTCATCACCCCGGCGAGCGTCGCCGTTGTGAAGATCGAGGGCCACACGAAGACCGTCACCTACAACGGCAAGGAACAGACCGTCGAGGGCTACACCGTCACGAGCAACCCGGCGAACGCGACCGTAACGCTCGTCGGCAAGGCCGTCGCGTCCGGCACGGACGCGAACACCTACCCGATGGGTCTCACCGCCGCGGACTTCACCGCGACTTCCCCGAACTACGAGAATGTCCACGTGGAAGTGACGGACGGCTATCTGAAGATCAACCCGATTACCGATAAGGTCACCGTTACCGTCACCGAGAAGTCCGATACCGTCGTATACGATACGAACGAGCATTCCATCACCGGCTACGAGACCATGACGGCCAACAACGCGCTCTACGACGTGAAGAAGAACGTCGCCGAAACGCAGACCGCGGCGTGGACGGCGAAGGGCACGGACGTCGGCGAGTACCCGGTGGGCATCGTCTCCGGAGACTTCGCGAATACGAGCAAGAACTTTACGAACGTCGTGTTCACCGTTGTGGACGGCGCTCTCACCATCTCCCCCATCTCCGAAAAGACCATCACCGTCACCGCGGCGAGCGGCAGCAAAAAGTACGACGGAACGCCGCTCACGAACAGCGGCTTCAGCTGCACCGAAGGTGTGCTGGTGCCCGGCGACGTGCTGACGGCTGTTGTTGAGGGCAGCGCCACGAATGTGGGCGACGAGGGCAAGAACGTCGTCAAGAGCTATAAGGTCATGCGCGGCGGCGCAGACGTTACGGGCAACTACACCTTTACCGACAGTGTGGACGGCAAGCTGACCATTCTGCCGCGCACCGTGACGCTCACGTCCGAGACCGCGAGCAAGGAATACGACGGCGCGCCGCTGACCCGCCCGGACGTTTCCGTCACGGGTGACGGCTTCGTCTCCGGCGAGGTGACCGGCATCACGGCCACCGGCAGCGTGACTTATGTGTCCGACGGCACGGTCGAAAATACCATCACCTATACGACGGGCGCGGCCTTCCGCGAGGCGAACTACGATATCACCGAGATCCCCGGCAAGCTCTCCATCACGCAGAGCTCGAACGCTATCGTCATCACCACGGCGTCCAGAAGCAGAGAGTATAACGGCAAAAAGCTGCTGGACAACCAGACCACGCATACCGGAACGCTGGCGGAAGGCGACCGGCTGGTCGTGGAGTTCCCGGCCGACGCCGGTCTGACCGACGTGGGCACCAAGCGGAACGAATATAAGTCCTACCGTGTGGAGCGTTCGGACGGCGCGGACGTGACCGCCAACTACACCTTCGGCGAGCCCGTCATCGGTACGCTCACCGTCACGCCGGTGGCGATCGAGCTGACGGCGAACAGCGCCGCCAAGGCGTACGACGGCACGCCGCTCACCGACAGAGGCTACACCATCAGCAACGGCAGCTTCGTGGGCGAAGAGGGTCTTGCGGGCGTCACGGTCGAGGGCAGCCAGACGGCTGTCGGCAGCAGCGCCAACACCATCACCGGCCACAAGCTGAAGAGCAACACGCTGGCCAAGAACTACACCATCACCTATAAGCCCGGCACGCTGACCGTCACGCAGAGCGAAAAGGTCATCACCGTCACGGCGAACAGCCGCACCTGGGAGTATGACGGCAAGGAGCACTCCGACGGCGGCTACACCGTTCGCTACGACGGCGAAACATATACCGTGGCCGCGGGCGAGAGCCAGGAGCTGCCGACCGGAGGCCTCACGCTGACGGCGACGGTCGTCGGCACGGTAAAGAACGTTGCGGACAGCGCGAAGGACAATAACAAGATCACCGTTGTGGCCATCACGGACGCAGCGGGCAATGTCGTGAACGATCAGTTCAAGACCATCACACGCGTCCCCGGCACGCTCACCATCACCAAGCGCGGCGCGGGCGAAGAGAAGGTCATTTTGGAAGCCGCGAACAACGCCGTCGTTTATGACGGCCAGCCGCACGGCGTGTGTCTGACCGCCGACGGCAAGGTCGAGGCCGGCACGAGCTACACCATCACCTATCTGGTCGATGGTCACAGTGTGGAAACGGTCATCACCGGCAGCCGGACCGCAGTGGGCAAGTACCCCGGCATTCTGGTGCCGGACGAAAACAACACGCACATCGTGGATGGAAGCGGCAACGACGTGACCGAGAACTATGAGATCACCTACAGAAACGGCGATCTCGAGATCGTCGCTCCGGGAACCGTGGTCGTGGAGATCAAGGGCATCCGCGACAGCGTGGTCTACGACGGCAGCAAGCACGAAGTGAACGGCTACACGGTCGTTAGCATCAGCAACCGCGCGTATACTAAGGCGGACTTCAGCCTCGCGGAGGGCAAGAGCGCCCATGCCGAGGGCACGAACGTCGGCGAGTATTACATGAATCTCGAGCCCGAGAGCTTCGTGAACAACAACACGCAGAACTTCACGTCGGTACAGTTTGTCATCGTGGAAGACGGTCTGCTGGAGATCACGCCGATCACGGATGAGGTCACCGTCACCATCACTGGCAATACTGCCACCGAGGTCTACAACGGCAGTGAGCAGAGCGTGACCGGTTACACCACGGACGTCGGCACGAAGACCATTTCCGTCAAGCTCAACGAGACCGGCAAGGACACCGCGAAGGGAACGAACGCCGGGACCTACCCCATGGGCCTGACGGCGGAGGACTTCACGGTCACGTCCCGCAACTACAGCAATATCAAGGTCGTCGTGAAGGACGGCTGGCTCAAGATCGATCCGATCGCCGATAAGGTCACCGTGACCGTCACCGAGAACTCCGCCGCCGTTACCTATGACGGCACGGAGCACTCCGTCACCGGCTACAAGTCCATGACCGCGGACAACACGCTCTACGACGTGGAGAAGAACGTCGCCGAGACGCCGACCAAGGCGTGGACGGCGAAGGGGACCGACGCGGGCGAATACCCGGTCGGCATCGTTTCCGGCGACTTCAGGAACACCAGCAAAAACTTCACGAACGTCGAGTTCGTGATCGTGGACGGCACGCTGAAGATCGACCCCGTCAGCGACAAGGTCACCGTCACCATCACCGAGAACGCCGATACGGTCATTTACGACACGAAGGAGCACTCCGTCACGGGCTACAAGTCCATGACCGCGGATAACGCGCTCTACGACGTGAAGAAGAACGTCGCCGAGACCCCGACCGAGGCGTGGACGGCGAAGGGAACGGATGTCGGCGAATACCCGGTGGGCATCAAAGCGGGCGACTTTGAGAACACCAGCGGCAACTTTACGAACGTCGAGTTCGTGATCGTGGATGGTGCGCTGAAGATCGCCCCGGCGGAGAGCATCGTCGTGAAGATCGCGGGCAACACGAAGACCGTCACTTACAACGGCGAGGAGCAGTCCGTCGAGGGCTACACCGTCACGAGCAACCCCGCCAATGCGGATGTAACGCTCGTCGGCAAGGCCGTCGCCTCCGGCACGGACGCCGGCACCTACCCGATGGGTCTCACCGCCGCGGACTTCACCGCGACTTCCCCGAACTATGAGACCGTCGTTATCAAAGTGACGGACGGCTGGCTGAAGATCAATCCCGTCAGCGACAAGGTCACCGTCACCGTGACCGAGAAGTCCGATTCCGTCGTCTACGACGGGCAGGAGCACTCCGTCACCGGCTACGAGACCATGGCGGCGGACAACGCGCTCTATAACACCGCGGACGTCGCCGAAACGCCGACCGAGTCGTGGACAGCGAAGGGAACGAACGCCGGCAAGTACCAGGTCGGCATCAAGTCCGGAGACTTCAAGAACACGAGCGTCAACTTCACGAACGTCGCGTTCGTGATCGTGGACGGCGAGCTGGAGATCACCCCGGTCACCGATAAGGTCACCGTCACCGTCGTGGAGAAGTCCGACAACGTCACCTATGACGCCGCGGAGCACTCCATCACGGGCTACGAGACCATGACCGCCGACAACGCCCTCTACGACATCGCCAACGTCGCCAAAACGCCGACCGCGGCGTGGACGGCGAAGGGCACGGAAGCGGGCGAGTACCCGGTGGGCATCGTTTCCGGAGACTTTAAGAACACCAGTAAAAACTTCGCGAACGTCGAGTTCGTGATCGTGGACGGTGCTCTCACCATCACGACGGACGACACCGAGGTCGTCGTCACCGTCACCGGCAATACGAAGACCGTCGTTTACGACGGCACCGAGCACTCCGTCGAGGGCTACACGGTGGACGTGAACGGCCTGCCCATCACCGTGACGCCGAAGGCCGGAACCGAGGCGAAGGCCAGCGGCACGAACGCCGGCACCTACTACATGGGCCTGACGGCGGACGACTTCACCGCGGAATCGAATAACTACAGCAACATCAGGATCGTCGTGACCGACGGCTGGCTCAAGATCGACCCGATCACCGACAAGGTCACCGTCACTGTTACCGAGAACGCCGGCACCGTCGAGTATGACGGCAAGGAGCACTCCGTCACGGGCTATGCGTCCATAGTTTCCGATCACGCTCTCTACGACGTTGCGAACGTCGCCGAGACACCGACCGATGCGTGGACAGCGAAGGGCACCGACGCCGGCACCTACCCCGTCGGCATCAAGTCCGGAGACTTTAAGAACACCAGCGGCAACTTCACGAACGTGGAATTCGTGATCGAGGACGGCGAGCTCGTCATCACGCGCCGCGGCGAGAATCCGGAAAGCCCGGTAACGCTCCGCGCGGATGACAACACCGTGATGTTCGACGGCGATTACCACGGCTATGTCGGCCACATCGCGACCAACCTTGCCGAGGGCCACAGCGTCCGCAGCGTGAAGAGCGACTTCACCGCGCGCAACGTGGGCCGCTACGAGGATAAGATCGACCTGCACGACGCCATCATCGTGGATGCCGACGGCAAGGACGTGACGCGCAACTATGTGCTCACCTACCAGCCCGGCACGCTGGAGATCACGCCGTTCGAGGGCGAGGTCGTCGTTACTGTCACCGGCAACACGGGCCTCTTCCGCTATGACGGCAAGATCCACACCGTTGAAGGGTATACCTTGGAAGCGACCGTGCCGTTCTTCACCGAGGATGACATCCGCTTCACCGGTGACGCCACCATCAGCGAGGTCCGCCCCGGCGATTATGTGATGAATCTGAAGGATGAGGAATTCTCCGCGGCGAACGATAACTTCACCAGCGTGAAGTTCGTCGTCATCGACGGCAGCATGCGCATCTATACCGTGCGCTACACCGTCGCGTGGATGTTCGACACCGACCAGATGCTCACCGGCGATTCTCCGAACCGCTATTTCACCTCCATGGCAAATTACATCGACCGCTCGGACATCTCCCTCGTGCTCCACAGCGGCAACGTTGTGGCGGACGCCGGAGCGCAGAGCCAGTGGGATGTGTTCAACAACGCGATGCAGCCGCTCTACGACGATGAGGAAGTGGACGTTCTCATGATCGCCGCCGAGAAGGAAGCCGCCTCCGGCAGCCTGTTCCTGCAGCAGCCGGTCCGCGAGGACTTCAAGGAGGAAGACCTCTTTGAAAACGGCAAGGGCTTCGTGCGCCGCTTCAACATCGGCGAGAAGAGCGTCATCCTCGTCGGTCTCGGCGCGGACGCCATGACCGAAGAGGGCTACAAGTGGGCGCGCGAGAAGTTCAACTCCGACAAGGACGCCTCCGGTATCCTGCTCGTGAACAACTACCTGCTCGAGGATATGAGAAAGCCCGATAAGATCGACGAGCGCGCTCTCGATCTGGAGAAGAACGTCGTCAAGGCGTGCTCCAACGTGCGCATGGTCCTCAGCAGCAGCGGCGGCTACTCCAGCCACTACGAGTTCTATTACGGCGAGCGCAAGGTGATCGCCATCAACTCGGACATCGAAGCGGCAGCCAAGGCGGGCTACTTCACGCAGCTCACCTTCAACGAGGATCTCAACATCCTCAGCGTCACCAACCTCTGCCCGTACACCTACGACTTCGTGTATAACGAGAGACAGGCGTATAAGGAGTGCTATGTGCTGAACAACGTGCTCTGAGACCTCGCGGGACGAACGTTTCAATTGTTGATAATATGACAGGTTTAAATTGGTCAAAAGTTCCTGTTACTA
>OGYO01001402.1_pt1 | contig 13139 bp, 10 predicted proteins | sample 1576561 | NCBI WGS metagenome assembly OGYO01 (sample SAMEA3541507, study PRJEB24748) | human gut metagenome | biome: human gut; feature: human-associated habitat; material: faeces | place: China | collected 2012 | reverse complement strand
TCATGGCGCATAATAACGCTTTCGCTTTCTTCGTGAAGAACATCTTCGCTCGTGTCCAGTCTGGGGACATATTTCTCCTGTCCGCTGTCCTTTTCTTTTCTGCGGAAATTCCGGCAGATGGCGAAATGGGCAGATGTGGTGGAGATCCATGTCCCCTTTCCCCTGGCAGATCTGGCGTGTCTGCTGTCGGGATACCGCGGCGCTGTTGTCATTGCATGGCACAGCGATGTGGTGCGGCAGAAAACACTGCTCCGGTTTTATAAGCCACTGCTCATGCGGTTTCTGCGGCGTGCGGATTGTATCATAGCTGCAACGCCGGGACATATCTCCAGTTCACCTTTTCTGACGCAGTTTCAGGAAAAATGCCGGGTGATCCCCTATGGCATAAACGTGGAAACCTATCGGAATGTAGAACGCAAGCCCATTCTGCGGCAGATACAGCAGAATCCAGACACGGTGCGCATCCTTTTTGTGGGACGGTTTGTGTACTACAAGGGAATTGAGGTACTCTTGCAGGCGTTCCGGCAGGTCAACGGATGCGAGTTATTTCTGGTGGGGCACGGCACTGAGGAAATGGAACAGAAGCTGCACCACATGACAGAAACAGACGGCACAGCGGAGCGTGTGCACTTCCTGGGAAATCTCTCCGAGGAGGATCTGCGGGCTGCTTTTGCAGACTGCGACATATTTGTGCTGCCGTCTGTTGCAAACAGTGAGGCGTTCGGCATTGTCCAGCTGGAAGCCATGGTTTATGGCAAGCCGGTTATCAATACATCCCTGCCCACAGGCGTACCCCATGTGAGTCTGGACGGCGTCACAGGTCTCACTGTGCCGCCGGAAGATGCGGATGCTCTGGCGAAAGCTATGCAGCAGCTGGCAGATGATCCGGTGCTTCGGGAGACATACGGCAAAGCAGCGGCAGAACGGGTAGAACAGGAATTCAACGAGAAAAACGTGGTGGATGAAGTATATGCCACGCTGGAAGAATTTGCGGAAAGGCGGCATGGAAAATGAAAGCACTCATTATTGGCGGCGGTGGATTTGTAGGCCGTTATCTGGCGGAACATCTGATACAGGACTGCGGCTGGGAAACGAGCCTGACAAAGCTGCCTCAGGAGAATGTTTCAGTTGCCGGATGCCAGGCGTATAACCTGGACATTCTGGATCGTGATGCGGTACAGGCACTGCTGGTGCTCCAGCGGCCGGACGTGATCTTTCATCTGGCGGCGCAGAGTTCTGTGGCATATTCCTGGAAAAATCCTCAGCTGACAGCAGATATCAATATTCACGGCTGTCTGAATGTGCTGGATGCCGTCCGGGATGTGGAAGGATATCAGCCGCATATCCTGCTGATCGGTTCTGGAGAAGAATATGGCGCACTGCCGAAAGGCACAAGCATTGTGCGTGAGACCACGCCGGTGTATCCGGGAAATCCCTATGCCATTACAAAGCTGACTCAGAATTTGTTTGGTTCGCTCTATGCCAAGGCATATGGGATGCATGTGGTCATGGTACGTGCTTTTAACCATGTGGGACCGGGACAGACACCCCAGTTTGTGGTGGCAGATTTCTGCAAGCAGGCGGCGGAAATTGCAGTCGGAGATACGCTGGAACTCTGTATCATAGTTCTTTGTCTGATGAAGGATGTGGACAAATTCGTGGTGCATGGTCTCAAAATAGAGTGAGTTTAGGGTAGCGGCATCGAGAGTAAAGTAGTTCACCATGTAGAGTGTAATCTTCAATCCTCCTTCTGCTTGACCCAGTACGACAGATCCTGTCTCTTCATAGGCAGGAGAGCCTACCATATGAATGATTTTAGGAACATAAGTACAAGTGAAGTCCAGTCCTGCTACTTCGTCATACGCTTCTAGCCAAGTGTACTTCACCACTTTGGCCAATTTCTGTGCCATAATGAAATCGGCAGGTGTAAGTGTATAGTTGAAGTCGGTTTCCATATCTTCCAGCCGATATATCAGCTTGATATTATAGGTATCTGTATAGTTCTTTTTCAGCCATTGGTCGAAGCTGTTCTTTTCCGTGGTCGGTTCGTCGGTGAAAATACTGTTACGGTCCAGTTCTTCTTCCTGGCAGGAAGTGAATTGTAGTAATGCGAACGCCATGGCAATGATATAAAAGTAGATTCTCATAATGTTCAATATCTAGTTGTAAAGGTTATTAATTGCGAGGATTGGGTTCCATGCCAGCGTTGATAACACTTTGTGGCAGTTGGATGGCCCTGCGTGGGTCGTCGGTTTTCAGCTCATCGGTAATAGTGATTTGACTGCCCAATACGGTACGGCGGTAGATTTCAATGCCGTAGCGCTTGATGTCAAACCAACGTTTGCCTTCGTGCAGCAGTAGGATACGGCGTGCATGCAGAATGGCATGGATGAAATTCTCTTGCGTACCCGCTGCCACAGTAAAGTCGGGATGAAGTCGTTTTTTGGGAGTGGCAACTTTCGAAGTATAGTATTCCATACCCGAAATAAGTTTACCTTTGGAGTCGTATACCGGAGTACCGTAAAAGGTATTGATGTCTTCTACTGTAACGTCAGAGGTGGATTCATAGAAAGCCTTTCCCCAAGTGTTGAGATCTGCCAGTGACTTATCATATTCTCCCTTCATGGCATAGGCTTCGGCACGTGTCAGCAAGATTTCATCGGTGGTAAGTGCCGGATACATGACATGGAGATAACCGATTCCGTTAGTCATGTCTGTGAGTTCCATGTATTCGGCCATTTTAGCCATAATCACTTTGGGTATGGCCGGATAAGACGGGATTCGAAAATAGAATTCTTCGCGGTTTCCCCAGGGGGTGTCGGCGCACGACTCGGAAGAGGCAATGGTTACATTGTGCGTGTAGCGCGAACCGGTTTTATAGGGCCCATAGGTACGCGCCCATACCGAAAAGGTGGAATAAAGCAGGAGGTTGGCCCTATCCTTGACGTCTGCATAGGCTTTGGCACGTACGGAGTTGTTACTTTCTTTAGCGCCTATGGTAGCCCAGTCACGCAATACTTCTGCAGGGGTATTGCCTAAAACTTCACCGGCATATTGAATTACTTTGTCATAGTTTGATTTGTCTTTTTGAACGTAGAACAAATAGAAGCGTGCAGCAAAGGCATAAGCAGCTTTGCGGTTGAAGTGGTATTTGGGAACGGAGAGATGTTCATCATTCATTAGGGGCAGTGCCTCTTCTATATCATCTGCCATTCTTTGATAGTCTTCCGCTACTGTGCCGCGGCTGTAGTGGGGAGATACAGCACTTTCTGATTCCGTCATGTAAGGAATGCCAAGATCGGTAGTGCTGCTTTGAGAGTTATAATTCAGGCAAAAAATATTGGTAAGTACCCAATGAGCATAGGCACGGCACATTAGTGCTTCTCCTTTTTGTGGGAGTAAGGATGAGGGAGTTCCCATTTCTTCAATGGCTTGCAGTGCAAGGTTGGCAGACGCTATAGCCTTGTAGCAGTCATTCCATAGGTCATATGGACTATCCATCTCCTTTTCGGTGATGTCTTCCCATAGAGCTGCCTGTTCTTGTAATTTGTTGATGGCGGTATAGGAGGAAAGTCCGTTTTTATCTGTGTTGTCCGAAGACATTTCGGCTATCAGTGCATAATGGCTGTTGGGATATGCCGATACCAATAGGCTGGTAATTTTCTCTTCGGTGTCAACGGTTGCCCGGTTGTCCGGCATTTTGTCCAGATAGTCGCTGCAGGAAGTACATAGGGCGGTACAGATGGCTGCTGCTGTATGAAGTATGATATGTTTCTTTTTCATGCCTAGTATTCTGATAAAGTTTTTCATTAAAAATTAAATACCGAATTTCAGTGTCAGTGTAAACTGTTTGGGTACGGGAGCGGATACACCACCAGTGCGGAAGAATTCCGGGTCTTGTCCATTCAGTTTGTCATCTGCATAAATCAGGAAAAGGTTGGTTCCTTGCAATTTCATGGAAAGGTCGCTTATTCCTATTTTACTGGTCCATCTTTTGGGAAAGTCATAGGAGAACGATATTTCTTTCATGCGGATAAAGTCTCCTTTGGCTACACGCGCTGTGGAATAGTTGTAGGCGTTATAGAGTACTTTCAAATAGCGATCATTGGTGTTCTGGCCATTGGATACAATAACCGGAACTTGGGTCACGGTTTCGTTTCCGGCGGCAATCCAGCGGTTTTTGAACTCTTTTGGCATGGCATCCAAGTCGGAATAGGAGCTGCTGAATACTGGATCAAGACGGATAACATTTCCCATGGAGTAGGTCATGAAGACATTCAACTTGAAACCTTTGTAGCTGAATATATTGCCGAAACTTCCGGTTATGGTAGGGTCTGTAGGTCCTTCGTATACCAGATGTTCCAGATTTTGACTTTGAAAATTAATATCTTCTCCGTTACAAGTCAAATTACCGTCTTGGTCGATAAATGTAGGTAGACCATCTTGGTTCAGTCCTTGGAAATTGTAGGAAAACAGACTTCTTACCGGATATCCTTTCAAGGCAAATCCGCTGCCGGATACTACGGACATGACCTCTGTTTCGGAATCGAGTTTGGTGACTTCGTTTTTGGCATGCGAGAAGATGAAATTTGTGTTCCAGGAGAAATCACGCGTCTTGATGTTGCGGGTAGAAAGGGTGAATTCTACACCATGTGATTTCATGCTGGCCACATTGGCAAATTTGCTGATTTGTCCACCCACACCTTCTGTTTGGATAATTCCTATTAAGTCATAGTTGTTACGTTTATACCAGTCTGCAGCCAAGTTGATTCGGTTATCTAAAAAACCGACTTCCATACCGATATTCAGTTCATGCTTCTTTTCGTAGGTCAGTTCGTCGTTGGCCAGGTTCAGTATCTGGAGTCCGCTTTCCTGGATATTTGTTCCTGGTCGGTAAGGTTTGTAACTGTTAATTTCAATCAGAGAATTGCTGACTGATGATGGGCCCGGGTCACCGGTCAACGAATAGGAAGCTTTGAGGGAAAGGTGGGAGATGGAGTTGCGCAGTGATTCCCAAAAGACCTCTTCGTGTACATTATAGGCACCGGATATATTCCAGGTAGGTAACCAACGGGCAGTCCGGCTTTTTCCCAGACGGTTGGTCCCCTCGTATCGAATGGTTCCATTTACAGTATATTTCCCTTTATAGGAGTAAGTGGCATTCCCGAAGAAAGCAGTTGAACGGCTGGCTGTATTGGCAAGTGAATAATAGTCTGCACCATCTTCAATGCTTTTTTTGAAGAACTGGTAGACGTAGAAAGGAATTTCTCCCATGGAATATTGCATACCCCATCCATTAAAGTAGGTCTTGTTGCGGTCAATGGAATTGGCCTCAGTACCGGCAAATAAATTAATGATATGATCTTCACCGAAGTTGGTATTGTAGTTCGCTGTAGCCCGGAAGTCATAACTTAGCATTTTGTAGGTGGTTTTTTGGTATATACCTCCTTGTGGCAAAACAGAGATAGGTAAGTCATAATCATAATCCGGGTCGTCGTATAGGAACGGATTGTTGTCACGAATGGTAGCATCGTCCATAGCCCGGTAAGCCATAGCTTGATTGGCGTCATCCTTTATGATATGTTCATTGCCGGTTTCTGAAAATTTGGCGGCTCCTAACACTCCGAGTTCCAGTCCCTTTATGGGTTTCCATTTCAGTTCGCCTTGGAATTTAAGGTCTACCACATCCAGGTTCATGTAATTATTATCCAATTCGTGCCGGATGTTGAAATCTGCATAGTTACGGGTATAGAAGGTGTGTGCATCCAGTGTACGCGATGTATTCATGGAATAGGAGTAAGGGTTGATGTCAAAATCGCGTCTTACTTCACCGGACACAGGGTCTATACTCTGACTTAATGTGCCAGGGGCTTTCTGCTTACGGTAGGAAGCTGAGGATATCAGATTCAAACTCAGTTGTTGGGAAATAGTGTAAGTTGTGTTTACATTAGCGGTATAACGGTTTACTTTGCTTTGTTGGTACCATCCCGGGTCGTTCATGACACTCAATGAAGCATAGAACGAGACCTTGTCTGTACCGGTTGAAACGCTGACCGAATGATTTTGTGTGATGTTGCTGTTAAAGAGCTCGTCGAACCAGTTTGTATTCCGGTATTCTGCGGAGCGTAGGTATTCATTTTCTGCGGCGGGAGTATTGGCCAATGCAAAGGTACCGGTTATCGGGTCGTAGCTATTCTGGAGCTGGTACATTTTACCATAGACGCCGCTTTGGGAGGCACGGTAGGTTTCGGCGAAATTCAGCCAGCCTTTTTGCCTCATTTCCTTGTAGACACCCATCTGTTCTTGTGAATTCATGATGTTGAACTCGGAATAACTTGGAATCAAGCGGAGGGAGAATTCACCGGTATAACTGATTCTGCTCTTTCCGGCCATACCTTTCTTGGTAGTGACAACAATCACACCGGCCATGGCTCGTGCTCCGTAAATGGAGGTTGCTGAACCGTCTTTCAGAATCTGAAAGCTTTCAATATCATCGGAGTTCAATCCTGCAATGGCTGAGCTGATTAGTGTTTCTGCATCTCCCGATGAGAGATCGTCGGCGCTGACTTCTGTCACATCTTCCATAATCACACCGTCCACTACCCAGAGTGGCTTGCTGTTGCCATATATGGAGGTGGCACCGCGTACGCGGATTTTAGGAGCTGTACCGAATGTGCCGGATACATTCTGTACAGATACACCGGCTGCCCTGCCCTCAAGCGAACGGCTGATGTCAGGCAAGCCGCTTAATTTCATCTCTTCGCTTTTCAAACGGGTGGAAGCGCCGGTAAACAGACGTTTGTCCATTTTCTGCATACCAGTAACAACCACTTCTTGCAGTTCTTGGGCATCTTCGTGCATCACCAGATTCATGAACTGCTCGGAGGCCTTAACCATTAATGGCTGCATACCTACATAGGTAAGGTTGATAGAGGTTGCTCCGGCTGGCAACTGAAGTTTGAAGTAGCCGTCGATGTTTGTGATGACTCCCGTTGTGTTGCCGGGGGTACTTACGGCCACACCGGGTAACGGTTGGCTGTTCTCATCTGTGACCCGTCCCGTGACCGTACGCGTTTGCTTGTCTTTTTTGTTATCAGTGGAAATGATGCTGATAAAATTCCCGTTTTGTGTATACGTGAACGGTTCATTGCCAATGATTGCTTTGATAGCTTCTCCTACTGAGGTAGTCTTGATGGAGCAAGTTGCCTTGCGGTTTTTGACATCGTCGTAGGTAAATAGGATTTTGTACCCAAAGGCTTTGCCTACCTTTTTCAATGCGTCCGACCATTCTTCGTTGTCGAAAGTGAGCTGAATGGTTTCTTTTTGTCTCTCTTGTGCGGTCGCTTGTGAAATTGCCAGCGACAATAACAAGACAAATAGAAACAAAAATCTTTTTCTCATTGCACTTTTGATTTTAAAATTATACTTTATGATTCATTTAGCTGTTTGGGACCCGGCTATATATAAAGTACGATTGAAATCAAAAAACGGGTATGCTTTTTTAAGAAAAAGTAAAAAATAAAAGGAATAATGGGTGTCAGAGCCGATTATTCAATGATAACTTTATTTTCTTTCACACTTGCTTTTACCTTATTCAAGCTGTTCAACAAAGTAATGGCTTGCTCTAATGTTTCATGGCGTTTGGCAAGGAAGTGCAGGCGGATGTTCTTGTCTGAAGGGTGGATAAAGATGATGTCTACATTGTACCATCTTCCTAGGTCACGCATAATTTCTACCAAGGGCTTGTTGTCGAAATAGAAGTAGCCATCTTTCCATTCCACATATTCATCCGCATCAATATGGCTGATGGAGAAGTCTCCTTCTTTGTTCAGACAAGCTTGCTCTCCCGGAGCAAGTAGCTTACTTAGGTTATTCTGGCGATTTTTAACCTTTACTTGGCCATTGATGAGCGTGACTAGAGCCTCGCTTGAGGGATAATTGCGGATGTTGAATTCTGTACCGAGTACCTGTGTGTGCAGATTCTCTGTGTAGACAATGAAAGGGTGTTGCTTGTCGTGTGCTACCTTGAAATAGGCTTCTCCTTGCAGATGGACTATTCTTTCGTTTCCTTTGAAACGGGAAGGATAAGATAGCTGGCTTTCAGCATTGAGCCAGACCTCAGTCCCGTCTGATAAGGTCAGTTTGAATTCCTTCTTGCGTGGAGTACTGACTGTTTGCATAGAAACCTCTTGCCGGATGTTGTTTCGGTAGTCCAGCCTGCCTTGTTCGTCATTTTGTGCACCGAATATGCCGGACAATTCATCTGCAGATGTCTGCTGATTGAGTTCTATGTGGTTTCCTTCTTGGTTCTGCAATGTAATTTCTGTCAAGCTGTTATCGGCCAGAAAGATTGTTTCTGGTAATTCCTTCTCTTTTGAATTATTCGGGCCAGAAAGAACTTGGAATAACCATATGCATCCAAGTAATACGGCAGCTGTTATTGCATTGCTGACTATTATCAGTTGTCTGGTTGATAGGCGTTGCTGCTTTTGTTTGAAACGCTTCAATTCTGCCTCCACATCCGGTTGCTTCGTGTTCGTCAAGAGGAAATGATGTCGTAGGGCAACTTCCTCTTTTGTTGTCATCTTTTCACTTTCCGTCGGAAGTGGTTGATTGTTGGTATGTAGTGAATGCTCTTCCATGATGAATATTTATATTATATACGTTTCAGTAGTGAAATCCGGTCCGTTCGGCAAGTCTTTTTCACTGCCGAATAACTCTTTTAGCATTTTTAAAGACTTGGAGATGTGTTTCTTCACCGTGTTGGGGCTGATATTCATCTCGTCTGCCACTTGCTGGTAAGTCTTTCTGGCTAAATAGCATTCCTCCAGAATATGTCGTGTCATAGCAGGTAGTTTATCCAGCATTTTACTTATCAAGATGTCTTGCCTCATAGCTTCTGTATAGTCTGTATAGAATGTATCGACTTCTGCAAAATATTCCTTGGTGTATTGTATCTCTACTTGTTGATGACGGAAATGGTCTATGCACCGGTTACGTACCGTTGTGGTGAGATAACCAGATACATTTTCCTGCTTGATATGCTTGATGTCTTCCCACAATTTGGCAAATACGTCACTTACAATGTCACGGCTTGCTTCCGCATCGTTGGTCAGATGATAGGCGTATAAATATAAGCGTGTATAGTGTTGTGTGAAAATCTGGTTGAAGGTGTTTTCGTATAGTAGTTTTTTTAGCATACTTGTGCTTTCTGTATTGAAATAAAAAGATTAACTGTCGGATATGTTATAAAGCTTCAACTTGTTGTACAGCGTTTTGCGGTCAATGCCCAACAGTTGTGCAGCGCGGCTCTTGTTGTTTCCCGTCTGCCGCAAGGCTTCGATGATTTGATGCTTCTCTGCCTCCTCATTGCGGAGAGGGATACCGATGATGGCCGGTGCGGGTTCTTTCAGTTCATTCAGTTCGTTGATAGTAATGAATTTGCCTTGTGCCAGCAAGGTTGCACGGCGTACCATATTCTTCATTTGGCGTAGATTGCCGGGCCAGGGATATTCCAATAGGGCGCGGGATGCCTTGTCATCAAAGCCGGTCAGTTGCTTGTCCATTTCGCGGTTGGCCTGGTCCAGAAAGAAATTGGCAAAGAGCAGGATGTCTTCACGGCGGTCTTTGAGTTGCGGCATGCGTAGGGTGAATTCATTGATACGGTGATATAAATCTTCACGGAACGCCCCTTTTTCGATGGCTTGCTCCAAATTTTCGTTGGTGGCGGATACCAGACGTATGTCCACGCTTATCTCTTTGTTTGAACCTACCGGACGTATCTTGCGCTCTTGCAAAGCACGCAGCAACTGTATTTGCACTTCATAGCTCAGATTACCTATCTCATCCAGGAAGATGGTACCGCCGTTGGCTTCGACGAAAGCGCCCGTTTTGTCGGTCAGTGCGCCGGTAAAGGCGCCCTTTATGTGCCCGAAGAACTCCGAAGCGGCCAATTCTTTGGGAATAGAACCGCAATCGATGGCTACAAACGGCTGGTCGGCACGCTTGCTGAGCTGGTGGATGCGGTGAGCTACGTATTCTTTGCCCGTTCCGCTGGCACCATTGATGAGTACAGACATATTGGTAGGTGAAACCAGTTTCACATAATTGTAGAGTTGTTTGGCTGCGTCGCTCTCTCCCTCAAGGAAGTCGGAGGAGGACAATGAGCCTTCTGCACCCTTCAGAGGCTAATTTTTCATCTTGTCGGAATTCATCGTCTGTTTGGGTGAAACGGATGGTCTGTTTGGGGTAAACGCATCATCTGTTCGGGACGAATGCATCATCTGTTTCAAAGCGGAGGATGATGCATTCAAGGCTTCGCCTATTTTTTTCAGTAATTCGTCCGGGTTCACAGGCTTGGCAATGTAATCGCAGGCTCCCAGTTTCATGGTTTGGACGGCCGACTGTATGTCAGCGTATCCTGTCATGATGATAAGCGGTATTTGCAGGCTGTGTTCGCCCAGCCATTTCAATAAGTCAATGCCATCCTTGTCGGGCAGGCGCAGGTCAGACAATATCAAGTCTACGGTTTCCGACTCAATATGTTTTTGAGCACGGGCAATGCTGCTGGCGGAGGTTACTTGGAAACCTTTTTTGCCGAGCCATGTTTTTAGCATCATGCCGTAAGTAATATCATCTTCTACAATTAATATGGATGTCATTGCTTTAGCCTTTTATCTCTTTTATGTAGGCAAAGGTAAGTGCTTTTGTCTGATTTTAGTATATTTGCAAACTTAAATTAAATAAAAAACAAAATGAAAAGAAATCTTATTGTATTATTAACTATACTGGTTTGCTGTCTGACTGCTTGCAAGCCGGGACAAAAGAAAGAGGAAGATATGGAAAAAGAAACGAAGCTGAAGATTGAAACAAGTGCGGGTGACATCACCGTGAAACTGTATAATGAAACCCCGAAACATCGTGATAACTTTATCAAGCTGGTGGAAGACGGCACGTATGAAGGTACGCTGTTCCACCGTGTCATCAAGGACTTTATGATACAAGCAGGTGACCCGGAATCGAAGAAGGCTCCGAAAGGCAAGATGCTGGGGGCAGGCGACGTGGGTTATACCGTTCCTGCCGAATTTGTTTATCCGAAGTATTTTCACAAAAAAGGTGCTTTGTCGGCTGCACGCCAGGGTGATGAGGTGAACCCTGACAAGGCATCATCCGGCTGCCAGTTCTACATTGTGACCGGAAAAGTGTATAATGACTCTACCTTGCTGGGGATGGAACAGCAGATGAATCAGATGCGCTTGAACAATGCTTTCAACGCGTTGGCGCAGAAACACATGAAGGAAATCTACAAGATGCGCAAGAATAATGACCAGGACGGTCTGATGGATTTGCAAGATTCCTTGATTGCGCAGGCAGAGGCTCAGGTTGCCAAGGAACCGGAGTTCAAGTTTACCCCCGAGCAGGTGAAGGCTTATACTACCGTGGGCGGTACTCCACATTTGGACGGTGCATATACCGTGTTCGGTGAAGTGCTGGAAGGTATGGATATTGTTGATAAAATACAGAAGGTCAAGACTGACCGTAACGACCGGCCCGAAGAGGATGTGGTTATTAAAAAAGTGACAGTGATAGATTGATGATAGATTCTGTCATTCCATTTTATGAAGATAAACAAAAAGATATTTGACAACGGTCTGCGGTTGGTGCACAATGAGGACACCAGCACGCAGATGGTTGCCTTGAATATTGTTTATGACGTGGGTGCCCGTGACGAACATCCCGAGCATACGGGCTTTGCCCATCTGTTCGAGCATCTGATGTTCGGAGGTTCGGTGCATATTCCTGATTATGACGCTCCTTTGCAATTAGCAGGCGGGGAGAATAATGCATGGACCAATAATGATATAACCAATTACTACCTGACGGTTCCAAAATCGAATGTGGAAATCGGCTTCTGGCTGGAGTCCGACCGCATGCTGGAACTGGCATTCAGTGAGCAAAGTCTTGAAGTGCAGCGTGCGGTAGTGATGGAGGAATTTAAACAACGTTGCTTGAACCAGCCGTATGGTGATGTGGGACATCTGCTTCGTCCTTTGGCTTATCAAACGCATCCTTATCGCTGGCCTACTATCGGGAAAGACCTCTCTCACATTGCCAATGCCACGCTGGACGAGGTAAAGGAATTCTTTTTTCGTTTTTATGCACCTAATAATGCAGTGCTGGCCGTTACCGGAAATATTTCGTGGGAAGAAACGGTTAGGCTGACAGAAAAATGGTTTGCTCCCATTCCCCGTAGGAATGTGCCCGTAAGGCAATTACCGCAAGAAGTTGTACAGACGGCAGAACGCCGGCAGACGGTGGAACGGAATGTTCCTCTGGATGCTTTGTTCATGGCTTATCACATGTGCAGCCGTGAGGATGCCGATTATTATGCCTTCGATATTCTGTCGGATATTCTGAGCAATGGACGTTCCAGTCGCTTGACCCGCAGGCTGGTGCAGGAGCAGAAGTTCTTTTCCAGTCTCGATGCCTATATCTCCGGTACACGGGATGCCGGCCTGCTGCATATCAGTGGAAAACCATCTGCAGGCGTATCTTTGGAACAAGCCGAGGCTGCTGTCCGGAAAGAGTTGGAAGAGTTGAAATCCGGGTTTGTTGGAGAACAAGAATTGGAGAAAGTAAAGAACAAGTTTGAGTCTACACAGATATTCGGCAACATCAATTATCTGAATGTTGCCACGAATCTTGCCTGGTTTGAACTGACCGGGCAGGCGGAAGACATAGACCGTGAAGTGGACAATTACCGCTCTGTGACAGCAGAACAGCTTCATAGGGTCGCCCAACAGACCTTCCGCGATGAAAACGGGATTGTGCTTTATTACCAAAAAGAAAACCTTTAGTATGAAAAAATTATTTGATACGTATAAGCAGCACTATAAAGCATTGCTTCTCCTGGGGCTACCCATTGTGGTGGGGCAGTTGGGAGTCATTGTGCTTGGTTTTGCCGATACGCTGATGATTGGGCATCACAGCACGGAGGAACTGGGTGCCGCTTCTTTCGTAAACAATCTGTTTACTCTTTGCATTATTTTCAGTACGGGCTTCAGCTACGGGCTGACACCGGTTGTAGGGGGTTCGTCGCGTTCATCGGCGTGAACTTCCTCGTGGAATTCGCTGTCAAT